>Ga0214473_10001313_pt1 | contig 33207 bp, 29 predicted proteins | sample RVTome_7_FD_203509 | JGI IMG/M metagenome (GOLD analysis project Ga0214473, IMG submission 203509) | Soil microbial communities from uranium-contaminated site in the Upper Colorado River Basin, Wyoming, United States - RVT98D197 | ecosystem: Environmental > Terrestrial > Soil > Contaminated >... | reverse complement strand
ATGAAAATCCATCTGGTTACTTTAATTTTGAAGCAAAAGGAGGGACTACCTTCGCAAAAAACCACAGGTGCGAAGCTGAAGCGTAAATTTTTTGTGGCATAATTTTTAATTTAGAATTTCAGGTGTAATACTAAATATACGAAGATGTTGTAGCGCATTAAAATAAATACAAAAGCAAATTATATTATTATGTTTTGTATATTTACTAGACAAGCGGCATAATCATGATTCTTTTTAATCTATAAATACAACCTAAATTAATTAAAAACGGAGGTCAAAATGAAAAAACTAAAATCCCATTTTCCAGTTGCTCTTATTGTTTTGTTATTAATTACTGTTATCAGTTGTTCTCAACAAGACAAAAAAGCTGATGTTGAAGCTGATAAGGCTGCCATAAAAGAGGTTTTAAACCAATATGCAATTGCCGTAAACAGCGGAAATTTCGATTTGTGGATATCTCTCTGGGTTGATAACGGAGTTCGATTGGCCCCTGGTGCCAAATCAAGTACAGGTATTGCACAAATTACTGAGGGAATGAAGCCCGCCTTCGATCAGATGATATTTGATATTATGATTACCAGTGTGGAAGAAGCTAGGGTTTTTGGAGATATGGGGCTAACCAGATGTAGTTATACTTTAGCTGCGACTCCAAAAGCGGGAGGAGATAAAATTATCCTTGAGCCAGATGGGAAAGCTTTGACACTCTATGAAAGACAGCCTGATGGTACCTGGAAAGTAGCGTACGACTGCTTCAATTCTAATACTCCACCAGATGTTGAGTAAGGAATACAGAAAAAATTTAGTGAGGAAGAGATGAAAAATTATATACATTGTATTTCATTGAGTTTTTCCATTCGTAGGATAATCTCTGTTTTTGCAGTTCTTTTATTTTTCTCACAATCAATTTTGTATGCACAAATTAAAACAGGCAGCTTTGACTTTGAGGGACATAACAGAAACTATATGGTGTTCTTGCCAAATAACTATCCTGGCACCATAAATTTTCCCCTGATGATTTATTTGCACAGCTATGGATGGATTGCTCAGCAGGGAATGAACTATACGAAGCTGAATCAAGTCGCTGATAAATATGGTTTTATGGTTGTTTACCCCAGTGGAATCCCGAACTGGAATAGCGGGATTGGAGACAATCCTAATTGGCCGACACCCAATGTTGATGATGTTGGATTTATCAATGCATTGATTGATACACTGAGTAATCATTATAGCATTGATCTTAAAAGGATTTATGCCTGTGGATATTCCAATGGTGGTTTAATGTCATACAAATTGGGCTGTCAACTGAGTAATCGTATTGCAGCCATAGCATCTGTCGGTGGGGTTTTTTCAAACAGTACTTCAGCCAAATGCAATCCGCTTCATACAATGCCGGTTCTTCAGATCCATGGCACAAAGGATAGGTATGTGCCAATTGATGGCACCACAAGCTGGTATTCAGTAGATGAGACTTTAAGAGGCTGGATTAGTTTTAATAATTGCGTTCAGGTTGACACCATCTTTTTACCGGATTTAGATCCAAATGATGGTTGTACTGTTGAAAAGATTAGTTATACAAGCTGTACCAACAAAATTAGGCTAATTTATTACAAGGTGATCAACGGTGGACATACCTGGCCTGGTGCCGCTCCTCCTGGTTTCTCCGGAGCAGGGAATACCAATCAGGATTTCAATGCAAGTGTTGAAATTTGGAATTTTTTCAAAGATTATAGGCTTAATCAATAGTCAGATCCATTCAGCCTAAAATGTTCTTTTAGTGTATTCATTATTATGTGTTATTAAATTGTTATGATTATTCCGGAATGAACTGAGCCAGTAAACCGGACTAAACTAACACGAACTGTGTTGTATTATTGTATACGTTTATCAACCAAGAATGTTACTTAAAACACTTTAATACAACACATTAAATAGTAGGTTTCAAATTGCAATATATCTAAGCTATATATAGGGAAGTATCAATTATGCAACCTGGGAAGTTGGGAGCTACAAAATAGAATTGTTTATAATAACACTTATGTTTATTTTTGTTTAACATGTACGCTTATTATTGTAAATCATCTTTACTCTATGGCAAGCATTATACCAGGCTACGAATACGATATCTTTATCAGCTACCGCCAGAAAGACAACAAACATGATGGTTGGGTTACTGAGTTTGTTGATAATCTGAAGGGAGAGCTCGAGGCAACTTTTAAGGAAGATATCTCAGTATATTTCGATGAGAACCCACATGACCGTCTTCAGGAAACCCATAATGTCGATAAAAGCCTTGAGAGTAAACTGAAATGTCTCATTTTTATACCCATTATTTCCCAGACCTACTGTGATCCTAATAGCTATGCATGGCAATATGAGTTTCTGGCTTTTATTAAAATGTCAGAAAATGATCGTTTTGGAAAAGATGTTAAACTGAGGAATGGCAATGTTGCCAGCAGAATACTTCCAATTAGGATACACGACCTGGAACCAGAAGATGTGAAGCTGTTTGAGAGGGAAACTGGAAGTGTTTTGCGGGCATTGGACTTCGTTTTTAAGACATCAACAGGAGTAAGCCGTTCTCTCAAGGTAAATGAAGATCACCCCAATGATAATCTTAACAAAACCTTTTATAGTGACCAGATAAATAAGATAGCTCTTGCTGTAAAAGAGATAATTCTAGGGTTAAAGACAGAAACTGCAACACCGGTGAAAGGAGAGATTCAGCAGAAAGAACCGTCAGAGCAAGTAAGTGTTGAGGAGAAAAAAATTGAGCATACAAAACCATTTATGGTAACTAAACGTAAGTTGCTTTCTGGAGTAGCAGTAATAGTGATAATAATAATTACTGCAATATTTGTTTATCCGGGACTATTTAAGCAAGACAAACCGGGAAATCTAAGATCCTCGGAACCAATTGAAAAATCTATCGCCGTGCTTCCGTTTAAGAATCTTTCGGGTAATTCAGAACAGGTGTACTTTGTTGAAGGAATGCAAGAGGAGTTAACTACTTCTTTGTCAATGATTAAAACCCTTAAAGTGATCTCTCGCACATCGGTGATGCGATACCGGGACACAAAGAAATCTATGCCAGAGATTGCTCGTGAATTAAATGTTGATGTTCTCCTCGAGGGTTCAGTCCTTCGTATTGGTGATCAGGTACGTATCACTGCACAGTTGATTGATGGATCAACGGATAAACATCTCTGGGCAGAACATTATGATCGCCAATTGCAGGACGCTCTGAATCTGATCAGTAAGGTTGCCCGGGATATTGCCGGTGAAATAAACATTGTTCTCACACCAAAAGAAACAGAACGGCTGACAGTTGTACATGTCGTGAATCCTGTGGCCCAGGAGAACTACATGCAGGGACGTTATCACTTCTTCAAATTCGATGTGGAAAATTTCTGGAAAGCCAGCGAATATTTCCAAAAAGCCATCGATGCCGACACCAATTTTGCAAAAGCCTATGTTGGATTGGTAGATTGCTATAATGAGCTGACCTTTATGGAGAAAATACCACTTCAAGAAGCCACCCTTATGTTCAATCGGCTATTGGGTAAAGCCTTTCAATTAGATGACCAGCTTGCTGAAGCACACCAGGCTTCAGCAGCATGGAAATTCTATTTTGAATGGGACTTTCAGGGAGCGGGAAGGGAGTTTAAACGCGCCCTTGATCTCAACCCAAACCTTGTAGGGAATAATGAATATCCATGGTATCTGGTGGCTATGAGACGCTTTGATGAATCCATCGCGGAAGCGAAACGTGTTTTGCGCCTCGATCCGTTCACTTTATATTCTAACCAAACCCTGGCTGTCGTTTATTCTGTTGCAGGCCTATATAATGAAGCAATCGAGCAATATAAAAGGATACTTGACCTTGGATTAAATGATGAATCGGCTTACAACGGGCTTGCAACAGTATACAGGCGAATGGGGAGGTATGATGAAGCTGTTAAAGCCTATCAGGAATATTTGACTCTTGCAGGATCATCACCTGAACTTATTGAATCACTGAAACAAGCCTTTAAAGAATCAGGCCCTAAAGGCTATTGGTTATGGCAACTGGAACAATTAAAAGGTAAATACAACGAACAACCGTGGGCAACTGCTAAATACTATACACAATTAGGCAATAAGGAGAAAGCCTTTACCTGGCTGGAAATAGCCTATCAAAAACATAGTAATATGTTATACCTGCTGTATGCCGATCCGGATTGGGAACCTCTGCGCGATGAGCCCCGTTTCCAGGCGCTGATAAAGAAAATGGGATTTGAAAAATAACATAGGTTCCAATATGCCATAATCCAAAAATAAAATAACCAATTCTGTAACGAACTGAAACGGCGTTTGGTAACAGGGTAAGTTGTAATTTTGATGGGTAAACTGTAATAAGAAAGGACAAGAATCAAACAAGACTACAGAAATACACACACGTAAGCAATAAATCTCTTGCAAAAATAAAAAGGCCATTAAACATGATTTTGCAAGGTAAATAATGGATATGCAGGCAATTACAAAACGTGTCATATAATGAATATATACACAATTGTGGTATACACATACGTTATCGGCAAGCATTTATAATCAACATACTTATAAGGAATAATTACAGTATTAACATAAAATCTAATTAATCATGAGAAAGTATCTATTGACATTATTCGCTATTATTTATCGGCAGGCACATCCTGTCCGGAAATGATTGAGCACTAAAAACCGGAATGTAAACAGCACAATATCAGTACAAACCAACTGAACAATTTATTTAATTAGGGACTGCTCTCTCTAAACCGGAATAGGGTGCTCACTAACACCGGAACCTCCATTAAACCACGTAATAAATATTGAACTCCATGTTTAAGAGTCAATATAATTCGGCAATTAGCATACCTATATATAGATATCAAAAAGGAATCATTGCATCCATTAATTATTGTCGGAATAACGAATTAGCTTCTTCAGGGAAAGCGATTCTCAAAGCATAAATCTTATAGTTAAATGAACTCGTTCGAAAAAACTCAATAAGGTGAGATTCGGAACGAAACCAGTGAGTGGAAAAGCCAGTTGCCTTGACCATTTTTAGCCAGAATAAATTGACCACCACAGGCCGGAGTTAGTTCTTTGATGTTTAGAGAAATATACTTAATGTAATGTGATCGGCCAAATGTGGTCAACACTACCGGCTTTTACAGTAAGATTAAAATACTGACAAATAATGAAGAGCCAGAGCATCTTATTGAAGGTGTCCATGAAGGCATTGTCACTGAGGAATTATTCGACAAAGTACAAGATATTTTACAAGGCAAGTTAAAATCAAGAAACAGGCCAAAATATAACACTTTACGACCCGAACTATTTCTCAGGGGTAACCTGATATGCTCTGAATGTGGACATAACCTAACGGGTAGTCCTTCAAGAGGGAAGTCAGGTACAAAATACTTTTATTACCACTGTAATCATTGCGGGAAACAGAGATATCGTGCAGAGACAGTCAATGACACTATTAATCATATAATATCTGAGCTGACATTCACCAGTGAAGCGGAAGAGGTATACCTGAGAATGATGAAATTGTTGATGATAGGATCTGAAAGTGAGAGGAACAAAAAGCTATCTGGTTTGGAAAAAGAACTTGAAAAACAGAAACAGAAGCTATTTAAGTTGCAGGATCTTTATCTTGAAGGAGGTCTCTCGAAAGAAGATTATTATTCAATGAGAAACAGATATACAGAAGAAAAAAATAGCACAGAATACAAGATAAGTGAAATTAAGAATAACAAGATTGGACTAAAGAAGTCTCTGGAGAAAGGAGTGAAGGTACAGGTTGATATTGGCAAAACATATAATACTGCAGATCTTCCTGATAAGAGAAAAATAATAAGTTCGATATTTCCTGAAAACCTGGAATTTGATGGGGAAAAATGTCGAACACCAAGAATCAATGAGGTCCTTCGTCTTATCTTGCTGATTAACAATAATAAAATAAATAAAAAAAGCGGACAATTTTCAGAACTTCTGGATGTGTCCGCTAAGGTGAACCTGGAGGGAGTCGAACCCCCAACCTTCTGGTCCGTAGCCAGATGCTCTATCCATTAAGCTACAGGTCCTTTTGTTTCTTCTGGTCCGTAGCCATCCCGAGTACTCGGGACATTAAGCTACAGGTCCTTTTGTTTCTTCTGGTCCGTAGCCATCCCGAGTACTCGGGACATTAAGCTACAGGTCCTTTTGTTTCTTCTGGTCCGTAGCCATCCCGAGTACTCGGGACATTAAGCTACAGGTCCGTTTTTCAAGAACGCAAATATAGCAATTTTTGTAAATAATATATACTTATAGCTTGAGGAAAGTAATGATCAATCGGAGGTCAGAAGTCAGAAGTGTCGGAAGAAATACTTTTTACTTCGGACTTCGGTCTTCGGTCTTCGGTCTTCGGTCTTCTGACATATCCAAAGCATATTTTTATTCTCAGGAATATTAGTTACTTTTATTTGTTTTAATGATGAATAATTGTATTTCATAACAAGTAGATAATCAATTAATTAATATTATAGCTATGAAAAAAGCCGCCGGGATAATCGTAAAAATACTACTGGGTCTGATATTACTCATTCTTATATTGCTATTTACTGTTCCTATAATATTTAAGGAGCAGATAAGGACTAAAGTAGAACAGGTAATAAATGAATCAGTAAATGCTTCGGTTAAATTTGAAGATTATAAACTCGGATTTTTTAGAAACTTTCCCAATCTCTCTTTTTCACTTAAGGGACTTTCAGTTGTTGGTGTCGATAAATTTGAGAATGATACCCTGGTTGGCTTTAAATCATTCGACCTTGTCTTTAACCTTTCAAGCCTCTTCAACAAATCGGGTTATGAAGTAAAATCCATTGTTATGGACAGGGCAGTTGTTAATGCGATTGTACTGAAGGACGGTTCCGCTAACTGGGACATCATGAAGGATACAACAACCACTGTTACTACTGAGGAAGAAACATCTTCTTCGGATATGAAGATTCAGCTGAAAAAGGTGGCTCTTGTCAATAGTTCCATATCATATATTGACGATGAATCAGATATGAAAGCCTACCTGAATCAATTGAATTTCAATATGAAGGGGGACATGACAATGAGTGAAACCGATATGCAGATGTCGTTTACAGTTGGTGATTTGACCTTTATTATGGAGGGTATGAAATATCTGAACCGGGTAGTTGTCGATTCAAAGATCGATATGCTTGCAAATCTTGATAACATGAAATTTACCTTTAGGGAAAACTACTTTTCTCTAAATGATCTTAAGCTGAACTTTACAGGGATGATAGCTATGCCCGGTGATGATATAGAAACTGATGTTCAGTTTGGAACGGATCAGACATCGTTCAAGACTCTTTTGTCTCTTGTTCCGGCTGTTTATATGAGTGATTACAAAGATCTGCAGACAACAGGCAGTTTCTCATTGAACGGATCGGCAAAGGGTATCTATAGTGAGGCGGACAGTACCCTGCCGGATATAACTCTGAATATGGCAGTCAGTAATGGGTTGATAAGTTATCCCGATTTACCTGAACAGATAAAGAATATTAATATTAAATCAAATCTGTTTGTCGATGGAAAGGACCTTGACAAAACATTGGTAAACGTTGATGTTTTTCACATGGAACTTGCCTCAAGCCCGTTTGATATGAATTTTTCTCTAAAGACACCTATGAGTGATCCGGATTTTAAAGGATCGATGGCAGGAAAGATAGATATTGCAGCATTATCTAATGCTGTTCCAATGGATAGTATCACTATGTCAGGAATAATCGATATGTCTGTTCAGATGGCTGGTAAAATGTCGATGCTTGAAAAAGAGGATTATGAGAGTTTTCAGGCCACAGGGTCGATGACAATTACGAACATCCTTGTTGCAATGGAAGGCTACCCGGAGGTAATGATACATAATGCGGGTTTTGAATTTTCACCTGCATATGCTGTAATGTCGAATACCGCTTTGAATGTGGGAGGCAAAAGTGATTTTACCCTTAGTGGACGTCTTGAAAACTATATTCCTTATGTCTTTAGCAATCAGACCATTAAAGGAAACCTCTCCATGTCATCCAGGCTGATCGATGTCTCAGAAATAATGTCAAAAATGGCTGAAGATACAACTGCTGTTGAAGACACATCTGCTCTTACTTTAATACAGGTTCCTGGTAATATTGATTTTGACTTTAATGCGGCGATTGATGAATTCACCTATGATAATATCAAAGCTCAGAAGATCAAAGGACATATTATTGTACGGGATGGTATTTTAAGCATTCGTGAAACCAGTATGAATATACTAAGTGGAATTATTTCCATGAATGCTGACTATGATACCCGTGATACCCTTAAACCGGTTATGAAGGCGGATTTTGATATACAAAATATTGCTGTTAAAGATGCCTTTAATACTTTCAATACAGTTCAGAAACTTGCTCCCGCAGCCAAGGGAATTGATGGTAATATTAATGCAATATTTGCATATTCAAGCCTCATTGGAAGCGATATGATGCCAATAGTTAATTCCATAAACGGAGGTGGAAAGATTCAATCTGACCAGATTACTCTGCTTGAATCTGCAACATTCGATAAAATGAAAGAGACACTTAAACTGGGTGATAAGTACAGTAACACATTTAAAGATGTAAACATTAGTTTCAAAATAGCCGATGGGAGGATATTTGTGAATCCGTTTGATATTAAAACCGGCAATCTGAAGATGAACATAAGCGGCGACCAGGGTATTGATCAAACACTTAATTACCTTGTAAAGACTGAGTTGCCGAGATCTGATCTTGGAAGTTCAGTTAATTCACTCATTGATAATCTTTCATCGCAGGCATCGGCTCTGGGTATAGCTTATAAACCCTCTGAAATTCTTAAAGTAAATGTTAAGGTTACCGGTACCTTCAGCAAACCAATTGTTGCACCGTTTTTTGGATCAACAACCGGTGAAAGTACAGGGGGTGTGAAGGAGACAGTTAAGGAGACGATAAAGCAGACAATCGATACCAAGGTTGATGATGCAAAAGAAAAAGCGAGGGCAGAAGCCGAGGCTCAGGGTGCAAAACTTGTTAAAGAAGCAGAGGAGAGAGGGCAGCAATTAAGAGATGAAGCTGCCAAAGCAGCCGAAGCTATTCGCAAGGAAGCAGATGTTCAGGCCCAGAAACTAATTGATGGAGCAGCATCAAAAGGAACCATTGCAAAAATGGCTGCCCAGAAAGGAGCTGATTCACTTAAAAAAACTGCAGATACCAAAGCCGAACAGCTTATTAAAGAGGCTGATGTACAGGCTATTAAACTTGTTGAAGAGGCCAAAGCTAAAAGTGATGAGCTCATTAACAAAATATGATTGAATTAAGGCCACGCCATGGCGTGACCCGATATTCATCATTTCAAAATATTGTAGGGTCATGCCATGGCATGATCCCAAGACAAAAGAGGCCATTCAAAATGAATAGCCTTATATTTTTATTAAGATATTTTTTAGAATTTCTTCTCCCGGATGCGGGCTTTCTTACCGGTAAGGTCGCGAAGGTAGAATATTCTTGATCTTCTCACTTTTCCATGCTTATTCACCTCTATTTTATCAATAGAGGGTGATGCAATTGGGAAGATTCTTTCAACACCTATGTTTCCCGACATTTTTCTTACAGTAAAGGTTTCAGTATGCAGGCTTCCGCTTCTCTGAATAACAACACCCCGAAACTGCTGTATCCTCTCCTTGTTACCCTCTTTAATCTTATAATGTACAGTAATAGTATCCCCTGCAGCGAATTTCGGAAACTCATTTCTTACTGCAAATTCTTTCTCAACAATATTCATCAAGTTCATCTCACTAAGTATTTTGTATTCTATTTTTGGTTCTTAAAATCAGGTCGCAAACTTACAAATAAATTTTTGATAAAACGATAACTCATACAGAAAGATTTTTCCATTCTGAAGAGTTACTGGTTGCTGGTTGCTTGTTGCTGGTTGCTCACACCTCACACCTCACACCTCGCACCCAACCTCTTCCTACTTCTCCCTGAACTTGTCCCCGGTGCTATTAACTATTACCCGGTACCAATCCTCACTATAACCTGGCTGGGAGAGTTTTGGAACCATATACTTATATCCCTCCGGAACAGGTTGTTTCTCTTTAACATTGCCATCCACATATTTTGTAAAGAGAAATTTGTAAAGCTCTTTCCATTGCATTACAGTGTTATTACCCGCTTTTACGGAATATTCAGTTAAAAACTTAACAGCATCTGCAGGACTCTTTTTATATAATGTTTCAGCAGTTTTATCAACATTTACTATTTCGTTAAGATAGTTATTCTCCAATTCGGATTGCTTCTTCTGAAGGTCTCCGAGAAGAAGGCTTGTCCTGGTATAGGCAAAGTTAGTAACCTGGTTAAATACCCAGAAAGCCGCATTGTCACTAAAAGTCATCATGTCCCCGTTTCCAACTGCATAAGTTTCAGGTACTTTTGTAATACCGCAGTAAATTGGTGAATATACTGTATAGAATGTATCATCAACACCAAACCAAAGGATCCCTCCAACCGGATCAGGGAGCCATGACCGGCTCTGTGCTACAAAAGAAAATCCGGTTTGCTGGGTTGATATGGCTCTTTCGTTGATATATTTAACACCATCAACTTCCCATTCCATTGGCCTCCACCTTACAGTACTTTTATAAGGTCCTGCTCCGACATCTTTTGTCATATCCATGGGTGTACCCTGGAAATAATTACGCATCAATCCCATCACCTCTTTAGGTCCGATTTTATTATCGGGTTTGATCCACAGAGGCATCCTGTTTTTAAGATTCTCTCCCATGGCATAATCGGTATATTGACCCATCTGACTGTTTACCATGTTAAAGCCTGACCATACCCTTGATTCACAGAACCTGGCACCACCAAAATCAAGAGGGGCATATGTGTCGCTGAAACTGAAATCCTTGTCTTCTCCCTTAAACCACCCAAAAGCACGCGCTACATCTATTACATCATAAGCATAAACTGTTTCGACTTCCGGGTTATTGATCCTGTCAAGTTGTTTTGAAGTGATAGATTTTACACCGTCAGCCAGTGGAAAAGTTGTTATCCTGGGATGATTTGCATGACCTGAAATATAGCCATCCGGGATCCTGCGGGCCACCCATACTGCACCTTTATTCCCTGGCCCCTTTCCGATAAGTTCCAGGATCCAGGCCTCATTGGCATCGGCAATAGAGAAAGATTCACCGGAACTTGCATACCCGTAATCGGTTAATAGCTGAGAAAAAGTGGCAATTGCTTCTCTTGCATTCTTAGATCTCTGGAGAATCATATACATGAGCGAACCATAATCGATCATACCTGTAGAGTCAGCTAATTCAGGTCTGCCGCCATAGGTAGTTTCACCTATAGACACCTGATGCTGGTTCATGTTTCCGACAACAGAATAGGTATGTGATTTTTGTGGGATTTTGCAAAGAAACTTTCCGGTATCCCATTCGTATACATCAACCATTGTTCCTTTGGGCCAGTCTTTTGCAGGCCAGTAATAAAGCTCCCCGTATAAAACATGAGAATCAGCGGAATAGGTAATCATTACTGAACCATCTTTTGAGGCTCCCTTTGTTATAAGAAAATTGGTGCAACCGTTTGATATCTGCTCTGTCAGAAAGCCTGAAAGGAGTATTACGAGTAATAGAGAAATGATTTTTTTCATAATGAGTTTGCAATATTAATTATGATAATTTAAATAAAAAATGATTGATCTAATTTTGAATTCTCAAAGATATCAGTAATCTATGAAACTCCAAAACCCAAAATCTATGTCAGCATACTATGAGTCAGAGTGTGGGGTTTGCTTCGTCTCCGCCACCTGGCGGATCCTCGCAATGACTATGTACATAAACAAATCCATATCTCATCCCAAACGATCCTAACTTACTTGCACTGTCATTGCGAGCCCGACAAAGAAGGGCGTGGCAATCTTCAAGGTACAACTTTAGATACCTTATTATATCAGTGAATCAAATTGGAAGGTTTCGATCTGGAAAATTTTACCAGAAAATAACTTATATTGACTTTAGAATACCGATAATTCTTTTTATCATATCCGGGTCAACAACCTTCCTGGAAAACTCAGACATTCCTGTGCTTGATCCCATTGAAATGCCATCTCTTCTGAAAATCATCTCGCTGTCAATAACTTTCCTACCTGTAAGATGAAATTCTTTAGCCCCTGATAATCTGGCAATTTGTTCGATATTAGACTGATTTATTCCGCCTCCGGGCATAATTATTATCCTGTTAGCCGAATTTTTAACAAGTTGAGTGATCAGTACCACACCATCCATGGCACTATTTTTTTGACCGGATGTCAATAACCTGTCAGCCCCTGTTGCAATAATATCTTCTAATCCATTGAGCGGGTCAGAGCTCATATCAAATGCCCTGTGAAATGTAGCAGTCATTGGATTTGCAAATTCTATCAGCCTGGCTGTACGTTCAATGTCAATAGATCCATCTGACCTTAATATACCTACGACAATACCATCCACACCGTTCTCTCCACAAATATCGATGTCCCGCCTCATTGTATCATATTCCAGATCTGTGTAAAGGAAGTCTCCACCTCTTGGTCTGATAATAACATTTATGCCTATTGTGAGGTTGTTTCTGGCAGATAAAATTGTGCCGAGTCCCGGAGTTGCCCCTCCCTCAATTAGATTACTGCATAACTCAATCCTGTCAACTCCGGCAACCTGTGCTTCAATTGCAGAATCGACATTATCCACACATATTTCAAGTTTGAAGTTCATTTCTAAAGTCTTGATTGTTAATAAAATATGTTAATATATTGAAAAAAATGATTTTGGCTGCGCCGAGCTCGCACTTGCGTGCTCGACGATGTCAAAATCAATAAGTTTGTATTTTGAATTATTGATAGCATTTAAAAATACTATTATTTTCAGTATAATTGTAACGTACAAAAATCATATAATTATGAAGCCAACTCTATTAGTTCTTGCAGCCGGGATGGGATCTCGTTATGGAGGTAACAAACAACTTGATGAAGTTGGGCCCTCTGGTGAGACAATAATTGATTACTCTATTTATGATGCTATCCGGGCAGGATTTGGCAAAATTGTATTTGTTATCAGGCGCGATATTGAGGATCAGGTGAAGGAGCGATTTGTAAAACGACTAAAGGGTAAAATAGAGGTAGACTATGTTTTTCAGGAGATCACTAATCTCCCGGAAGGAGTGAAGGTTCATCCTGAAAGACAGAAACCATGGGGGACAAGTCATGCTATTCTGGTTACAGAGAAGAAGATTAAGGAACCATTTGGTGTTATAAACGCAGATGATTTTTATGGTATGGAGTCTTTCAGGATCCTTTACGATTTCCTGGTAAATGATAAAGATCCTAATTGTTATTGCATAGTTGGATATAAAATGGGAAACACTCTTTCTGAACACGGTCATGTTAACAGAGGTGTATGCAGGGCTGATGAAAATGGGTTATTAAGCAATATTGTTGAAACCCGTCAGATCGAAAAGACAGAAGATGGAGCAAAGGCTCCCCGTCCTGACGGATCATTTGAAAAGTTCACAGGTTATGAAATTGTATCTATGAATCTGTGGGGTTTTAAACCATCATGCTTCAGTTTTCTGGGAGATGAGTTCAGGTACTTCATTAATAAAAGCGGTATGGAGCTCAAATCAGAACTTGATATACCAACATCAGTTGATAAATGCGTCAAGAATGGTGAAATAACTATAAAGATATTAATGAGCAACGAAAAATGGTTTGGGGTTACCTATCGTGAAGATAAACCATTTGTTGTTGAGAATATTAATAATATGATAGCCAAAGGAGTATACCCTGCCAAAATATATTAGAGTTCAATATTCTCAAAAAATGACTTGGATCAGGATCAGCTTGCCACAGATTTTTTTGCCGGTATAAGTACCTTGCCTTTTGCATCCTGTCTTGCCCAGTATCTGCTTCTTGCTTCTTCGGGATCAGCTCCTACTGCGATATATATCTTTGTTCTGTGATTGATCACGACTTCCTGCATCTTTGTAATGTCAGGTGTTTTGAAAGTGGCTTGTTTTTTCTCTTGCATTTCGCAAAGGTAGTCAAATTTATCTGACTTTCCAATTTCCTGCTGATCTGATTGGTTTCCTGGTATTTAGAATTTACTTTAACACAGAGTCGCACAGAGTTTTCACAGAGTAACACTGTTTTTTGTATTATAATATTAGAATACTCCGTGTAACTCAGTGAAACTCAGTGCGCCTCAGTGGTTAAATTATCACTCTTATTAAACTATTTACCAAATGAAATCACAATTAAAATAACTGGTATTATCCTTATTATCAGATACCATTAGTTTAAGGCTATGGTTTGTTCCCTTTGTAATCCTCTTTTCATCAAACCTGTAGATCAACAGGTTGTTTTTCTGATCGTATTCAATGAGCACCCAGTTACCATCTATTGATGGTTCATACGATTTTATTCCTGAAAACTCATCAGTAATTTTGATCCTGATCTCCTTTTTCCCGGTCAGGTTAACTCCCGGAACCAATCCATTGGCTGAAATTACCGGAGCAATTGTATCAATACCAACAAAGAAATTCCCAAATGACATCACCTCAGCCTTGAGGTATCCATCACTCCAGGAACTGTTCATTGCACTTTTCTTCTTATCATCACCAAGCTGAGTAATAACCATTTTTGACTCTTTTCCAACAGGAATAATGGTTGGTTTTATCGATAGGGTATATGCCCTATGGACGGGAGTATAAATATTGTGGATCCGGTACAGATCCGAAAACATATCTTTGGTTCCTGGTATCCTCTTGTAATCGAAATAAATGGTATCATAAAGAGCTCCGGAAGGGATGCTTACTGAAATGTTCTCCGAAACAAATTTATTGGTTCTGTTATAAGGCATTAATACCAGGTTTTGGTCAGGTTTCTCGTAACTGCTCTCAGGTTTCAGAGATTGAGACATGATATTAAATGATAAAACTGATTTATTGTTATGAATATCATTGACAATTATTTTAACATTATGGGTTTTATCATCATTGAAATTGAATATCCCTCTGTTGACAACATTTGAATAGGCCCTAAGTTTATTGTTAGGCAATATGAATGTCCTTTCAATATATATGTGCTCTTTCATGTAGGTTTCATAATCAATGTGACTATTTATGAACCTCGATTCATTGAAAGAAAAACCATCCATTACATATTTAAAAATAGTATTGCTGTCAATTTGCAACTCTATCGAATATACAGCACACCTGTTATTGCTGCCATTAAGCAGGTCGAAAGATTTTATTCCGAATCCTGCCGGACCACTTACATATATTTCATTTCCACCAGGGATGGAATATTTACCATTACTTCCAGTTACGTTTAATGTCTTTGAAATGCCACGCCCGTTTATAAAGGATTTCTTATTTACAGGATATAGCACCAGTTTTTCAATAACAGGTGCAATATTGTCGGTTGTTCCAAAGTCAAACAGAAGAGGGTTTATGGGTATTTCAGTTTCTGATTCTCTTATTTCATAGTGAAGGTGAGGCCCCGCCGAACCTCCGGAGTTACCTGAATAAGCAATGAGATCACCTTTCTTTACTGGAAATCTCTCTCCGGGAGGAAAAGCGGTTATCAGGAAGCTTTTTTTCTCGTATTGCATTGTCTTAATGTACTCATCCACCTCAGGAATGAACCTGTCAAGATGACCATAGACAGTTGAATAACCGTTTGGATGTCTGATATATAGAGTATTACCAAAACCTCCGGGCGATATGCTTATCCTGTAAATATAACCATCCGCAGCAGCAATCACCTCTTTACCTGTAACACCCTGGGTTTTAATGTCTAAACCTGAATGGTAATGGTCAATTCTTAATTCACCGAAATTTGCAGACAGAAGTACAGGAATCTTTAAGGGTGATGTGAAAAATGATTTATTCTGGGGGGCGCTGATTAATGCGCTGAATATGAATGGTATAAGTAGATATAATCTGATTAATAGCATCTGTTTCAATTTTTTGAAGCTCCAGAGATGCAAAGCTAGAGTTATGAGTCGTTCAACCAAACAAATTCATTGAATTTTTTGAAAATATCATTAACTATGTTAATTTTGTACTAAAGATTATTTTATGTCAGGTCAGGGTTACGAAGAATTAATTGTATTAAACAGAAAACTTGATGAATTGGTTGCCCGGTATAATGATCTGAAAAATGAATTAAACGATCTTAAAAGCGGAAATGAAGTATTAAAAACCCGGCTTCAGGAACGTGAAATTACTGTTAAAGAATTGGAAATTAAATACGAGCGAATTAAATTATCAGGAGCATTGTTAGGTGAAGGTGAAAATGCCTCTGAAGCGAAGATGAAGATTGGTGAATTAGTGCGGGAAATTGACAAATGTGTTGCTCTTTTAAACAGATAAAATATTACAATGGATGATAAGCTATCAATAAGGGTTAATGTAGCGGACAGGTATTATCCATTAAAGGTAGAAAGGGAAAACGAGGAGAAGATCAGGAAAGCAGCCAGGATGATTAATGAAAAGGTGCTGCAGTACAAGCAGCGGTACACCGATAAGGATGTACAGGATTTTCTGGCCATGGCGGCTCTTCAGTATGTGATAAAACTCACAGAAGAAGAGGAAAAGCTTGATAAGGATTATCTTCCTGATGCCTTAAAGGAACTGATTCAGAAAATCGATTCAGTACTTGAACCAAAAGAGTAACAGCGTTCTTTAAAATATATTTTAAGATTTTGCCCGCTTTGTTTCTTCATTCATTTTTGAAACTCAACAGTTAAAACTTTGGAGCAACCTTAGTTCAGGTAAAACAGGCCTCATCCCGATTCGTCGGGAATCCGCCAGCCGGCGGAACAGTGGAAGTTTGAACTGTATTAGTAGCTCCAGCCATACAGACATGGGGTTTTATAAAAGCTGAAGGAACTTTGCGGGTTTTTTATTTCAAAATTTTCTAAATAAAATAAATAATGACTTTAATAATAGGAAATATGAGTACTGGATTGATGGTTGTTTTTTGTTTATCAGCTCTGATAGTTGGATTTGCGGCATCATATCTGGTTTGGCAGACAGCCCTGAAAAACAAAAGCCGTAAGATAATTAGCGAAGCAGAGGCTGAAGCAGAAGTGACTCGTAAGGAGAAGATCCTTCAGGCAAAGGAGAGATTTATTGAGCTTAAAACGGAACATGAGAAGGTAATAAATGAGAAAAACAGTTGGATTGGACAGGCTGAAAACAGGATAAAACAAAAGGAGCAGGCCCTTTCACAGAAAATTGAAGAGGCTCAACGTAAGAAAAATGAAGCTGATTCAATTCGGGAGAACCTTACATCGCAGCTTGAACTGCTTGATAAGAAGACTGAAGAGCTTGCCAAACTTCATAAGCAGCAGGTTGAAAAGCTTGAAGCTATTTCAGGTTATTCAGCAGAAGATGCAAAGAATCATCTTATTGAATCGTTGAAAGAGGAGGCCAAAACAGGTGCAATGTCATATATTAATGAGATTCTTGATGAAGCTAAGATGACTGCAAATAAAGAGGCTAAAAGGATTGTAGTTCAGACCATCCAGCGGGTAGCAGCTGAGAATGCAATTGAAAATGCGGTCACTGTCTTTCACATTGAATCTGACGAGATGAAGGGACGGATTATAGGACGCGAAGGTCGTAATATAAGGGCACTTGAAGCAGCAACAGGAGTCGAAATAATTGTTGATGATACGCCTGAAGCCATTGTTCTTTCAGCTTTTGACCCGGTAAGGAGGGAAGTAGCCAGACTTGCATTACACCAGCTGGTGACAGATGGAAGGATTCATCCTGCAAGAATTGAAGAGATGGTTGAGAAGACAAGGAAGCAGGTGGAGGAGGAGATACTTGAGATTGGGAAACGGACCACTATTGATCTGGGTATCCATGGTTTGCATCCTGAACTAATCAGGTTAATAGGAAAGATGAAATACAGATCATCGTATGGTCAGAATCTGCTTATGCACTCACGTGAAGTGGCAAACCTTTGTTCTATTATGGCTGCAGAGCTTGGTCTGAATCCGAAGCTTGCCAAGAGGGCAGGACTACTGCACGATATTGGTAAGGTACCTGATGATGAACCGGAACTACCACATGCAGTACTGGGTATGAAGCTGGCTGAAAAATTCAAAGAGAAGCCCGAGATTTGCAACGCTATCGGAGCTCACCACGATGAAACAGAAATGACAACTCTTCTTGCTCCAATTGTGCAGGTGTGCGATGCTATTTCCGGCGCTCGTCCGGGTGCCCGCCGAGAGGTTGTGGAGTCATATATAAAAAGGCTTAAAGAGCTTGAGTCGCTTGCTCTTCAATACCCTGGTGTCACCAAAACTTATGCTATACAAGCAGGTAGAGAATTACGTGTTATTGTGGGTGCAGAGAAGGTTACGGATAAGGAGGCTGAGGGGCTTTCATTTGAAATTGCCAGGAAAATACAGAATGAGATGACATATCCCGGGCAGATAAAAATTACAGTAATAAGGGAAACGCGAGCGGTAAATTTTGCCAAATAGAGATTCATACAAAATGAATGGGCATCTATACAGCTGGATGCCCATCTCGTTTATGCAATAATTGAACAAAATATAAATATTATATCTTTAAAGCCTGATAAAATTCCGAAATTCAATGCCTCAAATTAAGCTCCTGAGTATTGTTGGTGCAAGACCACAAATAATAAAAGCTTCGGCAATAAGCAGGGCTATCCGTCGATTTTTTTCTGAAGAGATTATTGAAATTCTTGTTCATACCGGCCAACACTATGATAAGGGATTATCTGAAGTATTTTTTGATGAACTTGAGATTCACAAACCTGATTATAATCTTGGTGTTGGCTCTGCTGGTCATGGACGGCAAACATCTATGATGATCACCGGAATTGAAGAGGTGCTTCTGAAGGAGAAGCCTGATTGCGTGTTGTTATACGGAGATACAAATTCCACCCTCGCCGGAGCTTTGGCTGCTTCAAAACTGCATTTCCCGGTTGTGCATATTGAAGCAGGCCTCAGATCGTTTAATAAACAGATGCCCGAAGAGCTGAACAGGATTATGAGCGACCATTCTTCAACACTTCTCTTTGCACCGACAAATGCAGCATTTAAAAACCTGATGAGTGAAGGCTTCAGACCTGAAAACAGTCCGCCTTTTACAATTGATAATCCAAAGATCTACTTTACAGGAGATATCATGTATGATAACACTCTTTTTTTTGCAGAGCTGGCAGATAAGAAAAAAGGAAAACTGCTAAAGCAGCTAGATCTTGAAAAAGATAGTTATATTCTTGTTACCATCCATCGGGATTCAAATACAGATGATCCTGTAAGACTGGAAGAGATTATAGTTACGCTCAAAACCCTGGCCGAACAAAAAGATATTAAGCTTGTTATGCCTTTACATCCAAGGACTGTCATCTCTTTGAAAAGTAAACTTGAAAGTCTGTACAATGATCTTTTGGAGGATCCTTATATTAAAATAATACCCCCTGTATCATATCTTGAAATGATATTTCTTGAGAAGAACTGCAGAATGATTGTGACTGATTCGGGTGGTGTGCAGAAAGAATCTCATTTCTTCCAAAAGCCGTGTATAGTATTGAGAAAGGAAACCGAATGGGTGGAACTGCTAAGTAATGGAGCTGCCAGGCTTGTGGATGCTGATCCTGAGCTTATTAAAACAGAGTTTCTGAATTTTATGGATATGAAATCAACACTTAGTTATCCTGCATTTTACGGAGATGGGAAGACCGCAGAATTCATTCTGAAGGAGATATTATTGATGTTTGAAAAATCATGAATTATATTTGCATATAATCCATGTGAGATTTATTAAATTGGAGTTTATAGCAGCAGTTGATGGAGCGTATGTTGAAGAATAGCAGAGTACTGGTAACAGGGGGAGCTGGATTTATTGGTTCAAATCTTATTGAGTCGTTACTTGATTCAGGAAACCAGGTTGTTTGTCTTGACAATTTCTCGACAGGAAAAAGAGAGAATCTCAGGAGTTTTATTGATAACCCTCTCTTTGAGCTCATTGAAGGCGATATCCGGAAATCAACTGATTGTGAGAAGGCTGTCAGAAATAAAGATATTGTATTCCACCAGGCAGCACTGGGTTCGGTTCCACGATCGATAAAAGATCCCGTTACCACCACAGATGTTAATATCGGAGGATTTGTCAAAATGCTTTTTGCTTCCAAAGAGGCGAAAGTTAAGAGATTCATATATGCTGCAAGTTCCTCCACCTATGGTGATCATCCTGATCTGCCGAAAGTAGAAGATAAAATTGGTTCACCGTTATCTCCATATGCAATTACAAAGTATGTTGATGAACTATTTGCGACGAATTTTGCAGATACATATGGAATTGAGATAATTGGCTTACGGTATTTTAATGTATTTGGCAGACGTCAGGATCCGGATGGTGCATATGCTGCAGTTATACCTAAATTTGTAAAGATGTTGATGAACCATGAGGTTCCATTGATAAACGGGGATGGAACAATATCCAGGGATTTTACCTATATTGATAATGTAATTCAGGCAAATCATCTGGCAGCTGTTGCAAGTAATAAAGAGGCGGTTAACCAGGTTTATAATGTGGCTCACGGGGAGAGGACAAATCTGAATCAGCTTTTTAAAATGATCCGGGAACTGGCTGGAAGATTTGATAAACGGATTTTAACAATTGAGCCATTATATGGTCCTGAGCGGGCTGGAGACATACCACATTCGCTGGCTTCTATTGAAAAGGCAAGGAAATTATTAGGTTATTCTCCGGAATTTAATGTGGAGCAGGGCATGGAAGAGGCTGTAGAATGGTTTCGGGGTAATTTATAGAAGTGAAGAGCGTTGAGCATGGAACGTAGAGCGTAGAGCATAGAGCGGAGAGAAGGAAGAATATAATTTGTAATATTTGTTACAATTCTAGGATATAATACTCTTTGTTAGTTATTTACGAAAGATCGTAGTGTGACTGACGGGGCGGAAGTGTACCCGGAGGGCAAGTAGAAAGCGTTGAGCGTGAAGCGTAAAGAGATGAGTAAATTGAGAGTTTTAAAGATTTAATTGTATATCAGAAAGCATATAAGCTGGCGATGGAGATTTTTGAAATATCGAAAAGTTTTCCGAAGGAGGAAAAATATTCTTTAACCGACCAGATGCGTCGTTCATCGCGATCAGTTACATCATGCATTGCGGAATCGTGGGCAAAGAGAAGATATGAAAAAGCATTTGTTAATAAGCTGACAGATTCATTAGGAGAAGAGAATGAAACAGAAGTCTGGCTTGATTATTCAAAGGACTGTAATTACATACATAAAGAGAGTCATGAAACCCTCTTGAGTGAATATGATGAAGTTCGTAAAATGTTGATATCCATGATTAATAATTCTGAAAAATGGTGTTTGTAGTTTATCGCTCTCAACTCTATGTTCAACGCTTTACGTTCTCCGCTTTACGCTATAACTTTTATCTTAATTAAACTAATGTCTTTTGTCTTTATCTAACCTTAAGAAGCAACCTAATCCTAATATAAACAGTCTTAACTGAGAGTCTGTTTAACAAATTTTAACTAATTTAGCAGAACATATTTTCTTAAATATGATTAATACCCTTAAACTCAGATTAATACAGGTTTTTAGAGAGCATTCTTTACCACGTTGGCTTGTACTTACCCTTGATATTTCAGCTGTATTTCTAACTTTCATTATTGCATATCTGCTGAGATTCAACTTTGAGCTTCAGACATTCAGTATGCAAAAGGCAATTGATCAGGCTTTAATAGTAAGTATAGTCTATCTCGTTTTTATGCTCATTTATAAATCATATTCCGGGCTTATTCGTCAAACAACAATTAAGGATACATTTATTATTGCTGTAACTAATACAACCGCATTTTTAATATTATCAGCGATTACTATCGGAAGTCGGCAATTTGAATTTAACTCGTTATATAATATTCCATTATCAATTCTGATGATCCATTATGGTGCTGTTACGGTTGCGCTTATTTTCTTTCGTATATTTATTAAGATGTTTTATGTCTATGTGTCAGTACCTACCAGTAACAGGAAAAATGTATTGATATATGGTTCCGGTGAGACAGGAATAATTGTAAAAAGGGTAATTGAGAGTGATCCAAGAAGCGGATATCAGCTCAGAGGATTTATTGATGATAACAGTAAGCTGCAGGGTAAGAAAGTTGACGGTTTTCCTGTGTATTCAAAAAAAATACTTACAAAGGATTTTGTAGAATCAGAAGGGATTGCAGTATTCATATTCGCAATAAAGGATATTTCTGCCAGGAAGAAGAAGGAGGTTCTGGAATCTGTTATAAGTCTTGGATTGGAAATTCTCGATACTCCTTCATTCGATCAGTGGCTTAATGGACAGTTACAGGTCAGGCAACTGAGAAAAGTTCAATTTGAGGATCTTCTTGGTCGTGAACCTATCAAGCTGGATCTTAAGAGGATTGGAGATGGTATAAGAAATAAAACAATACTCGTGACTGGCGCTGCAGGTTCCATTGGTTCTGAAATTGTCAGACAGCTTTTAAAATATAATTACAGACAGCTGATTCTAATCGATCAGGCAGAGACACCCTCTTTCTTTCTTAATAATGAATTGTCTGAAAATTATCCGGAGTGTCACTATAAAATGATTATTGGAGATGTGACCAATCTTAAGAAGATGGACTTCATATTCAAGAAGTATCGTCCTGAAATTGTTTTTCATGCCGCAGCCTATAAGCATGTACCTGTTATGGAGAAAAATCCTCACGAGGCTTTCAGGGTCAACGTTGGCGGTACAAAGATCATTTCTGATCTGGCCATTAAATATAAGGTTGACAAATTCGTAATGATCTCTTCCGATAAGGCAGTCAATCCAACCAACGTAATGGGAGCTTCCAAGAAAGTATGTGAATTGTTGGTACATGCCCAGGCGAGGAGACAAGGAATTAAAACTAAGTTTATCACGACACGTTTTGGTAATGTTTTAGGGTCCAATGGCTCTGTAATTCCATTATTTAAGAAGCAAATTGCCGAAGGAGGTCCAGTTACAATTACCGATCCTGAAATAAAACGTTTCTTCATGACTATCCCGGAAGCCTGTCAGCTAGTTCTCGAAGCAGGTTTTATGGGGAATGGGGGAGAGATATTCATATTTGATATGGGTAAACCGATAAAAATACTTGACATTGCTACAAAACTGATCCACCTTTCAGGTCTTGTTCCTTACGAGGATATTGAAATAAAATTTACAGGTTTGCGTCCGGGTGAGAAACTCTATGAGGAACTTTTTGCAAATACTGAGGAACAGTTACCTACACACAATCCTAAAATTACTATAGCCAAAGTAGCTGAAGCAGATTATGAATGTATTCTTCCCAAGATAAATGATGCTTTGGAAAATATATATGAAAAGACGGGCACAGAAGTTATTGAGGCTATGAAAGAGATTGTGCCGGGGTATACGAGTAAGTATGCGACTACGGCATGATAATTTAAGTATATATTCTCAACTACTATATAATTAGTGATATCGGAACATAAGTTTTAAGAGGCTTTTAGTGGGAAAGAGAATTCTTTTAATCACCCCAAAATTTTATGGGATCGAAAATAAAATAAAATCCTCACTGGAAGAATCAGGGTATTCAGTAGTCTGGATAGAAAATAAAACCCTTACACTTGATTACCATGGGACTTACTCAAAATGCAAATTTTTAAGAAGCATATATTTCTTTCTCTTCTCGCCTCAGATACGATATGTTAAAAAGCAATTTAAAACTATTGACAATCACCATTTCGATCTGCTCTTTTCAATTAATGCCCATATTATTTCATCATGGCTACTTAGATATTTGAAGGCAAGGAATCCTAAATTGTATTCAGTCTTATTCCTTTGGGATTCCTTTTCAATGTACAATTGGACAAATGAACTGAAATATTTTAATAGGGTATTAACATTTGATCCGGAAGATTCTCGAAAGTTTAATTTAGAATATAAGCCTATTTTTTTCATAAAAAGAAATCAACAAAAAAGTGATGTTGAAGAATTTGATATGTTTTTTGTTGGCAAGTTTGCTCCTTACAGATTATCGTTTATTGATAAAATACTAGGATCTTTTAAAAATTCTGATATTAAGTATTACATAAAACTGTGGCCAGCATATAAAATATTTTTTCATAATAGAATCTTCTATTCTTTGTTTAAGATAATCAATCCAAATAACAGCTGGACACAAGAATATATTTTGAATTATGAAGCTATTGAAGGGATATTGAAGCGAGAATATATTATGACTAGTAGCATGAAGTTCGAGGAAATCCAACAATACTTTTTCAGTTCAAATGTCATTTTGGATATCCCTTTTCAGGGGCAAGTTGGTTATTCGCACCGGTTAATTGAGGCTCTAGCAAATGGCAAAAAGATTATTACCACAAATGTAAATCTATTAAAAGAAAGCTTCTTTAATTCAGCTCAGATTCAAATTCTTGATAATAGAGATATGAAAATTGATTGCATATGGCTTAAGGAAAAAGTAATATTTCCTGTTAATAATATACTTCTGAATCTAGAATTATCAGTATGGTTAAAAACGATAATTAATGTGGCAACTACATAAAACTAAAGTAAATTTAGGTTTTTTAATAAATCCGTTTTATCTGTATTGCATTGCATTCGTAATTAATGTTTTTTTGTATTTATGGGGATGGAGCCATATATTTCCAAAATTATCTGTTTCATTAATACTCTTTCTTCTATCTTCTTTTATTATATTTTTCTTCGCTGGGAAGAAAATTGTAAAGAAGGAATTCAATTTTTCGGATAAAAATAGATATAAGCCATTCCTATATGACTTAATATTTGGAACGATTGTTCTTCTTGGATTTATTAATGTCCTAGGTATGGGATATCTTCCAGTTTTAGACCGATCGCATGATTACAGGGATTTTGGAGTTCCTGTTTTAGATCCATTATTTCACTCATTAAGTATTTTTTTCTCGGTTTTTTTCTTTCATTCATTTCTTGAAGGTAAAAAGAAAACATACCTAATTTATGTAATTGTAATTCTAGTAATTCAAATTCTGTTGTTCAGAAGATCTGCAATTGTTTGGATATTAACCTCTTCAGCTTTTCTGTATTTCTTATATAAACAGAAAGTAAATCTTCTTGTCTTAATTGCAGGATTTCTCTGTTTGCCTTTATTTTCGTACTGTTTCGGATTATACGGCATTTTTCGCAGTAACTTAAATCAGACTTTTGTTATGAATGAACTGGGGGAAAGTGATTCATTTAAGGACTCAGGTATAAGTCATGAACATTACATGACTTATCTCTATATTTCTTCACCATTGGCAAACCTTCAGAAGAACATTGTTGAAAGCAAGGGATTCATGAATAACCATAATTTAAAAGAATTTATTTTCTATAGTCTGATACCTGAGAGTTTTACTTTAAGGCTCGAAAAATCATTAAACTTAGCACCGCCTGATTATACTTTAATATCTCCTAATTTGATTGCAGGCAGTTTTTTAATGGCAAGCTTTTATACCATGGGATGGTTTGGTATGATCTCAATGCTTTTTTTTTTATTCCTGTTTATTATACTCTGCCTTGAAATAATTAAAAAATGGGATACATTTAGTGTCACAACATTTTCTCTTTTATCAACAACTGTATCACTATTGATTTTTTCTAATTTTCTTAACCGTCTGGAAGTAATTCTAATGCTCTTTATTTACCCTGTTTTGTTTCACATTATTTTTGAACGATTCAAGATTAGAGAAGCTTCAGATTGATTAATTTCAAATGAGAGTTGCCATTATAGTACCCCGGATTGCCCAGATGGGCCCTATTAAGGTTATTCAGACATTAGTAAATACATTAACTAATGTTACGGAGATTAAAATTAATGTCTTTTACCTCGACAGAATTGTCGATCCACAGGTTAAAATGAATGTTCCTGTTGAGAGATTAATTCCATGGAGGTTTCCGTTTTGTGAATATGAAATAGTACATACAAATGGAATTCGCCCAGACTTTTTTGCATTTGTACATCGAAAAAAGATTAAATATCATATTTCGACAATTCATAATTTAGTTTTTGAGGATTTGTTATTTACTTATAACAGTGCAATATCATGGATATTTGGAAATCTATGGTTAATTCTTTGGAGAAGAACTGACAGGTTAGTGTGCCTTTCAAAATCAATGAAAAACTATTATAATAAATGGTTGCCAAATTCAAAGTTGGAAGTAATATATAATGGAATTTCAGAAGATGATAACTCTTTTATTTCGGATTCTGATCTTGTGGAAAATATAAATAGTCTGCGTTCTAAAGGTTTAATTATAATTGGTACAACAGGTGTATTAACAAGACGAAAGGGGATTGACCAGGTTATGTATCTGATGGCCCAAAAGAAAGAAATAGCTCTGGTAATTATTGGTGAAGGCAGAGAAAAAACTATTCTGCAAAATCTTGCAAGAAAATTAGAATTAAATGAACGGATTCTTTTTTGTGGATTCAGGGAGAATGCTGTGAGCTATTTTAAATATTTTGATTTTTTTATAATGCCTTCCCGATCTGAAGGATTTGGTCTTGCATTAGTTGAAGCAGTCCAACAGAAAGTACCTGTATTGTGTTCTGATTTGAATGTCTTTCATGAACTATTTAATAACGATGAGGTTACGTTCTACAGACTGGAGAACTTGAAATCTCTATGTGATGCTCTGGAAGTTGCAAAAGAATCTGGCAATGTAAAGGTAGAATTAGCATTTAACAGGTATATGAATTACTATACAGGCAATGCTATGGCAATGCACTATTTAGAATTATACAATACAGCATAATTTATCCGTAGCTAATGACTGATCTTGCTGTAATAATGTCAATTTATCATAACGATAAATTGGAATACGTCAAGCAATCAGTTCAGAGCATATTAACACAAACCTACTCCTATTTTATTTTTTTTATTGCACTTGATGGTCCGGTTTCAACAGAGATCAAAACCTATGTCACTAACATTGAGGATAGTCGGGTAAAGCTTTATAAAATTGAGGAGAACGGGGGATTGGCAAGAGCTTTGAATTTCTTGTTAGAAATAGTTTTAAAAAATCCTGAATATAAATTCATAGCTAGGATGGATGCCGATGATATATCACTCCCTAAAAGGTTCGAAAATCAACATAACTTTTTACTCGCTAATTCTGAAATATCTTGCATCGGAACCTGGTATCAGGAAATCGATGAATCTGATAATTATCTGTCAAATCAAAAACTGCCGGTAACACATGACGAAATAAAAAAATTCTTTCTAAAGCGATCTCCTTTAGCACATCCTTCCGTAGTGTTCCGTAGAGAAATGATTGAGAAGGCTGGCTTTTATCCTACAGATACATTCAAACAAGAGGATTCTGTATTTTGGAGTAATGCCTTAAATAAAGGTCTAATCTTTGCTAATATTCCAGAAATACTTATAAAGTTTAGAATAGATAGAAATTTTTATCGACGCAGATCAGGTATCAAATTTGGATTCTATTATATTAAGTCCCGTTTCAGAATTAATAAGGTCCTAAAAGCACCTTTTTACATTTATTTGAGTTCTTTTGGTTTTGGACTTGTCAGGATGATGCCATCAATTTTTCTCCGATGGTTTTATAAGAAATTCAGGGAGCAATAGAATTAAGAAAGGAAAGATCTAATATATTAGTATTACATGACATGAAAACTTTAAAATCTGAAATTGTAACCTTATGAACAAATACAATCTTGGAAGATATTTCGATGATTTTGTAGTGGGGGAAGTTATTGTCCATTCAGTTTCAAAAACGATTTTTGAAAGCGATAATAATCTTTTTTCGCTACTTACTATGAACCACCACCCGGTTCATCTTAATACAGATTATGCTGAAAAAGAACAGCATGCTAAAATATTAGTAGTTGGAACTTTGGTATTTAGTCTTGCAGTCGGTATTACCGTACCTGATATAAGTGGAAAAGCAATTGCAAATCTTGGTTACGAAGATATAAGGCATCTGGCTCCTGTATTCATAAACGATACAATATATATCAGAACTAAAATCCTCAATAAGCAGGAATCTAAATCTAAACTTGATAGAGGTATTGTTTCTGTTGAGACTATTGTGAGCAATCAGAATGGAACTGATGTCCTTAGCTTTCGGAGAAATATATTAATCAAAAAAAGAATAAATGACTGATTTTCTAATGCGGAGCCTAATGTTTGTTCCCGCTCATAACGAACACCTTCTTCTGAATGCTTCAAATTCAGATGCTGATGTCCTTTTGCTCGATATAGAGGACTCAGTTCAATCTGATAATAGTAAACAAATTGCCCGTAACAACATATTAGAATGGGTACAGCAGAAAAGATTTAAAAAACATCTGATTTTCCCGCGAATTAATGACAGGGAGAGCGGCCAACTACTTAAAGATGTTTATCAGCTTACTATTGAAGGTATAGATGGATTCATGTACCCAAAAGCGAAATCAGGTGATGATATATATTTTATTGATAAATTGTTAGAAACTATTGAATATGAAAAGGGAATTCACTTAGGAACCTTTAAACTAATTCCATTGATAGAAACAACTGCTGCAGTGATAAATGTTCAGGAAATATGTAAGGCTTCATCCAGAGTAGTTGCAATAGCGTTTGGATGTGAAGATTTTATTACAGATTTGGAAGGCATTCATGATAAGGAGCATTTGAGTCTTTTTATGCCCCGAGCCATGATAGCCATCGCTGCCAGAGCTGCTGGTGTTATTCCAATTGATACTGTTCATATTAATGTGCATGACTTGTTTGATCTTGAAACAAATCTGGTTATTGCAAAAAAACTTGGTTATGAAGGAGTACTGGTACTGAATCCCAAAGAATTGCCATTAGTTCATAAATACTTTTCCCCAACACAGGAAGAAATTAAAGAGGCCAAAGAAATGCTTACTCTTTTTGAAAATTATAAAAAAGAAGGAAAAGGAGTGGCAATTAAGGATGGAAAATTTATTGGACCGCCAATTGCATTAGCTGCAAAAAAAATATTAAAAAAGGCAAAAAAAATATTAAAAAAACAATAATTCAATAAGTATCAAAAAAGGTTAAAATCAGGATAAGTTGGGATATTCATCAGTTTCTAAAAAAAATCTTTTAATAAGGGGCTTACTTGGCCTAACAATTCTCACAATAGTTATATATTCCATTGATTTAAACTTAATTCCTGCTTTTAAAAAAATAGAACACTACTATTTTCTAGTAATAGCTTTGTTCTTTCCACTTTTAATTAATCCTATTATTAGTAATTACAGGTGGAAAATCATATTGAATGCACAGGGGATCGATGAGCGTTTTTTTTCTCTGGTGAGGATAACTTTTATTTCGACTTTTGTGGGTTTACCACTGCCGTCATCAACAGGGTCTGATGCAATCAGAATATTTATTAGTGAAAGAAGAAACAGGAAAAGAGAGGGCGCTGGTGGAGCCGCTGTTATTATTGACCGATTGATTGGCTTTTACATTTTATCATTACTAGGTATAATTGGATCATTGTATTTGATAAGCAAAGGAATGTCATTTAATTTATTCTATATTGTTCTTTTTATTAATATTTCAATTTTATTTCTATTCTGGATTATAAAGAGTGACTTGATATTTTCAAAAATTATTCACTTAGTTTCTAGAATAAAAAAATTGGAACCTCTTACTATGTATGTGTCTCAGCTAAATAATGCATTAAATGTTTTTCCTTACAAAAGGATATTGCTGTATATAATTCCATTAATCATTCTTTTTCAACTATCAACGATGTTTTGTGGATTCCTGATTTTTAAATCTTTTGGTATCGGTCTACCTTTTTTCTATCACCTTGCGTTTTTACCTTTGATCTCAATTATTTCAATCATTCCGCTATCTATTTCAGGATTTGGGCTTCGAGAAGGAGGATTTGTCTATTTCTATGGTCTTTTAGGTGTTGATTCAAATATTTTGTTTCTTATATCATTGCTTTACTATTTTATACTTACAATGATCCCGGCAGTGATTGGGATGTTTTACTATGTGCTTGGAAATAATTCGTTTAAGTTGAAATAAACTCCCATGTAATATTTGCTTTGCATTGCCTGAAGTCTTATATGTTAGGCAGTTATATATTGTGAAGTTGATTTAATTTTAAATTTAAAAATTCCGATTACGAATGAAGATAGATAAGATGGTTGATTTCTCTGTTGTTGTTCCTGTTTATAATAGTGCAAAATCTTTAAATGAACTATATAATAGAATTAACTCGGTTTTTATTGGGATGGGAAAGTCATATGAAATAGTATTCATTAATGATTGCAGTAAAGATAATAGTCTGGAAGTATTAAAGGCAATTCATTCTCAGTACAAGAATATTAAAGTTATCGACCTTTTTTCAAATTTTGGTCAGCAAAATGCATTGATGTGCGGTTTCAATCATTGTGTGGGGTCCTATGTCATTACCTTAGATGATGATCTTCAGAATCCTCCGGAAGAAATACCAAAATTGGTAGAAAAACTAAATGAGGGTTATGATGCTGTTTTTGGATCATATACTGACAAACAGGACACTCTATTAAGAAAAATTGGTAGTAAGCTGATAAGAGTATTGAATCATAAAATATTTGATGTTAGAAATAACCTGAAGTTTTCAAGTTTTAGAATCATTAAAAAGGACGTTATAAATCAGATTAAAGACAATAAAACCAATTTCCCATATATTTCCGGTATGTTATTACAGACAACTATGAATATTTCAAATGTTATTCTAGTTCATGACAAGAGGAAATATGGAAAATCAAATTATTCATTTACTAAATTGCTTAAAGTATCTCTAAATCTCTTAATAAATCATTCTACTATACCTTTAAGATTTTTTGGTTTTTTTGGTTTGATTGTTTCATTTGTATCTTTTCTAATCGGAGTGATTTTTATTATCAGAAAATTTATTTCTGGAACAGCACCAACCGGTTGGACAAGTTTAATTGTATTGATTTCATTTTATAATACCATAATTTTGCTTATTTTTTTTGTTATAGGTGAATATCTATCTAGAATTCTAAAAGAATCATCAAATTTGAAACAGTACTCTATCAGAAACATTTGGAAATGAAAAAGCGTCTTTTAATTGTAGGAGGGCAGGGAAGTGGTGAGATTGCGATGTCAGTATTTCAGGAAGTAAACGATATTTCTCAGGAATGGGATATTGTAGGATTCTTAAACGATATAGTTGATCCTGGAAGGAGATTAGGAAAATTTAAAGTTATAGGACCGAGTGAGGCTGTAATGGATTTTGTTAGAGATGGCTATTATATCCATTATGCTCTCCACTTTAATGCAAAGAACAAGGAACAGAGAGTAATGAAATTTAATCAATTTGAAATTCCCTTAGAGGCAAATGCTTCAGCGGTTCATCCTAGAGCATATTTAGATCCATCAACAAAAATAGGATTTGGCACTTTAGTTTGTGCTCATGCTAGCACTTCATTTGGACCAGTGATTGGTAATTTTGTACATATATATACAAATGGATTTATTGGTCACAATTCTCTAATTAATGATTATTCTACGATTTCTGCTCACTCAGTAATCGGTGGAAGAGTAATAATTGAAGAAGGAGCACACATTGGATTGAATGCCACAATACGTGAAGATATCAGAATTGGTAAATATTCTATTATAGGTATGGGTTCTGTTGTTGTAAAAGATGTTGAAGACTACGCCATCTATACTGGAAGTCCTGCGAGATTCTTTAAAAAAGTACTCTAATGCTCATCCAAAAAATTCCTTTCAATAAACCATATCTTTCTGGAAAAGAAATACATTACATTAATCAGGCAGTTTTAAACGGGCATATTTCAGGGAATGGTCCTTTTACAAAAAAGTGTCAGAAACATTTTGAAGAAAAATATGGATTCCAAAAATGCTTATTGACAACAAGCTGTACTGATGCTCTTGAAATGGCGGCAATTTTGTTAGATATTAAGGATGGTGACGAAGTAATTATACCTTCATTTACTTTTGTCTCTACTGCTAATGCCTTTATTTTACGCGGAGCTAAGATTGTTTTTACTGATAGTCGTTTGGACCATCCTGGTATGGATGAGAACCATATTGAGGAACTCATAACTGATAAAACTAAAGCAATAGTGTCTGTGCATTATGGTGGAGTGGCATGCGATATGGATAAGATAATGCAAATTGCTGAAAAACATAATCTTTTTGTAGTTGAGGATGCTGCGCAGGCAATTGATTCCTTCTTTAAGGGAATACCCCTTGGATCATTTGGCCATTTAGCAGCTTTTTCTTTTCATGAAACCAAAAACATTTCTTCGGGTGAAGGAGGTATGCTTGTTATAAATGACAGAAGATTAAATAAGCGGGCAGATATAATATGGGAAAAAGGGACAAACCGTGTCGAGTTTTTTAATGGCGAAGTTAATAAATATGGGTGGGTAGATATCGGTTCCTCTTTTCTGCCTTCTGATATAACTGCAGCATTTTTATATGCTCAGCTGGAACAACTTGAATCAATTCAAAAAAGAAGAAGTGAAATATGGAATCTGTATTTCTCAAAATTGAAGCCTCTCTCAAGAAGTAAAAAAATAGGCCTGCCCGTTATTCCTGAATATTCGACAAATAACTTTCACCTGTTTTATATCCTGACACAATCAATCCAAACGCGGGATGAATTGATCACCTATCTAAAAAAAAGTGGAGTTAATGCTGTATTTCACTATTTACCTTTGCACTCAAGTCCGTTCTTCCATTCACGATACTCTGGAAAAGAGTTAAATAATTCATTATTCTATAGCGATCATTTATTGCGATTGCCTATTTTCTATGAACTAACAGATGAATCTATTAACTATATAGTCCAGATTATTAATTCTTTCTATAGCAACTAAATCAATTCTGGTCAAGTTTTATTAATAAAAACTTTATCTTTTGTATAATAATTAATGTTTCGCACTTAATTTATTTTGCTGTTTGATAGTATTATACAAAAACAGTTTTTACTTATCTTATTGTTTTTCAATTCTCTAAATTTTCCATTTTCAGTTATGC
>Ga0214473_10001312_pt1 | contig 33225 bp, 29 predicted proteins | sample RVTome_7_FD_203509 | JGI IMG/M metagenome (GOLD analysis project Ga0214473, IMG submission 203509) | Soil microbial communities from uranium-contaminated site in the Upper Colorado River Basin, Wyoming, United States - RVT98D197 | ecosystem: Environmental > Terrestrial > Soil > Contaminated >... | reverse complement strand
AGGCCACACTGAGGCCGGTCTGGCCATGTTCCAGCAGGAACCGGTAGCGCTCGTTGGTTTCCGCCGCCGTCCCGAAACCAGCGTACTGGCGCATGGTCCAGGGCCGGCCGCGATACATGGAAGGGTACACGCCACGGGTGAACGGCGGCGCCCCTGGCTCACCCAACCGGTCCGCCGCGGATCCCGCAGCGTCCTCCGCGCGGTAGACGGGCCGCACCACGATCCCGTCCGTTGTGCGGACCTCCTCGTCACCGGCCACCTAGGCCTCCTCTTCCGCGGGCGGCACGAATTCGACGAGCACGGCGCCCTTCTCCACTGCGGCGCCCGGCACGGCGTGCACCCGCGCCACGACCCCGCCGGTTTCGGCGCGCAGTTCGTTCTCCATCTTCATGGCCTCCATGATGACCACCCCCTGCCCGGCCACCACGCTCTGGCCCGCTTCCACCTCCACCCGCACCACGAGACCCGGCATGGGTGCGCGCACGGGGCGCGGACCGGCCGCGGCGCCGGAGCGGCCGGTGAGGGCACGGATGGCGCGCGTGCGCTCATCCACCACCTCCGCGCTCACGGGGAGCCCGTCCACGTGCAGGTCCCACAGGCCGCCATGCGCGCCGGAACGAGCGTCCAGGGTGTGGGATGCACCATCGAGCAGCAGGTGGCGGACGTCCGTGCCCGGCACCGCGGCAAGGTCCGCGCGTACAGCCCGGCCATCCACCCGCACCACTTCACCGGAGAGTTCCACCTCCACCGTGCGGCCGTATACCGTCACGAAGTACTTCATCGCTGCTCCAGTTCCACGACCGTTTCTACGTGAGCCGTCTGGGGAAACAGGTCGAAGGCGCGCACGCCGCGCAGCCGATAGACCGCCTCCAGGCGGCCAAGATCCCGGGCCAGCGTGGCCGGATCGCAACTCACGTAGATCACCCTGCGCGGTGGCTCCTCGATGAGCGCCGCCGCCACGCCCGCACCCATGCCCGCGCGGGGCGGGTTGGTGACGAGCAGTGCCGAAGGGAGCAGCTCGGGCAGGGCATCCTCCACCCGATTCGCCACGAACCGCGTGGCGGCGGGCGCGTCGCGACCGGCCTCCGCCACGGCGTGCGGATCGACTTCGATGCCCACGGTGGGCACCCCCATCGCGCCCAGCGCCCTGGCATAGCGACCCACGCCGCAATAGGCATCCACCGCCGTGGCCGGCGCGGCGTCCCGCGCCAGCGCGAGCACGTGGTCCTCCAGGAGTTCAGCGGCGCCGCGGTTCACCTGCAGGAAGAGGGCGCCCTGCAGGCGAAGAGGCTGATCGCGCCAGCGATCCAACACGGTCTCGGCCCCCGCCAACAGCACGGGAGGCTCGCCGACCGTGGACCGCCACCAGACGGCGGCGAGCGCCGGGACGGCCGCCAGGAGCTCCTCGGGTCGCCCGCCGGCCGCCCTGGGCGCCCCAGCAGCCGGCTCCGCCTCACCTCCCTCGATGAGCAGGGTGCACACGCCATCCACCGTAGCGCGCAGCGTGAGGCGCAGGCGTTCGCCTGCCGGCAGCAGGCGCGCACCCGGCCCCCATGCGTGGCGGAGCGCATCCCAGGTGCGGGCCACGGCCTCCTCGGGCAGCAGACAGCCGCCGTCCACGTCCACCACCGTCCCCGGCTGTTCGAGGGTGTGGAATCCGGCCTGCACGCCGCCTGCGGAGCGCAGCAGCGTGAAGGAGACTCGATTGCGGTAGCGCACCTCCGCCGGGGAGGCCACCACCTCGGGCGCGGACGTCTCGACGCCCCCGATGCGGCGCAGCGCCGCGGCCACCATCTCACTCTTGGCGCGCAACTGGGCCGGGTAGGTTATATGCTCAAGCGTGCAGCCCCCACAGCGCGCGTAGTAGGGACACGGCGCGGGCCGGCGATCCGGTCCCGGGCGCTCCACGCTCACCAGCGTGCCGCGCGCCCAGCGACGCTTCTCCTGCACCACGCGGATGCGTGCCTGGTCACCGGGCGCCGTCCGGTGCACGAAGACGGCGCGGCCGTCGGGCAGCCGACCCACGCCGGCGCCGCCGGCGGCGATGCCGTGGATGTTGACCAGGGTTTCCGTCGGGCTGTTCACGGGAGGAAGATAGGGGCAGCCGGAAGGCGGTGAAAGGCGAGGCTCAGGGGGGCAGTGCCGCCGCCAGGAGCTCCGGCAGCGCAAAGGGATCGAACGGCTTGGCCAGCACGCCGGCAGCGCCATCCGCGCGCAGCCTGGCACGGGTGGCGTCATCGTGGCGTGCCGTGAGGTAGACCACCGGGACCCGCTCCCAACCCGGCCGCGCAGTGAGCGATCGGGCCACGGCATCGCCATCCTCGGGTCCCAGCAGCAGGTCCATCAGGAGGACGTCTGGCACCTCGTCCATGGCGCCTGCTGCGGCGCCGTCCGCCGCCTCCGTGACACGATGGCCCGCCCTTTCCAGCCCGAAGCGGGCCGCCAGCCGCATCTCCGGATCATCATCGACTACCAGAATGTGCATGTTCACCCGCGCTCAGCAGGTCGATCCGCGTGCCCGTGGGTGCATCTGATCAGGGCACCTCATCGTGACCGTCGGCCACGACCCGGATCACGGTCAGGAGCCCATCGACGGCGCCGAGCAGATCCGCCTCGGAGGCCTCCTCCACCCGCGCAGCCGCAGCCGTCACGTCCGGGAAGCCGTAGGTGCTACCAGAGCCGCGCAAAGCGTGCGCCATGCGTCGCATCGTGGTCCGGGCCACGGGGTCGGAGGCCGCGGCCCGGGCCGCGGAGAGCGTCTGTACTCGCTCGGCCAGGGCGCTACGGTAAAAGGCGCGAAGCTCGTCCAAGAGAGCTGCGTCAGCCGTCCAGCACGGCACGAATGGCGTCCAACAGGACCGTCTCGTCCACGATCGGCTTGGTCACGTAGGCGTCGAAGCCCATTTCGAGGAATCTCTCACGGTCCCCCTGCATGGCGTGCGCGGTGAGCGCGATGACGGGAAGTCCTGCCAGTGCCTGGTCGGCTCGAATGGCCCGCAGCACCGCTGTACCATCCATGCCCGGCAGCGAAATGTCGAGCAGCACCAGATCGGGGCGCCGGGCGCGCACTCCTGCCAGCGCCGCCGGACCCGACTCGTATTCCGACAACTCGTAGTCGCCCCCCAGAATGGCGCTCACGAGCAGGCGGTTGTCCGGATTGTCCTCGACCACGGCGATCGTCTTCACCTGTCCAGCTCCTCGTGTATCGTTCGCAGGGACGCGAGCGCGTCCTGAAGGGCGGCGTCCAGCGGGTCAAAGAGCGCCACCACCCGATCGCGATCGCCCGCCGCGGCCGCGGCCTCCACCTGGCGCGCCGCCTCCATCAAGCGCTCCGCACCGAGATTGCCAGCCGTCGATTTTAGCGAATGGGCGCCCCGTTCGGCACTCTTCACATCGGGACCGTCCACCCCTCTGCGGACGGCGTCTAGGCGCTCCGCCGCGTGCTCCGTGAACAGGTCGATCATCTGCCGGGCCAGCGGCGCTCCACCCAGCCGCGTGAGGCGTTCGATGGCCGCTCTGTCGATCACGGCGCGGCCACCAACGCCGCTCATCCGACGAGTTCCACGGCTGCCTTGCGGTGCAGCGCGGCCGCCACGCGCGCCAGGAACTGCTCCGGGTCCAGCGGCTTACGCACGTAGTCCTCCGCGCCCCCCGCCATGGCCAGCCGCTCATCCTCCGGATTGTCGGATCCGGTCAGCACGACCACATGTACACCGGCCGTCAGGATGTCCGACTTGATGCGGTGCAGGACCTCATGGCCGTCCATGCCGGGCATGAGCAGATCGAGCACCACGAGCGCGCAATCCTCTCCGGTAACGAGCCGCTGCAGTGCGCGTTCCCCATCGGCGGCCTCATCCACCCGATACCCGGCACTCTCCAGGGCACTGCGGGCCAGCACGCGGGTCTCCGCATCATCGTCCACCACGAGCACGAGGGGCGCCAGCTTTGGCTGGCCAGCGGAGACAGGGGGGGCCGCGACCACGCGCTCCACCTCCGCCAGCGTCGTGTCCCCCGCGGCCACTCTGGCCAGCGCCACCTGCAGGAGCGGACGGTACCCCGCCGTACGTGCCGCGCGCTGCAGTTCGTCCGCACCCACGAGCTTCTCGAGCAGCCCGCGGACGCGCGCATCCACCGGCATCACCGCTGCCACCTGGACCGATCCCCGGTAGCCCGTCTGGCCACAGCTGGCGCATCCGACTGCCCTCCGGGCGGGGCGCGTGCCGAAGGCCTCGGCGCGGCCCGCCTCGGCCTCGTCGAGGTCACCTGCGGGCTGGGTGCAGCTGGCGCACAGCCGGCGCAGCTGACGGAGCGCCACAACGCCACGGGCCACCGCGGCGAGTGCCGCCGGCTGGCCCAGCCGTTCCGCCGCCGTGCGTAGCGCCGTCGGCGCGTCCGGTGCGTCCGTTACCGCCACCACGAGGCGGTCGCGGGCCGCGTCCACCACCGCGGCCAGTGCCGCAGCATCGTGCACCTCGTCCACCAGGAGCACATCGCGTCCGCGCGAGACAGCATGCACCGCCGCCGCCATGGCGCCGCCCGGGCCGGGACGCGAGTGGGCCACCCCTTCCACCTCGCCGCCCGCGCGCTCCTCCACCGCTGCGGGACGGCGTCCGCCGGCCACGAAAGCCCGCAGGAGGGCACGCGCGACCGTGGAGCGGCCGCTTCCCTCCGGACCCGCGATGAGCACCAGACCCGTCCGTGTGGCAACCAGTTTCTGCAGTGCCTCGAGTTCGCGCTCGGCAATGCCGAGCTCATCCAGCCGGGGGTGCCACGCCGTATCCTGAATGCGCACGAAGGCACGCTGCGCACCGCCCATCTGGCCCACCACCAGGTGGAATGCGTAGGTGCGCTCCCCCGCCTTCACCCGTGCCGCGCCGGTGCGTCCCCCCGCGCCGGGCGCTGCCCCGGCCAGTTCGGCCAGTCGCTCGATCACGCGGTTCATGGCCACCACCGACAGGTTCATGTAGCGACGTTCGATGCCGTCCACCCGGAAGCGCACGATGCCGTTGCCGCCGCCGCTGGACTCGATGATGATGCGGGTTGCCCCCTGCCGGATGGCGTCGAGCAGGATGAGCGAGGCGAGCCGGGCAACGGCCTGCGCCTCGCTCCCGGCGGCCGCGCCTGGAGCGGTTTGTGGAGCGGGTGTCGGCTCGGTGTCCGGCTCGGCATCAGGCTCGGTGTCCGGCTCGGCTTCAGGCTCGGCTTCAGGCTCGGTGTCCGGCTCGGCTTCAGGCTCGGCGGCTGTCCCCCCCGGCTCTGCGGGCACCACGGCGTCGAAGGCCCGATCGAGAGGCGATGCGGACCGCGCATGCGGCGCCGCGGGCCGATGCTCCGCCTCGGGCTCGACGCTCACGGCGTCATCCACGGTCCTCGTGACCCGGCTCAGCAGGCTCGACACGGGACCTTCGGTGGCGTAGGACCGGTCGATGGCCGCCTGCACGGCCCAGGGCGTGGCGATCCGGAAGACGGGTGTGCGGCCCGAGGCGTAGTGCAGCGCCTCCACCACCTCCTCGTCCGCGGGATCCGCCGTGGCCACGTAGATCTCCCGATCGTTCTCACGAAGCGGGAAGATGTGGTAGACGCGCACCACTTTCTCGGGGATGAGACGCATGGCCGCGGGCGAGGGCTCCGTGAAGTCCGCGCGGTGGGTCATGTAGTGGTCGGCGATCACCATGATGAGGTGGTCTTCGTCGAGCCCGAGCGTTTCGAGAGCACGCTTCCAGGCCTGCTCGATCGGTGTGTTGGCGGGCAGGTCGAGATCGTCCGCCTCGGGGAGACCCGCCCGGAGTGCCACCGTACGCAGCCAGTGTTCGCTCACCCCCACCCCCTGTCTCGCCAGTTGGAAGAGACACTACCCTCGATACGAGCCACCGCCCGCCGGCCGCGACGATCCTCCTCGAGGAGGGCACTCACCACCGCCGCCGCCTCCAGTGTGGCCTCCGCCACCCCGCCGTCCAGCAGATCGGGATGCCGGTCCAGAAAGCGGATGTCCAGCTCCCCCGCCCTGAAATCGGTGTCGGCCATCAGGCGGCGATGAAACGGGATACTCGTCTCGACGCCCCGGATGGACAACTCATGGAGCGCGCGGGTCATGCGGGCCACGGCCGACGCGCGGTCGGGGCCGTACGTGATGAGCTTGCCGAGCAGAGGGTCATAATAGAGCGAGATCTCCACTCCGTCCGCGACGGCCCCGTCCCAGCGCACGCCGGGACCGCCGGGAAGCCGCACGCCGTGGATGCGGCCCGTGGACGGCAGGAAGCCATTCGCCGCGTCCTCGCTCGTGATCCGGCATTCGAGCGCGTGCCCCTGGATGACCACGTCCTCCTGGGCCAAGGCGAGATGCTCCCCACCCGCGATGCGCAGCTGCCACTGGACCAGATCCAGCCCGGTCACCAGTTCGGTGACCGGGTGTTCCACCTGAATGCGGGTGTTCATCTCCAGGAAGTAAAAGGCGCCATCCTGCAAGAGGAACTCGATGGTGCCGGCGTTCCGGTAGCCCACGGCGGCCGCGGCCGCTACCGCGGCTTCCCCCATGCGCCGGCGCAATTCCGGTCCCACGGCGGGCGATGGTGCCTCTTCGACCATCTTCTGGTGCCGCCGCTGGATCGAGCATTCGCGCTCGCCCAGGTAGAGCACCCTGCCCGCGTCATCCGCGAGGATCTGGATCTCCACGTGGCGCGGATGGTCCAGGTACTTTTCGAGGTAGACGGTGCCGTCTCCGAAGGCCTTCTCGGCCTCGTGTACGGCAGCCTCGAGCGCGCGGGCAATGTGGCCCTCCTCACGCACCACGCGCATGCCCTTCCCGCCGCCGCCCGCCGCGGCTTTGAGAAGCACCGGGTAGCCGAAATCAAGCGCCGCGGCAGCGGCGGCCGCCGCGTCCTGAAGCGGTTCGGTGGTGCCGGGCACGACAGGCACATCCGCGGCCACCATACGCCGGCGGGCCTCCGTCTTGTCCCCCATCGCGGCGATGGCCGCCGAGGTGGGACCCACGAAAACAAGGCCGGCTTCCTCCACCGCGGCCGCGAACGTGGCCCGCTCGGCCAGGAATCCGTAGCCCGGGTGGACAGCGTCGCAACCGGATCGGCGCGCCACGTCGAGCAGGGCATCGGTGCGGAGGTAGCTCTGTGCCGAGGGGGCGGGGCCTATGTGATAGGCCTCGTCCGCCGCCATCACGTGGGGCGACAGCCGATCCGCATCGGAGAACACCGCGACCGACGCGATGCCAAGTTCGCGGCAAGCACGGATGACACGCACCGCAATCTCACCCCGGTTCGCGATCAGGACCTTTTGCAGCATGCCCCGCGGACCGCGTGCGGGCATCTAATCGACGGCCGGTTCGATCAACGCCAAGGGGCCTCCATCCTCAGAGCGGCAGGTTGCCGTGTTTCCGGGGCGGGTTGGTGTCCCGCTTGTTCTGCAGCATGTCCAGGGTGTTGATGAGCCGCGGCCTGGTGGCGCGGGGGTCGATCACGTCATCGATGAAGCCCCGCGCCGCTGCTTCGTACGGGTTGGCGAACCTCTCACGGTACTCCGCTTCGCGTTCGCCCGCCACCGTACCCCCCTCCTCGGCCTCGGCGATCTCCTTGCGGAAGAGGATCTCCACGGCGCCCTTGGGGCCCATCACCGCGATTTCCGCGGTGGGCCAGGCCAGGTTGACATCGCCGCGGATGTGTTTGGAGTTCATGACGTCGTAGGCGCCGCCGTAGGCCTTGCGCGTGATGAGCGTGATGCGTGGGACCGTGGCCTCGCAGAACGCATAGAGCAGCTTGGCTCCGTGGCGGATGATGCCGCCGTGCTCCTGGGCCACGCCGGGCAGGAAACCCGGGACATCCTCGAAGACCACGAGCGGTATGTTGAAGGCGTCGCAGAAGCGCACGAAGCGCGCCCCCTTTACGGCACTGTTGATGTCCAGCACCCCGGCGAGCACGGCCGGCTGATTGGCCACGATCCCGACCGCGTGCGATCCCAGGTGCGCGAACCCCACCACGATGTTGCCCGCGTAGCCGGCGTGCACCTCGTAGAACGCGCCGTCATCCACGACCCGGTGGATCACGTCCTGGATGTCATAGGGCCGGGACGGCTCATCCGGCACGATGTCGAGCAATTCCTCATCCTGGCGGTCGAACGGATCGTCCGTGGGACGCCGCGGCGGGTCCTCGCGGTTGTTCTGCGGGATGTAGTGGAAGAGCTCACGGATGGCAGCCAGGCTCTCCATCTCACTGTCGTGGGCAAAGTGCGCCACTCCGGAGGTCCCGGCGTGCACGTCCGCCCCGCCCAACCCCTCCATGTCGATCTCCTCGTGCGTGACCGTCTTCACCACGCTGGGACCCGTTACGAACATGTAGCTGGTCCCGCGCACCATGTAGACGAAGTCCGTGATGGCGGGCGAGTAGACGGCGCCACCGGCGCACGGGCCCAGGATTGCGCTTATCTGGGGCACGACGCCGGATGCCAGGGTGTTGCGCAGGAAGATGTCCGCGTAGCCGCCCAGGCTCACCACCCCTTCCTGGATACGCGCACCGCCGGAATCGTTCAGGCCCACCACCGGGGCACCGTTCTTGAGCGCCATGTCCATGACCTTCACGATCTTCTCGGCGTGCGCTTCGGCCAGTGAACCCCCGAACACCGTGAAGTCCTGGCTGAAGACATAGACGAGCCGGCCGTGGATCGTGCCCCACCCGGTGACCACGCCGTCACCCAGGATCCTGTTCTCTTCGAGGCCAAAACCGCTCGCCCGGTGGGTGACGAAGGCATCGATCTCCACGAAGCTGGCCTCGTCCAGCAGCAGGTCCAGACGCTCCCGGGCCGACAGCTTGCCGCGCCCGTGCTGGGCCTTCACGCGGGCCGGGCCGCCGCCTGCCGCCGCCTGGCGGCGCAGCTCACTCAATTCCTCCAGCTTTCGGCGCATGCTCATCGCGCCACTGGTTCCACGCGGCCATCGCGCACCATTACCAGGTAGGGCCGCCGGGTGATGGCGCCGTCGCGTACACTGAGCAGCCCCGTGGCCCCGCGCAGCTCGGTCACCGCGGCCAGGCGTTGCGCCACCGCGGCGCGGTCGCCACCGCCTGCGAGCGCCTCGAGCACGAGCAGCGCCGCATCGTGGCCGAGCGCGGCCACGGGGGAATCCAGGGTGCGACGGAAACGCGCCTCGTACCGTCGGGCGAACGCCTCCCACGCTTCCTCATCCTCCGGCGACACCGGTGTGGCCGCCACCACCCCCTCCAGAACCGCCCGGTCCACACCGCGCAGCACCTCGGCGCTCACCCAGGCTTCGTTGCCCAGGATGCGCACGCTATCCAGTCCGAAGTAGCGCACCTGCGGGGCGATCTGGCGCACGTCCCGCTCGCTCGCGGGAATGAACAGCGCCTGGACCCCCGCCGCGGCCAGTTCCTCCAGCGGCTCGCCGAACGTGGTCGTGCCCGGTGCATACGGCCGCTCCACCACCCGCGCGCCGTTGCGTTCCGCCACCCGGCGGAAGGCCTCGGCCTGCGCCATGAAGCCCGGAATGCTCGGATAGAGCAGGCCCACCGTGCGGAGCCCGCGCTCCCCCGCCCAGATCGCGAGCGCCTCGGCCCCACGCACGTCTTCACCGTTCAGCGCGTAAACGTTACGGGCTCCGAAGGGCGCTCGGCTGGCGGTGGGACTCACCAGGGCGAGTTCCGGGTCCGTGCGGGCCTCGGCGGCCGTCACGAGCGCCTGCTCATCGAGCGGTCCGATCACCACGAGGGCCCCCCCCGCCTCCGCCGCCGCCACGCCGGCGGCGCCGCCCCGTTCCTCCACGCGCAGGTCCACCTCCACGCCGCGCCCCTCCACCGCCAGACGCACGCCTTCCACCACCCGCTCCCCGAAGACACCGAGGGAGGGGTCGGAAAGCGCCACAGCCACGGCCAACCGGGGCAGACCGGCGGGCGCGGCGGCAGCCTGTTCCGGACGCGCCTCGGCGGTCCGGGGGGTAGCGGGCACGGGGGTGGACTGGGCGGGAGGCAATTCTCCGCTGGCGCAGGCGGAGATGAGGATGGCCGCGCAGGTTCCCAGGCTTCGTGGCGTCAGCAAGGATCTCCGGGGTAAGGGGAAGTGCGCCGCAACATACACACGGCCGGGGCACGAAAAAAGGGATGGGGCCCGCGTGGCGCCCCATCCCCTTCATCGGCCGGAGAAGCGGTCAGGCCTTTTCGTCCGCCTCGGCGGCCGGCTCCTCGGCGTCAGCGTCCGCGTCCGCCGCATCGGCCTCGCCGTCGGACTCGGTGTCAGCCGACTCCGGCTCAGCTTCCGCGCTGGGCGTGGCTTCGGGCGCGGTAGCGGCTTCCGCCCTGGCCTCCAATTCGACTTCGGCTCCGGCCTCGGCCCCGGCGTCAGCCTCGGAATCGGCCTCAGCCTCGGAATCGGCCTCAGCCTCGGACCCGGCACCGGGCTCTGTCTCCGCCGCGGCCTCCGGTGCGCTGGTCTCCGCCTCCGCGGCGGGTGCCTCGGCGGCCTCCTCGCCGCTCTCCTGGCCCTCGGCGCCCTCCTCTTCGGCGGGCCTCTCCGGCTCGTCCGGCAGCCGCTCCGGCGCCTCGGTGATGGTCAGCACGATGCGGCGGTTGGCCACGTCGACCTCCATCACGCGAACCGAGAGCGGCGTGCCCTCGCGCACGTAGTTCTCCATCTCCTGGCCGTCGGGGATCTGGGTCTGGCTGCGGGGCACGAAGCCCTCGATGTCATCACCCAGATCCACCACCACACCGTCCTCCAGGACACGCACGCCCTTGCCTTCCATCTCCACGCCCGCTGAGAAGCGGGTGGCCAACTCCTCCCACGGATCCTCCTGCGTCTGCTTGAGGCCCAGCGAGATGCGCTTGTTCTCCGGATCCACGGAGAGCACAACCACCTCCACGTCGTCTCCCTTGCGGAGCACCTCGGACGGGTGCTGGATACGCTTGGTCCAGCTCATGTCCGAGATGTGGATGAGCCCGTCGATGCCCGGCTCGATCTCCACGAAGGCGCCAAAGGAGGTCAGGTTGCGGACCTTGCCCTCCACGCGGGTGCCCACCGGGTACTTCTCCGGCAGCGCCAGCCACGGATCCTCCTCGATCTGCTTCATGCCGAGCGAGATCTTCTCGTCGTCGCGATCCACCTTCAGGACCACGGCCTCGATCTCGTCCCCGATGGAGACCAGCTTCGAGGGGTGCTTCACGTTGCGCGTCCACGACATCTCGCTGATGTGGACCAGCCCCTCCACGCCCTTCTCCAACTCCACGAAGGCGCCGTAGTTGGTGATGGAGACCACCTTGCCACGAATGCGGACGCCCACGGGGTACTTCCGCTCAATGTCCTTCCAGGGATACGGTAGCAGCTGTTTCAGCCCCAGGGAGATACGCTCCCGGTTCCAGTCGATGTCGAGCACCTTCACGTCCAGCTCGTCGCCGATCTGCACGATCTCGGAGGGATGACCCACCCGACCCCAGCTCATGTCCGTGATGTGCAGCAGACCGTCCAGCCCGCCCAGGTCGATGAACGCACCGAAATCGGTGACGTTCTTCACGATGCCGTGGCGCACCTGACCCACCAGCAGCTCCTTCACGAGCTGCTCGCGCTTGGTCTCGCGCTCCTCCTCCAGGATCACCCGGCGGCTCACCACGATGTTGCGGCGCCGCTTGTTCAGCTTGATGATCTTGAAGTCGTACTGCTGACCGATGAGGTCCTCGATGTTCGGGACCCGGCGGAGCGCGATCTGCGAACCCGGCAGGAAGGCGTCCACGCCCATGAGATCCACCGTCACGCCGCCCTTGATCTTGCGGGTGAGGATGCCCGGCACCTGGTCGTCACTCTCGTAGGCGGTCTTGATCTTCTCCCAGACGCGGAGGAAGTCCGCCTTTTTCTTGGAGAGGACCACCACACCCTCGGCATCCTCCAGGTTCTCGAGGAAGACCTCCACCTCGTCACCCGGCTCGAGCTCGTCGGCGTTCTTGAACTCGTCCCGGGAGATGGAGCCTTCGCTCTTGAAGCCCACGTCCAGGATGACGGCGTTGTCCGTCAGGCGCAGCACGCGCGCCGTGACGATCTCACCCTCCTCGATGTTGCTGAGGGTCTCCTCGTACATGCCGAGAAGCTCCTCGTACTCCTCCATGGAGTACTCGTCCTCCTCGAGGAAGTACGAATCGGCATATTCCACGTCCGCGCTCCGCTTGGCGGGGCGCTGCGCGGTGAGTGTGCCCGCGTCCGCCTCGGCGGTGGGGGTCACGTCTTCGGTTTCCTGGGGGGTGTCTGCGTCCGCCATGATGATCGCGCTCCGAGCTCCGGGGCCAGGGGACGGCACCGGGTTGGGGTGGTCGGCGCGGACCGTCGTGGTCCGCCCGCCCCGCACCGTGCGGGGGTACAGATCGTTATAATCGCGCATTTTCGAGGAGGCGTCAAGCCGTTCCGGGGACCCGTTTCAAGCGACGACGCCCGTCACCTGCCAAGCGCGCGCTACGCGCCGCGCGCCCGCGCCAGGAGCACGATGCCCTCCACCTGCTCCGTGAAGTCCAGGTGGGTCGTGTCCAGCTCCGCGGCATCCGGCGCACGCCGCAGCGGCGCCACGGGTCGTTCGCTGTCCACCCGGTCGCGTTCACGTAGGCGCGCCTCCTCAGCTGCCAGTGCGGCGGCATCCGGTTCCGCGCTGCCCTCCTGGCGGAGCCGGCGCAGCGCGCGTACGGCCGGATCGGCCACCAGGAAGACCTTGAGCTCCGCTGCCGGGAAGACCACGGTGCCCATGTCACGGCCATCGGTGACCAGACTGCCGTGCCGGGCGGCCGCGCGCAGGTGGCGCAGCAGCCAGCTGCGCACGGCAGGCACCTGCGCCATCGTGGAGACACGTGCGGTGACCTCGGGAGTGCGCAGTTCCTCGTCGACCGGCTGATCGTCGATACGCATGGCAAAGCCCCCCTCAGCCGGCACCGCCTCCACGGCCAGCGCCTCCACCGCGGCGGGGGACAGCGCGTCCCAGGAATCCGGCGGCAACCCGGCGCGCAGCGCCGCCAGGGTGAGCGCGCGGTAGAAGGCGCCTGAATCCAGGTGCCGGAAGCCCAGGCGCGCGGCCACGGCGCGGGCCGTGGTGCTCTTCCCCGACCCCGCCGGGCCGTCGATGGTGAGGATCACCGGCGCCCGAGTTCAGCCAGCAACTCCCAGAACCCCGGGAAACTGACGCCGGCCACGGCACGATCATCCACCTGGATGTCCGCGCCCGGCGTGGCGCCGAGCACGCCGAAGGCCATGGCGATGCGGTGGTCGCCGCGCGTCTGCACCCGCCCGCGGAGGGGCGCGTCGGTGCCCTGCACCACCAGGCCGTCAGGCAGTTCCTCGGCCTCCACGCCCACCGCGCGCAGGTTGGCGGCCAGGGCGGCCAGCCGGTCCGTCTCCTTCACACGCAGTTCGGCCGCGCCGGTGATGCGCGTCCGACCCTCCGCGCGCGCGGCCAGGATGGCCAGCACGGGCACCTCGTCGATGAGCGCGGGCAGCTCCGCGGCGGCCACGTCGGTGGCGCGGAGCGTGCCCGGCTCGGCGCGGAGCGTGGCCACGGGCTCCCCGGACTCCTCGCGTTGTTCGGCTATCTCCACCCGCGCGCCCATGCGGGTGAGCACGGTCAGGAAGCCGGCGCGCGTGGGGTTCACGCACACACCCGGGATCTCCACCGGCCCCGTGCCGCCGAGCAGCGCCAGTGCCAGCGGGAAGGCGGCCGCCGAGGGGTCCGCGGGCACCACGTACGCCCGCGCTTCGAGCGCGGCGCCGCCCGCGAGCGCCACCCAGGGGCGACCATCCTCGCCCGTGCCTCGCTCCACCGGCACGCCGGCGGCGGCGAGCATGCGCTCCGTATGATCACGGGACAGCACGGGCTCGGTGACGCGCACCTCCGTTCCGCCCACGTGGGCGGCCAGGAGCAAGGCGCTCTTCACCTGGGCGCTGGCGTGCGGGCTGTCCCATACCAGGCGCGAGAGCGGACCGCCGGTGACGGCGAGCGGCAGGCAGCCCGGCTCGTCCAGCGCCTCGAAGCGCGCCCCCATGCGCGTGAGCGGCTCGGTGACGCGCCCCATCGGCCGCACGGACAGGGACGCGTCACCCCGCACCTCCGCCCGGAAGGCGCACCCCGCCAGGATGCCCAGAAGCAGCCTGGCCGTGGTGCCGCTGTTGCCGCAGTCGAGCGGCAGCTCGGGCGCCCGCAGCCCGCCCGCGCCTACGCCCTCGAACGTCAACTCCGCCGTCAGCTCCGGTACGTCCACGCCGAGCCGGCGCAACACGCTCGCCGTGGCCTGCAGGTCCTGACCGGTGAGGACGCCACGCACGCTGCTCCGCCCTGCCGCCAGCGCGGCGAGCAGCAACGCACGGTGGCTGATGGACTTGTCCCCGGGTACGCGCACCACGCGCGCCGACGCGGTGCGGCTCACGGTGTGTCCCGCCAGCGTGAGGACGCCTCGAAGAGGGCCAGTAGCGTAGCCACGTCATCCTCCACGAGGGCCCGTTCGATCAACTCGATGTGCTCACGGAGGCTCCGCAGCGGTTCGGCCAACGCGGCGGTATTGTGCAGGAAGATGTCCGCCCACAGCTGGGAGGGACTGGCCGCCAGACGCGTGGTGTCGACCCCGCCCGGCCCGAGCTCTGCCACGCTCACGCCGGCCTCCGACAGTGTGGCGCCCAGCGCGAAGGCCGCCGCCTGCGGCAGGTGGCTGGTCCAGGCCAGCAGGGTGTCGTGCGCCGCGGCGTCCACGACGCGTGGCCGCGCCCCCACGGCGCGCCACATGGCCGCCACCGTGCGCATGGCCTCGGTGGCGTACTCGGCCTCCTGCACCAGATAGACGGGCGCATCCCGGTAGAGGTCCACCCGCGAGGCGGCGAAGCCCCGCTCGTGCCGCCCCGCCAGCGGGTGGCCGCCCACGAAGCGGTCGGTGAGTCCCGCGGCGCGCGCCGCCGCCATGACGGGACCCTTCACGCTGGCCAGGTCGGTAACGGCCGGCACACCTGCCAGCACGGCTTCGAACCGACCGAGCATGGCTACGATGCTCTCCACGGGCGTGGCCAGCACCACCAGCTCCGCCCCATCCACGGCATCGTCCACGCCGGTGGCGATGCGCTCCACGACGCCCGCGGCGAGGGCGGCTTCACCCTCCGCGGCCGTGTAGCTCCAGCCGACCACCCGCGGCGGCTGCGCGGATGCCGCGAGCGCCCGTGCCAGGGAACCGCCCATGAGGCCGAGCCCCACGATGGCCACGCGACGGGGCGGCCCCCCGCTCTCGCCTGAGCCGTACTCGATCTCCGTCACCCTGCCTCCCCGGGAAATGGCACCTCCACCACGAGGCCGTCATGCGCCACGGCCGCCCCGGGAAAGAGCTCACGCGCCTCTCGCTCGAGTATGCGCGGATCCTCCGCGTAACGGGAGGAGATGTGCGTCAGCAGAAGGCGCCTCGCCCCGCACGCGGCCGCCAGCTCCGCCGCTTCCCGCGCGGTGGAGTGCCCCGTACCGCGGGCGCGCTCGGCCTCGTCATCGGCGAAGGTGGCGTCGTGGATGAGCAGGTCAGCCGCCCCTGCCGCCTCGGCGGTCTGTCGGCACGGCCGCGTATCACCGGAATAGACCACGCGCCGGCCAGGGCGCGGCGCGCCCACCAGTTCCTCCGGCTGGATGACGCGGCCGTCCACCTCCACCGCCTGGCCGCGATGCAGGCGGCCGAACAGCGGCCCTTCCGGGATGCCGAGCGCCCGGGCGCGCTCCGGATCGAAGCGGCCCAGGCGGTTGTCCTCCACCAGCGCGTAGCCGCGCGATTGCGCGCCGCGCCCGTGCTGCGTGGCGAACGCCTCAATACGGTAGCCGGCGCGCTCCACCACGTCATCGGGGGAGAGTTCGCGGATGTCCACCTGGAAGGGCACGCGCTCCACGCCCAGGTGCACGGCTTCCTCGAGGATCCGCCGCGTGCCCGTTGGCGTCCACAGCCGGACGTCCTCCTCCCTGCCCTGCAGACCCATGGTGCGCAGCAGGCCGATGACGCCCAGAAAATGGTCCGCGTGCAGGTGGCTGAAGAAGATGTCCGCCACGGCAAAGCCGGTCCCGAAGCGCATCATCTGCCGCTGGGTGCCCTCGCCACAGTCGAAGAGCAGGGTCTCACCCTCCCGCTGCAGCGCCAGGGCGCTCACGTTGCGGCCGACGGTGGGACGGCTGGCGGAGGTGCCCAGAAAGGTGACCCGGATCACGTCAGCGCCGCCGCCGTGGAAACAGCCAGAGCAGCGCGTAGGCGGCGTAGATGCCTTCCGGCCAGGGTGTGAGCGGCGGCGCCGCGAGCAGCCCGATCCAGACCGCCAGCTCGGCCACGGCGCCGCGCCGGCGGACGCGGGCCTCCCGCCGGGCCCGATCGGCGTCGGACACGCCCGTCAGGTCGCCGCGCCGCGCCCGCTGGGCGGCCACCTCGCCGGCCAGCAGGGAATCCGCGCCGCGAAAGAGGAGGCGCACCCCGGCCCGCACCGCGCGCGCCAGCACGGCCACCACGCCGGCCACCGAGAGGAGAAGGAGAATGCTGTTCATGACCCTCGAGGTATGCCGGGAGTGGGACTCGAACCCACATGGCCTTGCGGCCCGCCGATTTTAAGTCGGCTGCGTATGCCCATTCCGCCATCCCGGCCGGCCCGCTGAATCTAGGAGTCGTGGCCGGGCGGCTCAACGCCCCACCGCCGCTCGCAGCGCGGCCAGGTTGGCGGCCACGTCACCCGAGCCGCCGAAGACGGCCGCGCCCGCCACCACCACCGTTGCGCCGGCCGCCACCACCTCGGGCGCGGTATCCGGCGCGATGCCGCCGTCCACCTCGAGCTCGACGCCGCCGATACCGCGCGCGTCCAGCGCCTGCCGCACGGCGGCCACCTTGCCGGTGCTGGTGGGAATGAAGCGCTGCCCGCCGAAGCCGGGATTGACGCTCATGATCAGCACCAGGTCCACGTACGGCAACACCTCGTCCAGCGCTGCCACCGGCGTGCCGGGGTTGATCGACACGCCCGCCTTCATGCCCAGATCCCGGATGCGCTGCAGCGTGCGGTGCAGGTGGACGGTGGCCTCCTGGTGCACGGTGAGGATATCCGCACCCGCGTCGGCGAAGGCCTCCAGCAGGGCGTCCGGCCGCTCGATCATGAGGTGCACGTCCAGTGGTAGCTCGGTGACGCGCCGCAACGCCTTCACCACCGGCGGTCCGATGGTCAGGTTGGGTACGAAATGGCCATCCATGCAGTCCACGTGGATCCACTCCGCGCCGGCGGCCTCGGCCGCCGCCACGCCCTCTCCCAGCCGCGCGAAGTCCGCGGACAGGATGGAAGGTGCGATCTTGACGCTCATGCTTCCAGCACCTCCGTGCCCTCTGGCGCGGCCACCACCACCGCGCTGGTCATGCCCACGAAGAGGCCGCTGGCCACGATCCCCGTGCGTTGCTGGAGCATCCGCTCCAGCTCCGGCGCAGCCGGAATGCCGTCCGGAAACGTGAGGTCCACGATGTAATGGCCGCCGTCCGTGACGAAGGCGGCGTCATCGTCGCTTGAACGGAGCTTCGGCTCGGCGCCCAGACCACGGAAGAAATCCAGGTGACTCTTCCAGCCGAAGGGAACCACCTCCACCGGCAGCGGGGCCTTCGTGCCCAGGCGCGCCACACGCTTCCCCTGGTCCACCACGATCACGAGGCGCTCCGCGGCGCTGGCCACGATCTTCTCCCACAGGAGTGCCCCGCCCAGGCCCTTGATCAGGTCCAGCGCCGGATCGAACTCGTCGGCGCCGTCGATGCAGACGTCCAGGCGGGGGGTGTCATCCAGCGTGCTGAGCGGGATGCCGCGCTCGGCCGCGTACGCCTGGGTGGCGCGTGAGGTGGGCACGCCCACGAGGTTGGTGAGCTCGGCCGCGGCCAGCTTCTCGCCGAGCACGTCCACGACGTGGCGGGCGGTGGAGCCGGTGCCCAGCCCGAGGCGCATCCCCGAGGCCACGAAGCCCACCGCCCGCTCCGCCGCGCGCCGCTTCAGCCGCTCCGCGTCACTCACGCGGGGGAGCGGGCGGCGCCGCTCGAGGCCGCGCTGCCACGGCGCTCCAGGAGGCGCTCGGCCGCGGCCAGCACGGCGTCGGCGGTGAGGCCGTACTTGCGCAGCAGCGCCGCGGGCGCGCCGCTCTCGGCGTAGGTGTCCTCCAGCCCCACGAACGCCACGGGCGCGGGGTGCAGGCGGCACACGGCCTGCGCCACCATGGCGCCCAGCCCGCCGGTGACCAGGTGCTCCTCGGCCACCACGATGCCGCCCGTCTCGGCGGCGGCGGCGCGCACCTCGTCCTCGTCCAGCGGCTTCACCGTTGCCATGTCCACCACGCGCGCCTGCACGCCGTCCGCGGCCAGCCGCTCGGCGGCCACCAGGCAGGCGGCCACCATCAGCCCGTTGGCCATCAGCGTGACGTCCGTGCCTTCCCGCAGGCGCTTGCCCTTGCCAAAGGCGAAGTCGGTGGGCGTGGCGTCATAGACGAGCGGCGCCTTGGGCCGCCCCGAGCGGATGTAGACGGGGCCGTGGTGCTCGAAGGCCGCCCGCACGGCGGCCCGCATCTGGTGCTCGTCGCTCGGCACGCACACCACGAAGCCGGGCAGCCCGCACGCCAGCGCCACGTCCTCGATGGCCTGCTGGCTGGCGCCGTCCTCGCCCAGCGAGATGCCGCCGTGGCTGCCCACCACCTTCACGTTCAGATGCGGGTAGGCCACCGCCATGCGCAGCTGGTCGAAGCCCTTCAGGATGACGAAGGAGGCAAAGCTGTGGATGAAGGGCACCTTGCCGGCGTGCGCCAGCCCGCCCGCCATGCCCACCATGTTGGCTTCCTGGATCCCCACGTTGAAGAAGCGCTCGGGGAACTCGGCGCCGAAGGTGAAGCTCTTGGTGCTCTTGGCCAGGTCGGCGTCCAACACCACGATCTCCGGGTGGTCGCGGCCCAGGTCGCGAAGCGCTTCACCGTACGCGTCGCGCGTGGCCTTGCCGAACGTGAAACCGGGATAGAGGTCCTTCATCGGCGCACCTCCCCCCGGTGCGCCGCCGCCACTTCCGCGGCCGCTTCCTCCTCCACGGAGGCCAGCGCTTCGCGGTAGACGTCCAGTTCCGCCAGCGCCTTCGGCAATTCCTCGTCCGAAGGCGCCACGCCGTGATAGGCGTTCTCCCCCTCCATGAAGCTCACACCCTTGCCCTTCACCGTGTGGGCCACCACGCAGGCCGGACCTTCATGGTCCCGCGCCCACAGGAGGGCTTCCATGACCTGCCCGATGTCGTGGCCGTCGATCTCGCGCACCGTCCAGCCCATGGCCTCCCATTTCGCGGCCAGCGGCTCCAGGCCGATGATGTCCTCGATGGCGCCGTCGAGCTGGAACTTGTTGTAGTCCACCACCGCCACCAGGTTGGCCAGCTTCATGTGGGACGCCGCCATGGCCGCCTCCCACACCTGCCCCTCCTGGCACTCGCCGTCCCCCAGCAGCACGTAGACGTCGAAAGCCGCGCCGTCCAGCCGTGCCGCGAGCGCGGTGCCCACGCCGATGGAGAGCCCCTGGCCGAGCGAACCCGTGGAGGCCTCGATGCCCGGCAGGCTGCCCAGCACGGGATGGCCCTGCAGGCGTGAATCGATGCGGCGCAGGCTCTTCAGCTCCTTGACCGGGAAATAGCCCGCCTCCGCCATGGCCGCGTACTGGACGGGAACGCCGTGCCCCTTGGAGAGGATGAAGCGGTCCCGGTCGGCCCGCGCCGGATCCGCCGGGTCGTAGCGCAGGATGCCGCCGAAGTAGAGTGCCGTGACGATCTCCACGGCGGACAGGGAGCCGCCGGGATGGCCGCTCGCCGCTTCGTGGAGCATCTCGAGAATGTGGCGGCGCAGGACCGTGGCGCGCCCGCGGAGCGCCTCCAGGTCCGCGGCGCCGCCGCTCGTGCCGGGTGCTGTGTTGGCCATGCCTTCAGGGGTCGGAGATCGGGGGTCGAAACAGCGCGGCAATGTAGGGTGGCCTCCGACCGGGCGCAAAGCCGCGGGGTCCGTTTCAAGCGACGTCCCGGCGGCGGCCTCCGGCACCCCTCCGGGGGCCGGAGGCGGCATCCTTCCACGGCACCGGCCTTGACACCCACGCGCCCCGACGTCACCCTTCAGCCATGCGACCCAACGACCGCACCTACCGCTTCGGCTACTTTAGCTATCGGGGCACCACCCCGGGGGCCGGAGCACGCGTGTAGGAGCACAGTCCGTACGTCGCGTGTCCACGAGGCCCCCGCTCCGGGGGCCTTTTCTATTGCCCGTACCCGAGCCCACACCTGGAGAGGCAGCATGATCATCGTCACCCGCGCCGGCATCTCCGCCGACGAGCTGGACCACATCCGTGAGCGCATCGAGGCGGTCGGCCTGCGCACCCACGTCTCCCGCGGCGAGGTGCGCACCATCATCGGCTGCATCGGCGACGAGGACCGTCTGCGCGACGTGCCGCTGCACGCCATTCCGGGCGTGGCCAGCGTGATGCCGGTGCTCAAGCCCTACAAGCTGGCGTCCCGCGAATTCGCGGCGGATCCCACGCGCATCCGCGTGGGCAGCGTGGAGATCGGCGGGCCGGAGATTGCCGTGGTGGCCGGACCGTGCTCGGTGGAGAGCGCGGCCATGCTGCGCGAGACGGCGGCGGCGGTCAAAGCGGCGGGCGCCACCCTGCTGCGCGGCGGCGCCTACAAGCCGCGCAGTTCGCCCTACGCCTTCCGCGGCCTGGGGGAGGAGGCGCTGCACATCCTGGCGGAGGTGCGCGCCGAGACGGGGTTGCCGGTGGTAACCGAGGTCATGGACACGCGCCAGGTGGAGCAGGTGGCGGAGCACGCGGACATGCTCCAGATCGGCGCGCGCAACATGCAGAACTTCGCGCTGCTCTCGGAAGTGGGCCGGGTGCACCGCCCCGTGCTGCTGAAGCGCGGCCTGTCCTCCACCATCCAGGACCTGCTGCTGGCCGCCGAGTACGTCATGAGCCAGGGCAACATGCAGGTGATCCTCTGCGAGCGGGGCATCCGCACCTTCGAGACCGCCACCCGCAACACCTTCGACCTGGCGGCCATCCCCGTGCTGAAGGCGGAGACACACCTGCCGGTGGTGGCGGACCCCAGCCACGCGGGCGGCCGCCGCGACCTGGTAGCGCCCCTGGCGTGGGCGGCCATCGCGGCCGGCGCGGACGGGCTCCTGATCGAGGTCCATCCCTCTCCCGAGGACGCCCTCTCGGACGGTGAGCAGTCGCTGACGTTCGCGGAATTCGAGGTGGTGATGGATGGCGCACGGCGCTTCGCCGAGGCGGCCGGCCGCTCCCTGGCGGCGCCTCCCGTGCCGGCCGGCCACGTGCCGGTCTGACGCGGGGGCGTAGCCCCGAACGCCGCGCGGCGCGCCCTCCCCGTAGGGAAGGCGCGCCGCGCGTTCGCCCGGATTCGGCCCGCCTCAGTCGGTGTCCACGGCCGCGGCGGAACGCCCCTCGCGCTGGCCCGTCACGTCCGGCGTGCGGGGCCGGCTGTCACGGTTCGGCAGAAACTCGTCGGCCAGGCGGGAGAGCGTGATGTAGTAGGTCACCTCACCCACGCTGTCACGCACCTCGAGCGCTTCCAGGTACATCTCCACGGCCTCTCCCAGCGGCTGCTCGTCCTTGAGCAGCTCCACGAAATTGAGCGCGTTCTGCACGTGCGTTTCGAGGATGGCTACTTCGGTGGTGGCCGCCGACAGCTCCACATAGCGCCGCAGGTCCTCCTTGACCCGGCCCCGGAGCCGCTCGCGCATGCCTTTCATGAAGGAGCGTCGCTCGGTGTCGGGTGACTCGCGCTCTTCGGCCACCAGGTCGGGCCACTCGGAGGATTCCGCGGCCTGCTCTCCCAGGATGGCCAGCGCCCGCGTGGTGATGACGCGCGCTTCGTCATCCGAGAGGCGCAGCATGCGGGTGTAGATGTCCAGGGCATTCTCGAAGGGGACCTGGTCACCCACCAGCTGGATGAGCCTCAGCGCGTGGTCCACATGGGTGGTGAGGAGGCGTTCCTGCGCCACGGCCACGGCCAGGTCGAGGCGGCGGCGCAAGGCTTCCGGCAGATCATTGGCTGTAAAGGGATTTTTCACGCGTACTCCCGACGCGACTCGTGCGCTGGATGCCGGCGCGCGGGGAGCCCGCGGCCGACGCTCGTTCGTGGCGGGGCGGGTGCAATTCCCGTTCCCACCCGCCTCAGCCCAGGGTGGCGCGCGCAGCGGACAGCTGATCCAGCACGGCAGCGCGCGCCGTGCCGCCGATGGCGCCGCGCGCTTCCACGGACGCCTCCGCGTCCAACGGGGGGCGGCCACCCTCCAGGAAGGCAGGGTGGGCGGCGGCCCACGCCTCGTCATCGAGGGCGCTCGGCGCCACCCCGGCCGCGGCGGCGGCACGCAGCAGCCGGCCGACCGCGCCGTGCGCCTCGCGGAACGGCACGCCGCGCCGCACCAGGGCATCGGCCAGGTCGGTGGCCAGCAGCGCCTCGTCGGCCAGCGCCGCCGCGATGGCATCGGGCTGGAAGCGCAGCCCGGCCACCGTCTCCCGGGTCACCGGGAGGAGGGCGCTCATGGCGTCGAAGGCGCCGAACAGCAACGCTTTGTCCTCCTGCAGGTCCTTGTTGTAACCGGAGGGGAGCGCCTTCAGCACGCCCAGCGCCGCGGCGGCGTCCCCGGCCAGGCGCGCCGCCTTGCCGCGCGCCAGCTCCAGCCCATCGGGGTTGCGCTTCTGCGGCATCAGGGAGGAGCCGGTGGTGTAGGCCTCGGGCAGCTCCAAGAAGCCGAACTCGTCACTGCCGTAGAGGATCAGGTCCTCGGCTAGCCGGGAGAGATGGGCGCCCGTCAGCGCCGCCCAGAAGACCAGTTCGGCAACCCAGTCCCGGTCCCCCACCGCGTCCATCGAGTTCGGCGCCACCGCCCGGAAACCCAGCAGCTCCTGGAGGCGGGTGCGATCCACCGGAAAACCGGTGCCCGCGATGGCGCCCGAGCCCAGGGGCAGCACGGCCACCCGTTCGAGCGCGTCGCGCAGGCGATCGCGGTCCCGTTGGAAGGCCCAGAAGTGGCCCAGCAGCCAGTGTGCCGCCCGCACCGGCTGGGCCCGGCGCAGGTGGGTGTAGGCCGGCATCAGCAGATCCACGGTGGCCGCCGCTTGCGCCACGAGCGCAGCCTGCAGCGCGGCCAGTTCGGTGGCCAGGCGGGCCCCGGTACGCATGGCCCAGAGGCGGGTATCGGTGGCTACCTGGTCGTTGCGCGAGCGACCCGTGTGGAGCTTGCCGGCCAGATCGCCCACCTCCTCGTACAGCAGACGCTCCACCAGCGAGTGGATGTCCTCGTCGGGTGCGCCTTCCGCCGGGCCGTCCGCCAGGCGCTCCGCCACCGCCTCGAGCCCGGCGTCCAGCGCCGCCGCCTCGGCCGCGTCCAGCACGCCGGCGCCGAGCAGCCCCTGAACCCAGGCGCGGCTGCACTCGATATCCTCCCGCCACAGGCGGATGTCCACCGGCAGGCTGCGGTTGAGGGCGTCGAGGGACGGTGCCGGCCCGCCCTCGAACCGCCCGCCCCATAGGCGGTGCTCCCGCGTGGCTGACCCATGCTGATCGGGCTCGTGCTTTTCCATGGCGCCAAGCTGGCTGCCGGTGTGGGCGGGCGTCAAGCCGACCACCTTGCGTCGGCACGTCATTTCCGACAGAATTATGCACCCTTGCCCTGACCGCCTGCCCGCGGTTGGATGACCCGACCAGGGGCCGAGGGGTTCCGACCGCGAGCCATGATCCGCACACGTACGGAGCCCGTGCAATGACGCACCCTTGGACGCTCATGCTGTGCTGCGCTCGCCCCGGCCGGTGGGTCACGCTCCTGGTGGCCGGCCTGCTGGTGGCGCTGCCGGCGGCCGCGCAGGACGGGCGTGACGCGCCGCCGGTCGGCACCGCCACGGCTACCGTCGGCAAGACGCAGCGCCCGGCGGGGCCGTCCCTGGCGGGCGAGTTCGGGCTCCTGCGTGCCACCTTCGTGCACACGATCAGCTCACCGCGCAACTGGGATGAAGGGGCCTGGACCGCCTTTCCCTCGTGGGTCGGCGGCATGGCCGGCATCTCGCTGATGGACGAGTGGGCGCGCGAACTGGCCGATCGGCCGCTCCCCGACGCGGCGCACGCCGTGCTGGACTTCGTGGAGCCGCTCGGCATGGAGGCCAGCTTCGGCGTGCTCGGCGGGTTCTACGCGGCGGGGCTGGTGCTGGACGATCGACGCGCGCGCAGCGTGGCGCTCGAGGGCCTGGCCGCCAGCGCGCTGGCGGGAGGCATCATCACACCGGTCCTGCAGCGCGTCGTGGGCCGCAAGCGCCCGCGCCACTCGCCCGACACCCATGACTTCGAGCCCTTCAGCGGCAACATGGGCTTTCCCTCCGGCCACGTCACGCAGGCGTTCGCGGTGGCGTCCGTAATCGCCACCGAATACGACAGCGCCTGGGTGGACGCCACCGCCTACGGCCTGGCCGGCGGCGTGGCGCTGCACCGCCTGGTCAACGATGCGCACCACCTCTCCGACGTCACGGCCGGTGCGCTCATCGGCACCCTGGTGGGCCGCAGCGTGGCCCGCTTCGGGCAGGAGTATCGGCGCGTGGTCCGGGTGCGGCCGTTCAGCGAGGCGGGCCTGGAGGACGGTACGGCGGTGGGGTTGTCCGTGGTGTTCTGAGGGCACACGTTCTGCGTACAGATCCGTCGACGCATCTGTTGACAGCAACACGGTTCCGCCGCTAGAATCACTCCTGGCTGCCAAGCAAGATGGGAAGGCAGACTCGCTCCCGCGGTAGTCCACCGCGAATCATGAGGTGACTGCATGGCAACACAGGCTCGCATCTCCCCCGATACCCACAAGCGCCTGACACGCCTGGCCGACCTAACCGGGAAGACACAGTCGGAGGTGATCGACACGGCCCTTCGTGCGTTCGAGCGGGACGTATATCTCGAGCGGCTGAACGATAGCTTCACCGCCCTGCGGGCGGATCCCGATGCCTGGCAGGAGGAACTTGCGGAGCGGGCTGAGTGGGACGCAGCCGGCCACATCGAGGACGACGGGTGAAGCGCCACCCGAGCCGGGGTGAAATATGGCTCGTTGACCTCAACCCGATCAGGGGTCGGGAACAAGCTGGTAGGCGACCGGCGCTGGTCCTTTCCGTTGATAAATTCAACCACGGTCCAGCCGACCTGGTGATTGCGTTGCCGATGACCACGAAGGACAAGCGGATCGTTTCACACATCCGGGTGGAGCCGCCGGCCATGAACAAGGTGGGATTCATCAAGTGCGAGGATGTCCGCAGCCTTTCGAAAGATCGATTTGAGCGACAACTGGGAACCGTCGATTCCAAGACCATGTCGGAGGTAGAGTACGCCGTGTGCGCCTTGCTTGGCTTGTAGCCTGCGAGGATGCGAGGATGGCATCACGGAAGCGCCCCCACCGATCCTGGCAGGGGCGCTTCTTGGTACCGAATGTCGGCAAGTCTGTCGGCAACCGGCTTGTGGACACCTCGAACTTCCCAGAGGCCCCGGGCGGATTCGAACCGCCGCATAAGGGTTTTGCAGACCCTCGCCTTACCACTTGGCTACGGGGCCGTATGCACGTCCTACCCTGCAGTGGGCGGCAGGATTCGCGGGCCGGAGTCTAGCCCCGCCACCGAGCAGAATCAACCCGAGGCGGACCCTCCGGGCGGCTTCTCGCCCAGCACCCGTGCCAGCGTCCACCCCAGCAGTCCGGCCAGGGCTGGACGCGGCGACCCTACGAGTTCACCGGTGGCGGGGTCGTAGGCCTCACGGGCGAAGCCGTCGGGTGCGCGCAGCGCGGCCAGCGCACGCAGCGCCTCGGCCCGCCGCGGCCCCAGGAGGTCGGCACACACGGCCGCCAGACGGCCCTCGGCGGGGCGGTCGCGCCGGGCGAGCGCGGCGACCGGCCCCGCCTCGCTCCACAGTTCGTAGTCCGCGCCACGCAGGAATGCCATGCTGGCCGACCATACCGGATCCTCCGGATCGCAGAAGCCCAGCTCGGGCAGCAGCGCCAGACTCGCGTCGGGATCGTCGTAGACCGCCGCGGCGCCCTCCAGGTCAACAGAGGAGGCCAGCACGGCCTCGCCCGCCACGGGCACGGTGCCATGCTGCCAAACGGCCGCGCGTATCTCCTCCCCCGCCCCGTGCAGGCGCGCGGGCGGTTCCCCCTCCGTGGGCCGCCGTAGCCGATCCATGGCATCCGCGGCGGCCGCCAGCAGCGCGTTGTCCAGGATGGCGAAGGGATGGTCCGCTTCCTGACCCGAGAGCAGCGTCTCGGTGCCGGCCAGGAAGATCTCCGGATGCAGGCGCGCGGCGAGCATCCCATCCAGATCGCGCAGCAACTCCTGGACGAGTGGGTCCTCGAACAGGGAGGTGTCTCCGGTGTCGCGCGCGTAGCGTTCGATGGCCACGGGCCAGAGCGCGGCACTGGCCGTGGAGAGGCCCGGCGCCAGGAGGCCGCCATCCATGTAGCGCACGCCCTGGCCGGCACGCTGCGCGTGTAGCTCCAGCGCGCTCAGCATGGCTTCGCGGGCCAGCGGCGCGTCCAGCAGCGAGATTGCCGGCAGGGTCCAGAGCAGCCCGTCCCGCTCCGTGAAGACGCCGCTCGGACCCGCTCCGGGGTCCCGGCCGGCCACCAGGTAGGGACGATCGTCGTCGAGCGCCCGGGCCACGGTGCCGTAGTAGGCCAGCAGCAGATTCCGGTTGAGCACACCTGCCCATTCGCCCTGGCGCGGCGCGCGCAGCAGGCTGGTGAGCTCCAGACGGGCGTGGCGCACCAGCTCCGCGGCGCCGATCCGGCGCAGACGGCGCGTGCCCGCGGCCGCGCCGTCACGTTCGGGCGCCACCGCCAGGTGGAAGGCCACACTGACCCGGGCTCGGGCGCGCACCCGAACCGGCACGCTCAGCGAGCCGGCGAGCGCCTGCCCCCCGGTGGCGCTGCGCTCCTGGCCAGCCGCCAGTTCCGCTCCGTCCACCAGGAAGCTCGTGCCGGCCGGCCCGGCCAGCGCCAGCGCTGCCCCGCCCCCGGCGCCGCTGCCCACCTCCAGGACGAGCGCGCCCCCCTCCACGTGGCGCAGCAGGCGGCGCGGCAGGTCCAGGGCGCGGTCGTGCTGCACGCCCAGGCGGGCCTCCACCCAGCGCACGTCCAGACACACCTCCATCTCCCGATCCTGGTGGGCCTGGTTGTCCAGCTCCAGCAGGTAGACCGCGCCGCGCACCTCCCCGCCCCACGCCCCTGGCGCGCAGACTGTCCCGGTGACACCGAGCCCCCGGGGACCCGCGGCCTGGAAGCGCGGCAACCACCGGTCCAGGCGCTCCCAACGGAGCCGTCCCAGGTCGAGGGGCGCCCCATCCTCCCGAATGACCGGTCGCAGGAGCGGCTCCTCTCCGCCATGCCAGGCCAGCACGCCGCCGAGGCCGCGGTGGAGTGCCGTGACGCTGCCCAGCGCGGCGTCGTCCGTGCGCACGTCGGGAAGGAAGAGATAGTGATTGCCAGTGAGCTCGGTGGGGCCGCTCTGGTTCTGCTCGCGCATGGCGCCAGTATCGCGGGGCTGGGGAGTGGGGTCAATGCGTCCCGGACCGTCCCTGCCTCCCCGGGCTTTTTTTGCTTGACCCCCTGCACGGAGACAGCCTACCTTTGGCAGGTCACGAACAGAGTCTAACGCACCGTCAAGCGGTGCAGGTGTCAGTACCCCATCCCCGCGGCGGCCCTCGACAACGCAAGTTTGTCCGGTGACGGACGCTCGCGCCCCGCGATGGACGACCGTGGATGGGGCAATCCATCAACCGAGAGGTATTTCATGGGCGCGCTGCTCCGACGGTCGTTCCTGCCGACTCTCCTGATGGTACTTCTGGCGGCCCCGGCCGCCGCGCAGTCCGGCGCCATCACCGGACGGGTCACGGACGCTCGCACGAACACGGCGCTCCCGGGCGTGGTGGTGCAGGCGAACACGCCGGGCGGGCGGGTGGTCACGGACGCCATCACCAACGCCGAGGGCCGCTTCCTCCTGACCGGCCTGGCCGCCGGGAGCTATGAGGTCTCCGCGATCCTGATCGGCTTCGCCCCCTTCCGCCGGGAGGGGGTCAACGTCACCGCGGGCGGCACGGCCACACTGGACGTGGCGCTGGCCCAGCACGTCATCGGCCTGGGTCAGGTAATCGTCACCGGCTCGAAGAAGGTGGAGCGTGCCCTGGAAGCGCCCGCCCACGTGGAGGTGATCGACGAAGCGGAGATCGCCGCCCGGCCCACGCTCACGCCCGTGGATCATCTGCGTGGCACCCCGGGCGTGGACGTCATCACGCAGGGGATCCTGTCCACCAACGTGGTGGTGCGCGGCTTCAACAACATCTTCTCAGGATCGCTGCACACGCTCACGGACCACCGCCTGGCCAGCGTGCCGTCGCTGCGGGTGAACGTGATGCACTTCGTGCCCACCACGAGTGAGGATCTGAGCCGCATGGAGGTGGTGCTCGGCCCGGGCGCCGCACTCTACGGACCGAACACGGCCGACGGGGTGCTGCATCTCATGACCAAATCGCCGCTGCTCGAGCCCGGCTCCACCGTGGCTTTCACCGGCGGCAACCAGGACGTGCTCCAGGGCACCGTGCGCACCGGCCACCGGCTGAGTGACAACGTGGGCTTCAAGGTCTCGGCGCAGGTGCTGCAAGCGGACGAATTCAGCTTCGTGGATCCGGACGAGCAGGCGGAGCGGGAGCGCTTCGACGGAGCGGGCGGCGCCGCGGCGCGGGCGGCGTTCCGGCGCGACCTGGGCCTCACCGAGGCCGAGGCCAACGCCCGCATCGCCACGATCGGCATGCGGGACGACGAGGTGAAGCGCTACAGCGGCGAAGCACGCCTTGACTGGCGCGCCTCCGACGAACTCTCCACCACCTTCCAGACCGGTCTCACCAACGTGGGCAACGGCGTCGAATTGACCGGGCTTGGAGCGGCACAGGTGAAGGACTGGCGCTACAGCTACTATCAGGCGCGGGCCGATTGGAACCGCCTGTTCGGGCAGGTCTACCTGAACACGAGCGATGCGGGGGACACCTACCTGCTGCGCACGGGGCAGCCGATCGTGGACGAATCCACACTGCTGGTGGCTCAGCTCCAGCACGGCATGAGCGCGGGCATCTTCGATTTCGTATACGGCGCGGACTACTTCTACACCAATCCGCAAACGCGGGGCACGATCAACGGGATCTACGAGGACAACGACGAGACCACCGAGGTGGGCGGCTATCTGCAGGCGGAGACGGCGCTGACCGGCGATCTGGATCTGGTCCTGGCCGGCCGCCTGGATGACCACAGCGCCCTGCCGGATCCCATCTTCTCTCCGCGCGCGGGGCTGGTCTGGTCCCCGACCGAGAACCAGGCGCTCCGCCTGACCTACAACCGTGCCTTCTCAACGCCCACGTCGCTGAACCAGTTCCTGGACCTGGCCACCTCGGTGCCGAACCAGGCCAACGATCCGCTGGCGCGCGGGGCGGCGCTGCTCGGCTACAGCGTGCGCGTGCAGGGCACGGGCACGGAGGGCTTCACCTTCCGGCAAGGCGACGGCGGGTACGTAATGCTCTCACCGTTCGCGCCGGACCCCGGTCAACACATTCCCGCCGGCGCCGCGCCGTTCTTCCCGGCCGCCGTCCAGGTGGTGGCCGCGCAGGCCGCGGCCCGGGGTATGCCGCTCGATCCCGCCTTCGTGGGCTACCTGTCCAGCCTACAGCCCACGTCCGAGCAGATCGGCACGGTGGTGAACTACGAGGGTACGCTCAGCGCGCTGCCAGGATCCGGGGATGTGGCCGGGTTCCCCTTTCAACTCGGCGACGTGGACCCGATCCGCGAGAGCATCTCCACCGGCATCGAGCTGGGCTACCAGGGTCTGGTACGGGATCGACTGGCCGTGGCCGCCGACGTCTGGTGGTCGCGCCGTGAGCAGTTGGTCACACCGCTCACCGTGGTGAACCCGCTCGTCCTGCTGCACGGCCAGCAAGTCGTAGAGTACCTGGTGCCGCGCTTCATGCAGGACCTGGGCATGGGGCAGGCGGAGGCCGTGGCCACCGCCACGGCGCTGGCGGGCTCCGCCACGTCACCCGGCCTGGCCACCATCCCCGTGGGCGTGATCTCCTCGCCCAGCGTCAACGCCAACGGCGCCCAGTTCCTGGCCACCTACACCAATGTGGACGAGACGCTGGACGTGTGGGGCATGGATCTGGGAGCGGATTTCCAGCTCACGGACGTGTGGACGCTGGGCGCCACCGCCTCCTGGGTGAGTGACGACCATTTCGACGTGGAGGAGCTGAACGGCGTGGTGACGCTGAACGCGCCCACGCGGAAGGGCTCCCTCAGCCTGGGCTATGGCGCCGAGGACCAGCCGTTCAACGGCGAGGTGCGCGTGCGCTACAACAACGAGTTCCCGGTCCAGTCCGGCGTCTACGAGGGGACGGCGTGCATCCAGGGCGGCAATGCCCCCACCCAGGAGTGCGTGGAGAGCTACACGCTCCTGGACCTGCAGCTGGGCTACCGCCTCCCGGGGCTGAACGGCGCCGCGCTGCAGCTGAACGTGCAGAACCTGCTGGACGAGGAGTACCGGAGCTACCCGGGCACGCCCGCGGTGGGGACGCTGGCGCTGCTGCGCCTGACCTACAGCTTCTGACCCTCCACCTGGTCATGGGAACGGCCCCCCGGTGCAGCGCCGGGGGGCCGTTTCTTCCTATCTCTCTCAAGCGACGTCCCCTTCGTCCGCCCGCGCTCAGCCCACCCGTTCCGGCGCGCCCTCCAGCAGCTCGCGCGCGTGTTCGAGGCTGGCCGCGCTCTCCGGGTCGCCACCCAGCATGCGCGCCAGCTCACGGACCCGTTCCGGGCCCGTGAGCTCCGTCACGGAGGTGAGGGTGCTCCCCTCGCGCTCCCGCTTCTCCACCAGGTGGTGGTGGTCGGCCCGCGCAGCCAGCTGCGCCAGGTGCGTGATGACGAAGACCTGATGGTGGCGGGCCACCTCCGCCAGCGTCTCCGCCACGCGATGCGCCACGCGCCCGCCGATGCCCGCGTCGATCTCGTCGAACACCAGCGTGGGGACCCTGTCCACCCGGGCCAGCACGGTCTTCAGGGCCAGCATGACGCGTGACAGCTCACCGCCCGAGGCCACGCGCGCGAGCGGCCGGGGCTCCAACCCCCGGTTCAGCGCCACCCGCAGCTCCACGCCCTCGGCGCCGTGCGGTCCCGGCTCCGGCAGCCCCCGCAGCGCGGCGGCGAACGTGCCCCCCTCCATGCCCAGGCGCGGGAGCAGGGCGCCAACGGCCTCTTCGAGCTTACGGGCCGCCGCCGTGCGCGCGGCGCTGAGTTCGACGGCGGCGGCATTGTGCCGCTCCCGCGCAGCCGCCAGCGCCGCCTCCAGCTCGCGGCGTTCGAAGCCGGCGCGGTCGATGAGGTCCAGCTCCGCGCGGGCCCGGCTGCCCGTCTCGATCACGTCCGACAGATCCGGCCCGTACTTGGCCTTCAGCCGGAAGAGGAGATCCTGGCGGCGGCGCAGGGTATCCAGCCGTCCGGGATCGTGCTCCACGCCGTTGGCGTAGTCCCCCATGCTGCGACCCACCTCCTGCAGGGCAAAGTAGGCGCCCTCCATGGCCTCGGCCGAGGGCGCCAGCGACGCATCGATGTGCGCCAGGCGCTCCGCCAGGCGGCGGAGTTCCGCCAGGCGCCCGACCATGGCGCGTTCGCCCGCATAGAGCTCCTGGTGCAACCGCTCGGCCGCCTCGGCCAGCTCACTGGCGTGCTCAAGGCGGGCGGCCTCGGCCGCCAGCTCCGCCTCCTCGTCCGCGCGGATCCCGGCGGCCTCGATCTCACCGGCCTGGAAGCGGAGATAGTCGGCACGCTGCTCCGCCTCGCGCCGGCGCCGGTCCAGCTCCGCCAGGCGGGCCGCGGCGGCGGCCACCTCCGCATGGGCGGCGGCCACCTGGCCGGCCAGCTCCGTGGCCCCCGCGAAGGCGTCCAGGATCTGCCGCTGCTCCTCGGCGCGCAGCAGCGTCTGGTGCTCGTGCTGGCCGTGCAGGTCGGCCAGGTGCGCGCCCAGCTCACCCAGCAGACCGACCGTGCCGGGCGAGCCGTTCACCCAGGCCCGGTTGCGGCCTTCAGCGGCCACTTCACGCCGCACGATCAGGAGCTCGTCCTCCAGGACGATGCCCTGCTCCTCCAGCAGGGCGCGCACGGCCGGATTGGCGGACACGTCGAAGACACCCTCCACCACCGCGCGCTCGGCGCCGGTGCGCACGGCATCGCTCGACGCTCGCTCCCCGAGCAGCAGGGAAAGGGCGCCCACGATGATGGATTTCCCCGCACCGGTCTCACCCGAGAGCACGTTGAGTCCGGGACCGAGGCGCACGGCGGCCCGGTCGATGACGGCGTAGCTCTCGACGCGCAGCTCGATCAGCATGATGGGAAGTTTTCGCGGCGGCCGGGGCCCGGCCATAGGCGACCGGGACAGCTCACCCTACGGGTCCCGCCCGGCGACGCTCCTCGTGTTCCAGGCCCCAGTGGAGCTTGCGCCGCAGGGTGTCGAAGAAGCTCTGGCCCGCGAAGCGCACGAGCGGCACCGACGGTTCGCCGCGCCGCACGAGGAGGCTTTCGCCCGGATGGAGATCGGCGCCGTCGCGGCCATCCACGGTGAGGATCAGCTCCTCGGTGGGAAAGAGGGGCGCTACCCGCACCGACGTGTCCAGGGGCAGCACGAGCGGCCTGAGGCCCAGGGTGTGCGGCGAGATCGGGGTGGCCAGGATGCACTCCACGGATGGATCCACCACCGGCCCGCCGGCGCCCAGCGAGTAGGCCGTGGAGCCCGTGGGCGTGGCCAGGATGATGCCGTCGGCCGTGTACGCCGCCACCTCCTGGTGATCGGGGCCCACGTGCACCACCAGCCGTACCACGCGGGCAAAGCCACCCTTGTGGAGCACCGCGTCATTGAGTGCCACGAAGGAGCTCTGCACCGTTCCGTCACGCCCCAGGACCTGCACGTCCAGCGTGTAACGTGTGTCGAGCCAGAAGCGGCCGGAGAAGAGGGCGGCCAGCGCATCGGGCAGCTCATCGCTGGTGACGGAGGTGAGGAAGCCCAGGTAGCCCAGGTTGATGCCCAGGACCGGAGTATGGAAGGCGGCCACGCTGCGGGCGCCGCGCAGCAGCGTGCCGTCACCGCCGAGGGTGATGAG
>Ga0214473_10001311_pt1 | contig 33239 bp, 36 predicted proteins | sample RVTome_7_FD_203509 | JGI IMG/M metagenome (GOLD analysis project Ga0214473, IMG submission 203509) | Soil microbial communities from uranium-contaminated site in the Upper Colorado River Basin, Wyoming, United States - RVT98D197 | ecosystem: Environmental > Terrestrial > Soil > Contaminated >... | reverse complement strand
ATACAGAAGTGAATTTTTCGTTCCTTCTTTTAGCTCCTGCAGCGTTCGAGTTATCCATATCCTCAAGTCGCTTAAGAAATATTAGATAAGACATCTGCTCAATAGCTGTAAGCGGATTAGATATTCCTCCCGACCAGAATTTATCCCATAGAGAATCTATTTTTTGTTTTAGTGATGTGGAGTTTGTGAGCATTTTAATTATACATTACTGAATGCTAGTCTATATTAATTGGTTTTCCCCACCAAATGGCAAGTTCTTGCAAATCCTCCATGTCAAAATAATTTTTCCATAAATTAATCAAATCATATTGCCTTTGGTCTATTAAATACCATATAAAAAATATCTCGGGTTGAGAAATGAATATATTGGTTTTTATTTGGTTCTGTCTTTCACTAAATATTTGCAGGATCCTTTCATCGTTGAAATCAATAAACTTTTTTATACCATTTATTAATTCGGATATGTCTTTGGGGGGATAAAGCCTCAATAAAATAGTGAGAATATCGATAGAAATTTCTATGTTAAAACTTCGCTTTGCGTATTTATAAAATTTTCCTTCTAGGATTTTAAGCAAATAATATATCCTATATTCTGGAAGTTCAATAATGCTATTATTTATAGAATCAAACTCATCATCACATATCTCTAACAAAGATATTAATCTAAAAATTCTCCTCTTGTAAGTTTCACTCAGATTAACATCTTGCTTATATATCAGAGAATGTCCAATATCAGCCCAAGTGTGCTGGCACAAAGTTCTAACCTGAATTTCAAAAATGATGTCAGCGTATTCATTATATTGATTGAAGTAATTAATAGAAGGATTTATTTTTACTTCAAAATGATCAGATAAATAATCCAGTTGATCGTATTTTATTTTATCAGACTTCCTCTCGTATTTTATTACAATGAAATTTAACTCTATAAACTTTTTTATGATTTCTAATTCTGACTTAAAATGAACTACCACTCTGAGACCAAGTTTATCATAAATATTATCGTATTCTTTTTCTTTCTTCAATGCAGTCTTTATCAAACTTATTAGCTCTTTTACCCTTTTATATATTGTTGGATATAATTCTAAAGCAAATATTGATTCCTTCAGAAATTCATATAGAATAGTCTCTAATTTTATATACTTTGGCTCGTCCCTTTCCCAGCGCGCAGCGATATCGCTCACTATTTTATTATAATTTTTCATTTTTGCTATGAAGAAATTCTCGTGATTTTTGAAATTACTTCGGCTTTTGTCATGCCATCACCTTCATCACTCAATTTAACTTTATCGCCCAAGTCTCCTTTCTTTGAAATAATCTGAATATCATTTTCAAAATCTATCAAAATTCTTTTTAAGTGATTCTCTATTAACTCTATATTCTTAGGAAAAGTCTCATGTAAAAAATCGTTTCTAGTTAAATAGTCTTGAAAATTTTGTTGGTCACTTTCTTCTAAATATTCTCTAATAAATTCTTTCGTATCAATAATATTTTTTGGCATACTAGTATATGAAATTAAATGTTCAAAATATTTAGCTTTCTTTATTGGGTCTTCAAAGGTACTTATAAAATCACTTGTTAATTCAAAAAACTGCTTCGTATGAACTCTTGTATCACCGTAGAAATTACAACCCAAATAATCGTGAATAAAAAAACTTGCTATTCCTTGAGCCGATGTTGGTTGAATCTGATTATCAGTCACATATCCATCGAAATCTGTTATAAAATCTGTTCTATTAAAAAATAAGCTGGCCTTATAAAGTTTTGTTTTTTTGGTAAGCATCAAATCCTTGACTGCGACAATATCAATAAAATGAGATCTTTGATTTTTCTTTAACTGAGCTCCTTCATCCCTTTCTAATTTCAAGATAGAGAAAACGCTTTTATTTTTTATAGACCCTTCAATTGCTACAACAATACCCGCTGGATTGTTTCCTGTTTGAATGTCATATAAGTACTTAGCTAAATCTTTAGAAGGTTGTACTATATTTTTCCTAGGTTTTGATTCATTTAATTCTTTTATAATGGCAGGAACAACAGAAATATTGTCTAATTCAAATACAACCTTAAAGCTTCTCTTGGAGATGATCTCAGTCAGTTTGTCTTTGAAGAAAGCCTTCAATTCGGGTGTTAGGTTGCTTTCTCGATCACTATAATCGATTTTCGGAGATGTGTCAATCTTAGTATGCTTAGGAACATCGTGAACAATGATTTTTGAAATAAGCATTAAAGAAATATCATTTTTTTCCATTATCACTCCTTAGATGTTTATTTAAGCTACTAACTTCTTAGTTAATTCTACCAACTCATTCACATCATCTTCAGTAAATAGTTTATCAACAGCATTACTGCCAAAGTTTGTAAATGGTTCTTCGTAAAGATCAGCCGGTTCAAGTTTTCTTCTTTGTACAAATACATTTTGCACTGCTCGTAAAAAACGGGATTGGTCGGCATTGTAATTATGCTTAAGTATAAACGCGTCAAAAGCTTTTTTAACAACATCTTCATAGCTTGGTATCTTTTCAATGTTCAATGCGTGCTTTAGAAAATCTACAAAGCTGCCGATTTTGACTCCGTAAGCTTTAAGCATATTTTCTTCATCAAGAGAAATATCTTCTGCTTTCAGTTCTTTGCTAAGTGTAAGTTCAAGATCGAGTAAATCATCTATGTTTAATTCCTCACCAGCTTTCAGTTTAATTATAGCTGGATGTTTTTCTGCAAGTTCAAGTATCTTTTTCTCAACGCGTTTTCTGTATTCCTCAATGTAAACTTTCTGGTTATCCTTTCTTAAGATAACCCATCGCCTGGATTCAATAATGTCATCAAGTCCAAGTTCAATAACTAACGATGGTCTCGGCTGTTTGTATTTCATTACCGGAGAAAGTGTTTCTTTGGTTTGATCAATCAAAGCAAGATTCGCTTCTTTCCAAAATTCGTTGGAAAGAACATCATTTATAACACGAATATGAACAGCAACTTGCGCAAGGTTCGTCGGCAGAAGAGAAACATCTTCTTTTATAGATCCAATAACAGTTGCAAGATCTTTTCTTTGCAAGAAGTGCAAACCTAATTTCTCCATCTTATTAATAAAGAATGCTTCCTCATTGTTTATTCCGGGTACAAATCTTAGCAGAGGCGCGACTTTTAATTTTAGAAATTCAGTTTTATCTCTTGTGATGTAATTCCAAAAATCATTTTGCCATGCATCTTGAACTTCATGATAAACTTTATGCACTGAAAACGAAGCGAGTGGAATATCTGCAATATCAGAACGGAGATCTTTGATTATCCGTTGTGCATCAGCAGAGTTCTGATCACCTAAAAAATGCTGAAGCTTTGCTAAACGTGTATTGAAAATTATTACACGTATTGGTATCTGCCTGTTTGTATCATCAATTTTTACTTTTTCAAAATTTTCCCAGTAATCAATAATTAAAAAGTTTTCTTTCTTACCATTGGGAAGCCAATCATAAACTTTACAAGCTTCGTGGTTTCGTGTTCCCCGCCCAATCATCTGCCAGAATTTAATCTGCGATCCAACCGGTTTCATAAAAGCAAGGTTTACCACTTCGGGAATATCAACTCCAGTATCAAGCATATCTACTGAGATTGCAATACGGGGTATGCTCTCTTTCTTAAACTTATCAAGTAGGACATCCGCTCTTTCCATTTTAGAATCAATAACTTGCACAATGTTTGGATATTGGGGATACATTTCGTTGAAAGTCTCTGCCAATCGCATTGCATGTTTATGAGTAACCGCAAAGATTATTGATTTCCCTGGATACTGTCCCGCTTTGTCCTTCAAACAATTATCCATAAACTCTTCCCACTGTGCACGGAGAGTATCCTTGTTTGTTACTTTCTTTTCAAGATCAGTTCCCTCAAAGTTTAATTCATCAGGGTCAATACCGTTTGAACGAAGAATAGATTTGTCTTCTTCAGATAAATCAATTCCTTTAATTCCTTTTCTTTGAAATTTTGTCTGAGCTGCATAAACATTAAAATCAACTAAATAACCTTCCTTTACAGCATCATCAAAAGGATAGAGAAAAGTTGGGGTTTTTCCATCGCAATCAAAAAATTTAAATGTATCACGGTCAATAAATTCTGCGGGCGTTGCTGTTAGTCCAATTTGAATAGCATCAAAGTAAGCGAGCACATCCGTAAATTTATTATATATTGAACGATGGCATTCATCGGAAATTATAACATCAAAATCTGCCGGTGTAAATTTGTTGTAACAAAGTTCAAGTGTTTGAAGGGTAGAAACATAAACGCGAGCATCGCTGGAAATATCATAAGTTCGTATTCGCGATCTTGCTTCATTTGGTAAATGCTGCTTAAATCCATCTGTTAATGCCTGGTTAACCAAGCTGTCTCTATCGGCAAGGAATAAAATTTTTTGTGCTACATTGGCTCGGAGGAGAACATCAATCATCGCCATTATGGTTCGTGTCTTACCTGTACCGGTAGCCATTACAAGAAGAGCTTTACGTTTCTTTTTTAATTCAATTGCTGTAATAATTCGTCTGATTGCTTCCACCTGATAGGAACGATTTATTATGGATTCTTTTATCTGGATAGCATTCAACGGCTTTCGGTTTTGTTTAAGGTGAAGCAGCCGTTCTAAATTTTTAGGTGAGAAAAATCCAGCAACATGTCGTTCGGAAGAATTTTCAGAATCCCAGAAAAAAGTATCATCACCATTGCTCATAAAAGCAAATGGACAGAATGATTGCTTCTTTTTAATTTCGGTTATGTATTGAAAAACTTGTTCTTTACCAACTCGTGGATCGCGGCTAGTTTTTTTAGCTTCAATAACTGCGATTACTTCTCCATTTGCTTTATACAAACAGTAATCTGTAAAACCTTTAACAACGGTCTTGTCATAATCAGTAACTGGAATTTCAAAACCAACTTGAGTATGATCGGTAAGATTCCACCCGGCTTTCGCAAGAAGCGGATCAATTATAGAATAGCGAGTTTTTTTTCATTGATCTGAAGCGGTGACAAAATAGAATTCCTGTTTAATTTTTTGCTTCAATCCAAAATTTAATTTTTTCGTACCCAACCAATTCAACCCCAAGGAAAGTAAATATCGCAGCATTTTCATGCGTGACTGAAATTTTATGAACAAAAATAGTGATAACTATTATTGAAGTCTAACAGCCTTCTTTTTTCTGGTATAAGAAAGAAATATTAACAACTAATTAGGCGTTACTAGGTCTTTTACTATCCAATAAAAATATATTTTTTTTGCTATAAGAATTAAGTATCGCATTTTCTTTACATCTATCACATTATCTAACTAATAGTTGTGCATGCGGTACCTGTTATAACATCTACAAAATAAACAAACATGTATTGAAGAATTTTAAAATGATTATTTTACCACACGCGAAATATGGATTTATATGAGCAGAACATTACATTATGGTGTTACAAACAATTTTCAACCGGACGGAAAGCAAGCCTTTTCAATCTTTCAATTAGTTCATGACTATAAGAATCGTTATGAATGGACTGCTGAAACGGTTGACCTATCGGAATTTAGAATTTATCCTAATTATGACCTCATCCATGGAGCTGATTGGAATGAAGCCGAAAATCTTTTATATCAACGCATTACAAAAATGAGGGATGACGGAATTGATTTCTTTGATGCCATCTTTTCCCTCGAGAAGGATCACATAATAAAAATCAGAAAAAAGGATGGTCTGAAGGGGTTTACAAAAGTTTCGAGCAATGAACTCAATGCCCACACAGTTATCCAGTTCGTCATAGCGGTATCCAAGTTAATACCGGATGCATTGCTTTACTTAATTGATGAGGGATATGCTCTTTATTGCGACTTATTTGTTCAGAACGGTTTAGCAAAACCTCATTTGGAAAATATTCAGAAGTACATATCAAACAATGATGGACAAGATGATCCGGAAACAGATGCACGGATGGAATATTACAAAAGACTAATCCGTTTGAATCCCGAATTTGGAAATTATGAACAATATGTGCGCCCGCTTCTGGATGAAGCCTATCTTATAGAGCGCAAGGAATTCCGGACAACAGTTCTTGGGAGTCAAAATATTGATGACTTGGGTCAAATTATGAAAAGCATGATTTTTTCTGAGAAAGAACAGTCTGCCAAATATTACAAAGACATAAACAACTATCCAGTTTAACAGCAACACAATCTGCAAATCAATTACCCAAGGATCCAACACCTACACAGAGCCGCTAAATCTCTTACTATCGGCAGCAAAAAATACTTTTCTGGTATAAGAAAGTGCAATCGATCGATTTTCCAAAAGGAGTGTCAAAAGAATAGCAAATTAAAAATAAAAAAGCCGGTATCTCTTTTGGCATGAAAAAACTTATTAGAGTTTTTCATTTTTCGATACAAGATTATTTGTGCCAACCAACTTCAATAAGTTAGCTGATTTTGATTAGAGACTTGCCTGAAATCATTCTTCAGAATCTTTTTTATTAGACTTTTTCTCCTCATCCACATTGGGCACGATAGGCACTCTTGGCTGTTTAGCGAATGCAAAGGATAACTGCTCATACCAGGATTCCTCCGAGCCAGTCATTCTCAGTACCTTATTCCAAAGAACTACTGGGGGACCGAATTCATGCCAATCAACCTCCAGGACTCTTATTCCCCGCCTTCTCATTTCATCCACTAATTTTCTGTAATTTTTATCCAGATGCTGCAAATAATCTAGCGGAACACCCGCTTCTTCAGTTCTGGATCTCGTGTTCATACGCCGATAACATTCCTCGGGAGAGACATTTAGATAGACAAAAATATCCGGAGGCATTATATCCCGGCTCATATTTCTGAAGACATCAACATACAGATCAAACTCCTCTTTTGTCATAAATCCTCTTTCCATAGCCGTAGTAGCAAAAACCGTATCGCCATATATTGGTCGATCTTGTATAACAATTATTCCTTTTTCACCCCAGGCTAATTCAACAGCCAGCTTATGCTGTTCATATCTCTGTGATAACATGAAAAGCTGCATCTCAAAACCACCACCGGTATTTTTGCCTGTGATTAAATCATTATAGTAATGTGATAGAAAGTGTTTAAATTTTTCGGTGTTTGTAGGCTCTTCGAGAACTTTCGTTTTCCTGCCCGCCGAACTTGATGCTGAAGCAAGTGCATGGCAGGCATTTGTTTTACCGGCACCTATGTTAGCATCAATTGTAATAAAGAGACCTTCTTTTTTTGCAAAACTCATAATTCTGCTTCTCCGATTTGTTCAATAATTTATTCTAAATAACGTACTTAGTTCTAAACGAACATTATGTTCAAATCAAAATTAAAGAATAATAACCTATCCCTCAATTAGGCTATGGAAAATGGTATAAGAATCATACTATTAACAAATCATGAGGAGTTAATTTATGTTCACCATCGGCTGCGATCCGGAGCTTATCTGTCATCGCAACGGACGATTCGTTCCGGCTAGTGATTACTTTAAAGCGAATTCATCTTTCGGATTGGACGGTTGTGAGGTTACAGCTGAGATCCGTCCCGGATACTCTGAAAGTCCGGTTGATTTAACTGCAAAAATTTTTCAGATACTTGAATACGGACATGAGAAAGCACCTGACCTTGAGTTTTATGCTGGTCACTATGTTAATGATTATGCTATCGGAGGCCACACACATTTTTCTGTTTCACCGGCTTCGGAAGTTATTTCTGCATTAGATGTTGTGCTTGGAAGTTTATCCGACTGTATTGATCCAAGAGACCAAAGATTAAAACGGGAAAGAACCGGTTATGGAAAACGAGGAGCATACAGAACTAAAGGTTATGGCTTTGAATACCGAACACCGGGAAGTTTTCTACTCTGCCCTTCTGTTACACTTGTTCATCTAACCCTTGCAAAGCTTGCTGTTGTTGGAGTAAAGGAAGATGGTCTCAATTTTGTTGAACTTAAAAAAAGACAGCGCAGTGTTTATTTTCTTAAGAACTTAAAACATTTTCTTCACACTATTCCAGATGACTGTAGAGAAGGACTGAAGGAACTTGATATTCTTCTGAACAAGAAGCTCGATTGGAATCAGGATATCCTCCCCAACTGGGGATTTGAGAGGGCAGCATGAAAATGAGTTGTTCGAATTGCAATGAAACTTTAAGTGAAGACGAGGTCAGATGGGCTTTCGATGAGCCATACTGTGATGAATGCTTCGATCATCGATATACTCATTGCACAAATTGTGATAGTGTTATCAGTAATGATTACGCTCGTTATAATAGAAATGATGAAGCCTACTGTGATGAATGTTTTTGTGAGGAGGACGATCCCGACTGCCCTGATAATCCGGATGTTGATGAAGTGGACCGCGAACACATCATAAATCTTTCACGTAACTGGTTAAAGGGTGAAATTGAAACCAAGCGTCCTATCTATATCAACAATAAGGATTACTTACTTAAATCAATACGTGAAAAAGTCGGATTGGTTGAAGATCCAATATATGTATTTGGTCTTAAAGATAAAGATGAGCATCTGATATCTGCGAGTCCAAATCTTATTGAGGATATACAAGAAATAATCCCATTCTATCTGCCATGTGTGAAAGTTCTCGAAGGCTATGGTATCAACAGACTTGGGATTAGCCATTCACTGCGCAAAAGCAACTTAAAAGAAGTTGTCGATCTAATCAAAGCACTAACTTCCATAAAAGTACCAGCTTAAAAACAAATCACGGAGAATAAAAATGTGCGGAATAATGGGCTATTATTCCTTCGGGAGTATTATGCCAAATAAAATTACTATTACAAATATGTTTTCATTACTTGAGACCCGCGGTAAAGATGCTGCGGGTTTTGCATTTATAAAGGACAATAGCATTGCTATTCATAAGGATGCGATTAAATCATCCGAGATGATAAAGACGGATGAGTGGAAAATTCTTGAGCTTCCAAGAATAATGATTCTTCATTGCCGGATGAAAACACAAGGAACAGAAAAGAATAATGCTAACAATCACCCTTTGTTCAACAAACAAGGATTATGCATTGTCCATAATGGAATAATCTACAATGACAAAGAGATCTTCGGTACAAAAGATCGAGACGGCGAAGTGGACTCGGAAGCAATACTTGCCGTGCTAAGCTCAAAGCAGAAAGGCGATAAAATAAAAAGAGTATTTGATCGTTTGCGGGGTTCATTCGCTTTTGCAGCTATCAATAAACAAGAACCGGATCAGCTGATACTTGTAAAGAAGGATAATCCACTTGGACTGTACTATGACTCTGGGGATGATATACTCTATTTCTGTTCTGAGCGCGAGATAATGTTAGATGCTCTTAATCCGAAGAAAATATCAAAGCGTGGATTTAATCTGGGTGAAGGCAATTACCATTACTACGATTTGGAGAACAATCATGCTCTCGTAGTCAACAGTGATGGGGTTGAATCATACAAAAAATACCGACCTACAGTAGATCGTGACTGGTGGATGGAAAGAGAAATATCGAGGTACTCTAAAAACAGAAATGAAATGATTGAAATTGAGTGTCCATATTGTCTGAGCATAGCAAATTATGATCCCGCAAAACTGCTTAACCGCTGTGATTACTGCGGAGAGATATTATCAGAGGAGGAAATTGGATATGTGCTATAGTCCGCAAATAAAGGGAGACTTAATTAAAAGACTTTATCAACTAAAACAAAAAGAAAAAAAGCCGATGACCAAAATGGTCAATGAGGCGGTAACTGAATATTTAGAAAGGAAAGAATATGTCGGTAACAGAAAGCAATTGGTGGGATGATTTGGGAGAATTAATTAAAAAGATTTTGAAGGAAATATTTGGGAAATAAGAAATGAATATTTGGCTAATAATATTAATCATAGCAGAAGCAGTAGTTCGTATAGTCACTTCTGATAAAGATTAGGAGTTATTAATGAATGAAAATTTTATTGACGATCTAATCAAGGAAGCAGAAGAAAAAGAAGAACAGCGTACTGAAGCTTACTTTGATCTTCTGCTTCTAGAAATAAAAAGGCTGAACTCTGAAATTGAGAATACCTTCACCGAAGCAGACAAAGAAACTGCGATGATCAAGAACTGGGCTTTAGTCAAGAACTCAAAGCTGCAAAGCAGAATTGACTGGCTTGTAATAAAGCTTGAGGCCTTCATAAGAGAACGCAAAGAGAAAACTATCGAGCTTGCAAACGGTGTTCTTAAGATGCACAAAAAACCCGACAAAGTTGAGATCACTGATATGGATCTGTTTCTGAAACATGCACGGTTGGAACTATTAACCGTAATTCCAGAGCAACTAAAACCAGACCTAAATAAAATCAAAGCTTGGATAAAATCTCGTGCTGTTCCTAAAGGTGTGTCAATAATCGAAGGTAAAGAAGAGTTCAGCTATAAACTAAATGGACAATTAAACAATTTGGAGGAAAACGATAATGGCGGACAGAAAGAAATTGGAACTGGAACTAAACAAACCGATAGCTATAGAGCTGCTGTATGATGAACCGATGGTTGGGAAGAGCCAGTACGGAGAATATTTTCTCTATGCAGTTAAAAATGGAACTGACGAGGAATATTCCTTCTTTGCACCTGAGGAAGTACACTCAGAAATGTCGAAGCTCAAGAAGGGCGATAAAGTTCAGATAACAAAAACCGCAGGACAGAATGGAAAGAAGATCGTAACTAAGTACGATGTAAAAGTCCTTTCAAAAGGTAAGGCGGCAGATGATAAAAGTAATTCGGGTCAAGGGACACTGACCAGAGATAACTATTTTGACATAATGCTTGGCTCTTGCCGTGATGCAATTAAAATACAAAACGAGCTTGGTGGAATGTTCGATGCAAAGTCATTGGCTGTTACTCTGTTCATTGCCAGAACAAAAATAAACGGCAGCAACGGCTACTGAGAGGAGATAAAAAAAATGACTGAACAATTAGAAAGAAAATTATCAAAGTATTTGTTTCCGGTTACTGAACGAAGAGTATTCTTTGACAATCCTTTAGTAGGATTGGATAGTACAAAAGAATACAAAGCAGTAGTAAGAACCGATAAGAACAAGTTAATATCGGTTATGCAAGACAGCTATAAGCTGATTCCAAACAGTGAAGTAATTATGCCTTTGCTTGAACAGTTACACGAGCTTGATACAAGATGGAACTTTGATAACTCTCATTCGTTCGTTGATTCAAAGAGAATGAGACTGCAAGTTACGTTTCCGGATCTTACACTTAATGATGGAAGATCTGATATCGCCTTAAGCTTGTATCTTCATAATAGTTACGATGGCAGTGAAGGTGTAAGGATGTTCTGGGGTGCAATAAGAGGAATATGCAGCAATGGAATGGTGTTCGGAAAAGTGCTGTCGAAGTTCTATTCAAAGCATACCAAAGGAATTAACCTCAGCAATCTTAAGCAGCAGCTTGAATTGACTTATGATCAGATACCAATGATAAAAGATAGAATAGTTATTCTTCAGAACCTTAAAGTTCCGAAGGAATTAACTGACGAAGTTGAACAAAAACTTGGAAAAACGGCTGCTGCTTATGTTGAGGAACAAGTAACTCCGGAAAATCAATGGATGCTGTATAACACACTCACTTATTACATCTCTCATGTGATTGAAAAAAGAATGCGTGCTGCTTATCAGATGAAAGTAAGCAGCATATTCAATCTATAGCAGAAACAATTAAGAAGGGTTTTAACAGGAATTAGATTAAATGCGGACCAGGCGCTAGCTACGCCATCCTCACTCTATGTGACGGACGTTGTAAAATCAGGCCACGCAGCCCTTCTTTAATATTAAAAAAAGGAGAAAAGTTATGCTAGTAAAAGAACTAAAAAGGAGACTTAGAACACTCTATAAACCAAATGATCATATAGCTGCTCACCTCTGGTGTTCAGAGGATGTGTTTCAAGTAGCCGGAGAGATTGGAGGAACAATCACTAAAAAGGACGCGAATGAAATCATTGATCAAATTGACCGCCACATTGATTCAGAATTTGGGATCACATGGGATACAATTAAATGTATACTTCAAGATTATTTAAGGGAGAAGAAAGCAAATGGCAAAAGAGAAAAAATCAAATGAAGATGAAATCATGTTCGACAGCAACATGGTAGTAATAGTGGTTGAAGGCGGAATGGTAACTAAGATTCATAGCGGGGATGCGGTGGCAAGATATGTGATCGTTGATTTAGATAATCGAAAAGTTGGTGAGAACGCTATTTCAGAACACACTTGGCCAGATACGCAATTTGATGATGATAAAGTTAGGAAGTTGTTAAATGAAGTATAAAGAATTAAAAAATCAACTGAATGGATTAACAGACGAACAGCTTTATATGGATGTGACTATTTATGATGCAGAAAAGGATGAATTCTATGGCTGTTATGCTGCTGAACTTGAAATAAATACCTCGGATCCTACGCTTGATGAGGGTCATCCATATCTCACAATAAAAAAGCCGGATGCATAAGTCCGGCTTCTTTACAAATAAATATAAATGCCATACATTTGTATGGTATGGCAAAAAAAGAGTTTTATTCCCAATTATTTAAGAAAACTATCAAAACAAATGATCCGGAATATTCATCGAAGGTTCTGGCTGAAGCGTTGTATAGATTACAAGAGTACGAAGCAAGGAACTGTTCTTGTTTTCATTGCCAATGCAGCAAACTGAAGTTGAAAGAGTGGGTAGAAGAGAAATTAAAGACTAAGCCTTCATAAAAAATGAAAATAAAAAAATGTCACAAAGAGACTCTATTTTGTTTTTACCTAGTACTAGTATTTTTTTAACCGAATAAATAATTTTTGATAGGGACTGTATCTGTTTACCATATAGGTACTAGTTCCAACCTGAAAGGGACCGTATTGCTATCTAAAAAATCAAAAAAGAAATTGCATCTCGCCTGGAGAGTTTCTTAGAAAATAATTGCCGGATGGGGAAATTCTATCGCCTTAGGCTTCTTGTTATCTAGTTTATTTAATATTTGTAGTCAATTCCAGCATTAATTGGCCTAAATCAACATCACCTTCGATAGTTATTCTTTGTTTTGCTTCCTCTCTTGAAATATTTTTTGAAAACATTCTCCATGCAGTATCAGCATTCATTACAACTTTAGAAGAGTAATCTGAAGTATTTCCAACTAACAGCTCCCATGAATTATTCTTTTTCAAAATCCAATTGCCATTTGAAATATCTTTTACGACCAACAATACTATTGAATTAGTTTTATCAGGAAATACTTTTTGATAAAAATATGGCAAACCTCTAACCAAAGTATTTATTAATGGGTACATCCATTTCTCGCCCGACAAAAGTGGCTTGCCAACTGCTTCTCTTATTTGTTGTTGGTGATACCACTTTTCTGTGTATTCCCGGGCAATATCAAACCAACACTTTGATTTTTCTTCACCGGCCCAACTGACACCAAATAATGCTTCATCATTCATATTTAGTGAATTCAACAATTTTGGCATTTCTATTTTAATATATTTGAGCAAATCGATTAATACGCCTGGACTTAATCTCTTTGATACTTCAACCCAAGTGTTATTTAAGTAATTTAGATATTCTACAAGCTGTTTATTGTTTTCGATTTGCTTACCATATGTCGGTGGAATTAAATTATCTCTTTGAAAAGATATTCGTCGAAGATCAGTGTCTAATAAATGAGCAACAATATCTTTAATAGTCCATTTGGGACTTGAGGTTGAATAATTCCATTCATCAGCAGATAAATTTTGCAATAATTCTAGTAGCTCAGAATATAACTCAGGGAAAAGATGTCTTACGTCGATTATTTCTGGATTCTTCATATTTATCTAATGGTACAACTTCTTTGTGGCTAACCCGACAAGAACCAGAATACCGAAAGAATTAAAAACTTCTCACCGGTTTGACTGTCAGAGTTAATTTCTTATTTAAGTTTATTAGGCAATTATCAGAAATTTATTTTTTTATATAAGCGTTTAGACCTATTACCACAGGTTTGCCATCGATTACACAATCTGTAGTCACATTACCGTGAGTTGTTGCAACCACCAATGTTTTGCCAGATGCACTGGGAGTTGGCGTTTGTAATTCAATGCTGATGATAAGTTTACCATTTTCTATTTTGACTTCCATATTATTCTTCTCCTATAATTTTATAATTACTTTTTTATTGCAATCTACTTTAAAGAGCAACGGATTAGCTCCGCTCGAAACTTACATTTTGGAAAATCAAAAATCAAAGATGGGATTACAGTTGGATTCTGGTAGGAACTCTTTTCTCATCAAGAACTGGAGCCTAATTTTATTTCTTTCCTCCCCTATACAACCTTGTTTCAAAATCCCCTCCCCACCCTCTCCACCAAAAGCTTTGAAATCACCACTTTGCTCAGCGTTGGAAATATTTCTGCATATGTTCGTGGCATAGCAAATAATTCTGCATATGCTGGAGGGGTGGAAATAATTCTGCATATGCTGGAGGGGAGGGGAAGTTATAATTACTTTTCATTATTAAATTCACTTCGAATATTGGCTCTTCCTTTAAAGGATTAAACAAAGAGGGCGGATTTTATCCGCCCAAAATTTATCTCTTAAATAAGTTAAACTAAATAACTTTAAGCACAGTGCTTGTACCATTCCTCATCGCAGCATGTAGAATTTTTCCATCGTGTTCTACTTCTTTAATATCAAACTGTGATACTCCCACTACAATTTTTTCAGCACCAAATTCAGAAATTAAACCCTGCAGTTGCTCTGCTGTAATTGTATACTGACCAGGATTGTTGTCCAAAATCTTAACAATCATATGTTCCATAGGTGGCCCTATAGGATTATGCCCCGGACCGTGCGGACCCTTGGGCCCTTTAGGCTGAGGTTTGAAATGTGCCATAACCCTTATTGCAATTTTACCGTTTGGATTTCCGCCTACCCAATTTATCGTCAAATCCTTTTTGGGATCAATAACATCACCATGATTATAGTTTGTAATATTAATTAATGAAGCAGGTGATGTTAGTGAAATTTTTGTGGACGGGAATTTTTCAGATCCTGAGATATCAAAAGTGTATTCTGTATTCGGAATATACTCCAACAGAACATCTGAACCACCAAAAGGACGATTAAACAAAGAATAAGCTGTTCCTCTTCTTTTGTGATACATTTTATACATCTGAATTTCATTCCCGTTATAACCAATCCTAATCGTTCCCATATCTACTCCAAATCTTGGAAAATTCGGTGATCCCGTGTTTTCGTTTCCAAAAGCTACGGCAAATGCCATACCTTTAATGTGTGAATCATCATCAAACGGTCTGAATATCTCGTTCCAACCGATAGAAAAAACACCATCTCCCTCCGGTAAAGGCATTCCACCATCCTTTAGTAACGCAATATCGTTTTCAACAGTGTCAAACTTGTATAGCTCCAAAGCATCAGCACTAAACCCTTCCGGTTGGTTTAACTCTGATTTGCAACCGAAGATCATAAAAATTAGAGTAATACTTAATAAGATCTTCAAAACGTTAAGATTCATCTTTCCTCCAGGATATTGTGATAATAATATATTATTAATTAATTGGGATTCCGATTGAACATAGATTGGACAGAAATAAATCCAGCAAAGTTTAATATTGTTTGGTGTAAATTTTTATCCCTATTTTTAGATAAACTGATTGAAATATGCTTTAATGGATGTAGTTAGTTTTTATTCTTATTTCCAAAAGCTTAATTCATTGTGGTTTATTGAAGCGAAAAATAATTTTTTTGAAGTTAGTAGGATATTTTTAATCGAATGTTTAAAAAAGCAATTGTAAGAACCCCTGGTAAAAATTTGGCGAAGGGATTAACAACAGCTGATCTTGGCCTTCCTAATTATTCCTTAGCTCTTAATCAGCATCATAAATATATCGAAGCTCTAAAACAATGCGGACTTGAGGTTACAATTTTGGAAGCCGATGAAAATTATCCCGATTCCACATTTGTAGAAGATACTGCACTCCTAACTCCATACTGTGCTATTATTGCTAATCCAGGCGCCCATACCCGCAGAGGTGAGGTTGATGGAATGAAAGATGTAATGAGTAAGTTTTATTCTGATATAGAATATATAAGCAATCCAGGAACACTTGAGGCAGGAGATGTAATGATGGTAGACAATCATTATTATATAGGTTTATCAGAAAGAACGAACAATCAAGGTGCCGAGCAGCTGAACAATATCTTAAGTAAGTATGGAATGACAGGTTCAACCGTAACCTTAAAAAATGTATTACATCTTAAGTCTGGAGTATCCTATTTGGAAAATAATATATTGCTAGCAGCTGGTGAGTTTCTCACTAAAGCTGAATTTCAGAAATTTAATTTAATTCAGATAGATGATGAAGAATGTTACACGGCAAACAGCCTTTGGATAAATGATAAAGTTTTAGTTCCCAAAGGATTTTCAAAGACAAAAAAGAAAATTGAAAAGTTGGGTTATATAACTATAGAGATTGATGTTTCAGAGTTCCAGAAATTAGATGGTGGGTTAAGTTGTCTTTCGTTAAGATTCTAACATATTTATCTAGTACTACTTCATGTTAGAGCAAAGAAGATTATTCTCAAGAAATTTACTTATATGATATTCAGCAAGTAGTAAAATTTATTATTTTTATATTTGTCAATGTAACTGGTATTCACTAATCACAAGGAGTTAAAATGGCTTATCCTAAATATCAAATCTACAAAGACAAATCCGGGAAGTTTCGCTTCAGACTATTTGCGGCAAATGCGAAAAACATTCTTCACAGCGAAGGATATAACACCAGAGGAGCTTGCTTAAATGGTATTGCATCTGTAAAAAGAAATGCTGATAAAAAAGAAAGATTTATCATCACTAAAGCCAAGAGCAGCAATAAAGTTTATTTCAATCTTGTTGCCGGAAACAAAGAAATTGTCGGTACGAGCCAGATGTATGCTAGCCGAAAATCTTTGTACAAAGGTCGTAATTCTGTAATTAGGAATGCGAAATCTTCGGTTGAAGAATAATATTTTTAGTTCCTACTTGAGTTAATCGGGTAGGAACTATTCTTCTATTTAGCTCTTGACTATTTCCACAATTCCACCTAAAATTAACTATGGATCTTACTACTTTATTGATTGCTAAACCGAGAATTATGCTTAACTCCGAGACAGCACTGGCTGCTGCTTTTAAGAAAATTCTGGAGATGAGATTAAAACCCAGAGGTGATTTTTTTCGGTATACCGGCCCTATTCAATTACCAAAGAAACTGCTTGGTTCATCTCTTTGATGAATTTCTTTCGAATTCTTAGAGCGTCTTCGAAGGCATCTTTCAAATTATTGTAGCTGGATAAATAGAGCCTCTTTATTTGAAGCCGTCCATTTATTCTGGTCCCGGTGACTTGTAATATGTTACTCGAATACCTTTTTATTTTCCCGCTGCGAAGTTTACTGTTTCTGTAGATTTTATATTTATGGATACCCGCATGGCCATGTAATCCGCTGCCTATTGTCCATGCTTTACCATATTCATTCCTCCCGGATTCCTCACATATCTTATCCCGCCACTTGATTGCAGCAGAGAGTGCTGATGCTTCACTCTTATAAGTTTTAGTTAAAAACCATTTCTGAATTACTGTGGCCTTAAACGGAATTTTGACTAGATAGCCGGGAGAGTTCTTACAGATGGCTTGATAAATATATTTATGTTTATTTAGAGTGCGACGCATAGATTAAATTTTAGAATCTTTCTTCTCTTAAACAAATCAATTTGCAATATAAAATCTTATTTCGCAGTAGTAACATTGTTTTGAGGATCATGCCTTTCATGGGCGCATCTACTTGGTAAAAAAATATTTGTAGCCTCCCCTCCTCCCCCAGTCTCTACCGCTCGAAGGCCTCTACCAATCAATGCTATTTTCAGCGTGGCTAATAACTTCCAAACTGTCGGCTAATAACCCCCAGAGAGAGGGAACGAAAACTAGTGGTAACCCTACTGGCCAATAACACCCAGAGAGAGGGGGAAATCAGTGCACAAGTGCACAACCAGTGCACAAGAAAATCCTCCTTGTGCACTGTTTTTTCTTTTAAATTAGTTCATATTCGCATAAAAGTGCACAAGTGCACTAGAAATCACCTATATCAAAATGAAAAGTTACTACTACTATCTATTATATAGTATACATATGATATCCATATTATATATTCTGTAGCGATTATACCGTTTTCTTGTGCACTTGTGCACTTTCCTTTTAAATTGAATCAAAATCAAACAAAAAGCAGTGCACAACACCCTATTTATTGTGCACTGCAAGTGCACTGTCAATTGAAGATTAAGTAATCCTTCCCATTAGATCTTCTAGCCTCGAATGAGATGTCCAATGTTTTACAATACTTCCTAACCCATTTCGAAAAAGTAATTCTCGGTAGATCAAAATAATCCGAATATAAGTTTCTGAACCCACTGAAGATCACGTTCTTATCATGCTCTCCAGGCATAGCAAGCGTTTGCATATACTCGACAAAATCTTTATTCGTATCATTGATCGCTTTTTTCTTGATTAGATTAATCGGTGCTTGTGAAATCAATCCTTCTCTTAGATACAGATGAACACAATCGAGCATGAAATTATTAAACCGGTTCCACTCTTCGTTGTCCCATTCATCAAAAAAACGATGGTTGAACTCATCCAACGGTTTATGCTTGTCATTATAATGATCAGAAAATTCAAGCTCATACATTCTGTCGGTAAAACTGCTGCCATTACCTTCGATGGTATAATTAGTACTCACCAGAATCTTTGGCGACATGTCGAACGGTATTACAAAAGGTTTCATACCTTTATTTTCTACAGTCATGTCATCGGTAATTACTGAGAACAATTTTTCAAAATCGAATTCACGGGGTACATCGTTGAATTCCAATATCTTCGTATCTATCTGCACCTGTTGAAAAGTGAATCTTGAATCAAATGAAAAATTCTTGCCGTCTATTCTCGCTGCTTTCTTTATCTTGCTTAGACCCTTCCCGAATAGACTTTTCCCTGTCCTCCCATCGGGATAATCAGAAATTCGTTCATCACATAAAACAATTACTTTTGAATTTGAACTGTCCTTAAAACCGTGGAGCAGATAACCGATAGCTGAACTAATTGCTCTAAATCGATTATAATCCCCCCTCCCCACGTTCAAAAGAAATTTCTCAAATTCACAAAGATTAGTTTGAACACTTCTATCTAGTAACCGAAAATCCTTTTCGATTATTTGAGATTCCCATACCAGGCCCGCGTTGTCTTTATATTCAGTTAAAGTAATGCCATTCTCAGTGTTAACAACTACAACACTATTTGTAAAAAAGAAATAGCTTTCTTCCTTCTTATCGGTTATCATAGATGGATCTATCGTCGGTATACACTCAATCAGCTTCTCTCCAAGATAATAGGACGCTCTTCGTAATATTTCCTCTCTTATCAAGTTTTTGATCGTATCAGGTAATCTTGATATATAATCCATCACATAATCTTTTATTTGAGGCAGTGAATATTCTTTTATTCGATTATCTCTTATTCTGATAAAAAGATAACTTGAGCCAAAATATATTTTGCCGAATCCCTCCTCACTTAAAAAATCCATGTATTGAGTAAGTGATATCTCGACTTTTCTTTTTTTATCGATCGTCCAGAATTTTCCATCCACATGACCGAAGTCTCTGATTAATTTTTCCACATGAGATATTACGGTTTTCTCAGCCTCCGGAGGAGTACACTGTTTATTCCAGAGAAGAGCAGTTTTAATTATGAGGTCGTTTGAACTCTTTTCAACGAGCATTCTTCCTACGAGTTTGGCACGAAACGCATTTCGTTTACCCTCTCCGACCCCTTGCCACAATTCATCTTCTGCCTTTACATCGCCAGATTTTTTTTCCTTCGTAAATGGCTTACCAAGATGTTGATCCTTGAGCTTGACAAACTCCTTATTTGGTACAAGTTCCTCTATTAAAATATATTCTACTGTACGTGGATTTTTAGCAAGTTCCTTAATCTCATCAATGGAAAGACTAAACACTTCCTTTGAACTCAGCGGTACAGCACATAGCCCACTTTTGCTGTTTCGTGAATTAACTACTCTAATGAAAGCAACATGATGATATATCGTACCATCGAAATTTTTAAATCCATCCGTCAGTTCACTGAATATCTCTTTTATTTTAATAGGTAGATTCGGAGATGGATCAAATCCTCCAAACAGAATGGAAGGTATTCTTATGTGAAAGCCCTTATGCCCGCTGAAATTGATTCTCAAGTGCCGTCTATCAATTTCATATCGAGTTTCTAAGTGCATTATATAGGTACGAAGTTGTTGAAGTGCTGCTTCAAGATTACCTTCGATATCAATATCCAAAACAAGCTCATCAAGACATACACTACCGTGATATCCTTCAAGGGTAAGCTTGCCTTTATCATTTGTATGAGTTTGATAATAGCGGATTATTTCATCTGAGTGTCTGTAAATAGAATAGTAGCAGTCTTTTTTCCCGTTTGAATCTGGGAGGTGAGTTACTTCAGGAAATTTGCCTTGATGTGATGGTACACCCTCGGCGTATTCAATTATATTATATTTTTGTGGAGTTTCATTATTGTCTGTCGTTGCCATTGTTGTACATCTTTCCCGAATTTACATCTGTAGAGTGTAATACACTCTTGAGCGATCTTATAGCACTTGAAAACGCTATGGGTTCAACTTTCCCCATCATTGAAAAATACGTTTGAACTAGTTCTTGCAATTTCTCGCTGTCTTCGAATTCAAACATGGTTATACCTCTTTCTTTGTTGTGCCCGGTCAATAAGCAACCGGAAGCAACGAGGTAGGCAGATAAATAGAAGTCTCTATTTGTATATCTTTTTTGCATTTATTTCTCCTTTATATTTTAAAAGCAAAAACCGCATCGAATCATAAGATCCTATGCGGTCATTTCGGTCTCCGAATATTTCGGAGATTATTTTCGAACTGGCGTTATCTGATTTTTCTCAGAAGATATTCCTCTAATACCAAGTCATTCGCCAGTTCTTCTCTTATCGAATTACCAATATTATATTCGATAAATTTTATAAAATAATTTATGTTATCCTGATCTGACTGTCTCGAAGTTAAAAATTTGAGGTCTTTCCGATAAGCTTCGGCAGCCGACTTTCCATTAACACGGATCTTCCAAATCCAATTGTTAACTGACTTCGTAAACTTTGTAACGTCTTGCAGAGCACGATTAAGATCATCCAAGCTGATACCTAATGCTTCAGCTAATCTTGGTTTAATGGCTTCAGAAATCTCCCGAGTGCCGTTTTCAAGGTGGCAGTAATGCCCCTTAGAAACTCCAAGAGTATCAGCCATCTGCTTGACGGTTAGGTCTCTACTTTTTCGAATCTTGCTTAAATCATTCATAAATTACTTAAGTAAATATACTCATAAATTATCAAGTTGTCAAGCAACTAATATAATAATAACACATATTCGGCATTTATGTAGTAATAATCATAGCAAACAGAAAAATCAGTTATTGCTGCTAAGCTGCTTTTGCTCTCTTCTTTTCTAATTCCAGCGTTCGTAACATCCTATTATGCAGATCACTATCATATTCTTTTGTCCTGTCTAGCTCTAGATCCAATGTTCGTCGGGCATGAACGGGAAGCAATTCTTCTTTTCCGGCTCTCTTCAACCATCGCTGAATTGTCATGTGACCGGCAATTTGAAATCTTTTTCTTGCCTGCTCGATAGAGCTTAATTCACCGCTCTGAAGCATAGCGATGATTAAACTTTTTAATGAGTCTTCGTACTTTAACATTATTTTAGGTTCCATTGTTGTTCCTCTCTTTTTATATCTGGTATTATCCCCATCTACCTAGTGACTAATCCTATGAATAAATAAACTCATAATCAAGAGAAAAATAATATTTAGGGATTTATCCTCATTATCTTCTAAAGCAGCAATCTATGGATCTGATTAGAGGTAAGTCATGGTAGATACTATCACTGGTTGAAAAGAAGTATCTATTGAGTATATCAAGGGGGAGATTCACATTGGGAATTAATAATTCGAGATGAAATCATTTTTATAGATGACTAAAGAGTTAGTATTAAGGTGTGGGAAATTAATCTTACAAAGAATCGTTAAGACGTTTGTTTATCATCACCAAGTGAAATATTTTTGTTTTCAAAACTTAAATTATCAATAAAATTTTTACTTAACAGAATTAATTCTAAGTCCAAGTCATGGGAAAAGAAAAAGAAAAAATACTTCTAATTGAATCTTATCCGGTTCATGGCGGCAACTTCTCTTTTTTGGATTACTATGATGATCCCCATTCTCAAAGCCCACTACCAGTTACACTTTGGAAAACCAATGAAAAAGAAGAAAGCGCGCAAAACGAACTTTATAATATCATCCAACAAATAGTCGACTATTACAGCCCCATTGCAAGTGAAATAAACAAAATTTGGATAATTTCTTTCCATAAAACATCTACAATGAATCGGTTACTTAAGACTTCTGGGCTTACAAACATTACTGATCTCCAACGCGATCCGAAGTTATTAGAGCTTATCGCAAAATCCAAAATTCTTGATACTAATATTTCGCCTAAAGAGTTAGTAACAATTTGTAACAATAAAGAAGTACATTTAATTAGGATGTTTCTAGGCCCAAAACTTCTTTTGCTTCTTTCCAAATTCAAAAGTGTAAAAATATTTCATCAAAATTCCGCCTCAAATAAAATCTTATTAAAAAAGCCTCAAAGAATATTAGAAATAAATAAAGAACTGCAAAATATTAAAATTAGAATTGATGAGTGCATCCATGAAGGAAAATAGACCAATTACTTTCCCAAGTCGGGAAGAAGAATTTTGCATTAGAATACTGAACAGAATTTCGTTTGATGATTTGAAATCCAATGCATCGCGTTTTAATAAACTTGATAATAATCAATTAATTTATATTGCGACGGATTCAAAAATATTGTTTGAGGAAGCCGTAAAAATTCTTTGTCTCAATGATTCAATTTCCTATAAGCGAGATCTCTCTGAAGGACTTCCCAAATCTTTCCCTAATGATGTAGGATCAATACAGTTGATAAATCTTCAAGTCCGTAAAATGGATGACTTACACAAACTGAAATTTAGAATTACTAAGCGCCTACAATCAAAAAAACAAGTCTTATTTATTTTACAAGGTTCCGAGAAGGACTATTATATATTTAAGAATGAGGATAGTCAATTATTTGACTTACCCACTTTAGAAAAATATAGTCATAACAAAACTGAATTATTTTTTAATCTTTTAGTTAAGAATGGGTTGCCTAGCGAAATCGAACATAAGGATATCATTATTCGGAAAAATCTATATAAAAATCTGTTAATGGATTTTAATTCTGTTGATGATTTAGATCATTTTATAATCAATAAAAGGCCGCCCCCAGATCTTGACCCGGTCAACTGGTTTTTTTCCTTAGAGGCAACAAATATTTTAATTGAAGAAAATGCTATAGAACAGGAGCCGAAATACAAATTCACGCATATTATTGAAGATGATATTGATGAATGGGAAATTACAATTCAAGATGAAGGAACAAAAAAATATAGCTATAAGAATAACAAGGGGATCAAATATATTCTCTATTTATGGAAATATACCGATGAAAATAATCGTATTGATATTAAAGACCTCTCTAAAGCAGTTAATTCATGGCATTCGAAAAAATCCTCGGGAGCAAATGCTATCCCGGCGCTTGTTAAAAGTATAAAAGCAGACTTCGCCGAGTTAAATCCAGAAAAAAGAAAACCAAGTAAATCTAAAAAACCAAAAGAACATCCAAACTTGACTGAATTGACTGCTAGTATTATTCTTGGCTCACAATGTTATTTTGACAACCCGAAGAAAATCCCTATTGAAATCAATGACCCCCAATTCCCTTCAAAGTTAAATTCAAATCGCTGAAAATTAATAACCAGTTAGTAGTTTTTTGATTTTTTGGTTGTTACGGAAGACACGAAAATCTCTGGACACCAGAAAATCTCCATTTTAAATTCACCCCATAATATATCAGTTACACACAATTGATAAAGAATATTCCTAATGTAAATGAAGTCACTGAATGCGTATTACTTCTCTTATTACCACAGAATAACCATTTTTGATTTTCTGGAAATTTTTCTGGAAAAGCAGCTACGAAAAAATCTTGTGGCCAGAAAAGGCTCAACATAGATTTATCACATCAGGTTACATGATATTAATAATTAACTAATCTTAACACGATATAATGGAGGCTCTCAAATGAATGAAGAAGAATTACTGAAATATTTTTTTAATAAAATTATAAGGAGAAGTTTTTAAATGAAACTTTTTATTGCACCATGGTCAACTGTTTGGAATATCTTTAATTCATTCCAACAGTATATAAAACATGTGGAATCTGTGGGCTACAGATTAACACCGAAAGCCCCAAATTATGTAATCAGCTTTGCTGAAAAACTGCTTAAGATTGGAGGCAGCAGTGTTGTGGTACTTAAAGCAGAAAAAGCGTGGACTAAGCCCTTATTTAAAATGGCAAGGGGCTTTAGAAATTTTACTGTTCGCGTAAAACCTATGGAAGCGCATGAATGCCATTGGGAAGTTCTTAAAATGTGGCAAGCTTATCCTCAAACTCTTCATGTCGTAACTGGATATGTGTTAGTTGGGGACACTTGGCTTTCACATTCCTGGTTGGTTAACTTCAGCAAAAGGAAAATCATTGATCCGAGAGGCAAAGGTAATAACTATTTCGGATGGGTGATCGATCATGCAGATATGCCTGAATATATAAAGGCGCTTGGGGAATAGAGAACGACTCGGAGATCAAGGAGCGAAGGCTCCTTGATCTTTTTTATAAATGCTAGAACTAAAATAGAAATTGTACATGAAACAACGGAACAAATTATTACATAAACCATTAACATTAAAGGAAATATAATATGGCTGGATCTAATGGAATACCTCCTGTAAAGGTAATAAGAATCACAAAAGTTAAAAAAAAATTTGGTTGGCTCAGCTGCATGTCGCCCCATCCTATAAAACATGAAGGTTTGCTATACCTAACTTGCGAAGCACTATTTCAGTGCTTGAGGTTTCTGGGTTATCCGGAAATTCAGGCAGAGATAAGGGCTTGTTCTACACCAATGGGCGCTAAAATGAAAGTCAGAAAGCATCATGAGAAATTAGGACGTGGAATATTATGGGACCAAGCAGATGACGATATTGATCGGATGAGACTATGCTTAAGGTTGAAGTTCAATCAACATCCAAAATTGCGAAGACAATTGCTAAAAACCAGAACCCGTCTGATTATTGAAGATTGCACAAAACACGACAGAGAATCGGCAAGGTTTTGGGGTGCCGTTAGAGTTAATGATGAATGGGTTGGTGAAAATAGGCTTGGGCGGCTGCTCATGGAATTCAGAGAAGAATTGCAAAGTTCAGACGAGGTAAACAGCTGATATAAACCCAAATAGAATATAGTTAAGGCCGGATCATTCCGGCCAATTATATTCTCAACATTTATGCATAAACGATAAAATGATTATCTCAAGTAAAATATTAATGGAAAGGATTGAAAAAGTGAACTCGAAAAAATATATTCCTAAAAGAGTATATATCTCAGAGTCAGCACAAGCGTATCCGAGAACTCAGAAAATTTTTGCAAGGCTGCAAAAACTGAATCCGGATATTCAGATCGAAAACATAACGACCAACACACCCGCCAGGCCAGATTTGAAGGATCGCGCGCTTTACAATTTCCTAAAAGAAACAATTGTACTATGCACGCGTTCTGCTCCATATATTGAAGTGTTCGCATCACCAGGGAAAATATCTGAAAACCTTGGTATCGTCGGTAAAATCGCTTCACATTGTCCGCTTCAATGTACCTTCTGTTATCTTGATATTTCAGGAAGAGGTACACCTTGGAATAGAGTGTATGTTGATCTGGAAGAATTCTATGAACAAGCAGTGAAGGAAAGATTGGTTTACAGAATGACGCTCACCTTATGGAGTGCAATTTCATTCCATCGGAAAAATCCGTTGAATAAAGTTCCGGAAAATTTCAAAAGTATTTGTGACAATGAAATTAGGAAACTTGTTCTGCAAAAAAGAACTGATGTAACTAATGATAAAGAAGCAATTACTCACATGAAAAAGAACCTGGGACAGTTCTTTAAGACAATGAGAATATCAGTCACTGAGGAAGAATTATCTAAAATAAAAAAAGCAATTCCGGGTTATTACAAGAAGAACAAAGAATATCCGTTATGGATCAATATAAGCGAATACTCTGATGTGATTGGATTGGATCATATAACTAACATTATGGAAGAATTGATACAGTTGGTTCACGAAGACCCAGAATTCAGAATAAAAATGCGTACAAAAGCAGCAAACATCACCAACCTTTTGAAACATGATGGCCACGACCGGGTGCAGATAACTTTCGGGTTAAATACTAATTTTGTAATTAAGAAATATGAAAAAGGGACAGCATCGCTTGACGATAGATTTAAATCCATAAATGCATTGATCGCAAAAGGTGATTATAGAATTCAAATAGCTATCGAGCCAATTATAAAGTACGATGGCTATGAAGAGGATTACAAACAACTAATAAGAAGAGTCAAAAAAGAAATTGATTTGTCCAATGTTTCCAAGATTAAGATTGGCACCGTTCGTTATAAAACCCAACTTAAAAGCTTCATTGAAAAGACGCATCCCAAATCTGATCTGATATCAATAAAGCAAGAGCTTGTTGAACCACATGATGGTGACAATAGATGGCGATATAGTGAAGCAGAGCGATTAAAGATTTATCAAATTATTAAAAATGAATTGGGAAATGTGGGAAAAAACAAGTTAGAGCTTGCGGCAGAGAGCCCCGAGTTGTGGGACAAATTAGGATTGAATAAAGATGATATTCATAATGATACTGTTTACCAATACAGGTAGTATTAAGAGAATAGTTAATAATAAATAATTGGCTGGCAAATGCCAGCCATCTTTTTAATGGGTCTTGATAATTTTATAATATACACTTTTTGAAATATTCAGCTTACCAACAATTTCCCTATAGGAAAAACCTTTTGCTTTTAATTCAAGCACTTTCTGAATTGTAAATGGTGGAATGCCTGGCCTACCGAACTTCACACCCCGCAGCTTAGCTTTCTCCATACCAGCAACAACACGTTCTCGAATAATAGATCGTTCGAATTCAGCAAATGCTGAAATCATCGTGAATAATATTTTCCCGGCTGGTGTGCTAGTATCAATATTTTCTTTGTAGCTAATGAAATCAACTCCTAAATTATTAAACTCTTCGAGTGCATTGATCAGTTCCTTCGTACTCCGTGCAAATCGATCAAACTTCCATACAAGCACAATATCAGTTTTTCCTTTTCGCACATCATCAAAAAGCTTATTATAATTAACTCGATCTGATTTGGCACCGGAGGCATAATCAATATGAACCTTAACAACATCAAGTTTTCTTACTTTCGCATATTCCCGTAAATCTGATAACTGCATATCGACGTTTTGTTCTTTTCTCGATACCCTTGCATAAATAATTACTCGTTTCATGAAATCTCCTTATGGTTATTCTTTTAATTCTTTTACCATAAAAAGAAACCATTCCAAAAACCTAAAGTTTTATGGAAAGTAAATTCGTATATGCTAAGTATTATGAAATTAAGGTTTTAAAGAATTGAATTTTGGAGGGCTTTTATGGAAAAGTAGATTTTTTTTTATAATATTTATTTTTGACAAACAATTGGAATAATTTTATGGAAGAGAAACAAATAACAATTAAAAGAAACGAACTTTATCAAAAGGTTTGGCAAACTCCAATTATCATTCACTTTCAAAACGATATAACCTTCCATCTATTTTATAATCTGCAAAATACAATTCATCATTTTCATCTGTGCCAAAAGTTGATATCGCAAAATGAGTATCTTTAATCAAATTATTTTGTATTATATTATTTTTATGATTTAAAGACCAAATTTTACCAACCACAAAATCAGCATAAACGTATTTACCTTTCAGTTCAGATGCTGAATTCCCATTATAGACAAACCCACCGGTAATTGAAAAACCACCTTCATCATTGTGACCATATTCCCAAATTGGGAGTATTAAGCCTGCAGTATCACAATTTGTTTCAGGATTATAACAATGCGTTGCTTCCATTATGCGCCAACCATAATTTTTCCCTTTTTCTACTAAGTTAATCTCTTCCCATTTATTCTGCCCCACATCAGCAGCCCATAAATTATTATTATGATCGAAACTAAAACGCCAAACATTTCTTAGTCCATAAGCATATATTTCCTCCTTGTAGCCATAACTATTTTCATTAAATGGATTATCGTCAGGAATCGCATAATTTTTACCGCCGGATTTAGAGTTAACATCTATTCTTAAAATTTTACCCAATAAATTTCCTAAATCTTGTCCAGCATTCATAGGATCGCCAGCCGAACCACCATCGCCAAAGGATATGTATAAATTTCCATCAGGTCCAAAAGCGATCTGTCCGCCATTATGATTTGCAAAAGGTTGTTGAACCTCTAACAATATTTCTTCACTTCCCGGATTGGCTAAAGAAGGATTGTCTTTCTGAACCGTATACTTGGCAATAATGGTCCTCCTTGGATTATCACTCGTATAGTTAACGTAGAAATAACCATTATTCTTATAGTTCGGGTGAAATGCTAAACCCAATAAGCCCATCTCACCACCACTTAAAACTTTTTTTCTGATGTCTAAAAAAACTTCTTTCAGTTTTACATCAGCTCTATTTTCAAAAACATAAATTAGGCCTGGTTGGGATACAACAAACAATCTATTCCTGCCATCTTTAGGTGACTGAATATCCACTGGTTGTTCAAAAGTAAGATTAGGAAATGCTTCAGTTATTTTAATAACAGGAATTCTTTCTCCAGTAGAACAGGAAACTAAGAAAAGATTAACAAAAAAAAGAAGTTGCTTCACTCAGATTTCCTTTCTTTGAAATATTAAATAAATCTTGAAATTTTATTATTATTCTGTAAATGATAATAAGCCTCCGTTAACTATTAAATTATGCCCGATTTTAAAGTCTTCAATCATATGCCCGTTGATATAAATTTTCACATTTTTGGGCAATGTATTTGAATTCTTATCTTTAGTGATGATAAACTCTTTTCCCCCATAATAATCTTGATTAAGTAAAATGGTTACTTTCGTAAATAAAGGATAAGATAGTTGATAAAATTCTTTAGCAGGGCAATCGGGATAGAATCCAAGTGCTGAAAAAATAAACCAAGCCGAGATTGTACCGCAGTCATCGTTTCCTGGCAGACCAGAATGATCAATTCCAAAATCTTTCGCCATAATTTTTTCGACTAGAGCTCTTGTTTTGCCCTCACTTCCAGGGATATAATTAAATAAATATGGGTATGCGATATCGGGCTCGTTATTAATTGTGAATTGTCCATTAGTGAAAGAATCATAATGCTTATTTGTAAAGGAATCCTTATTTTCAAAGAGTTCAATAAGTCCTTGGATATCATGCGGGACGAACCAAGTATAATTCCATGCATTCCCTTCCACATATCCTGGACCTCCTGAACCAACCCAATCTCCTGAACCCTCAGTTGCAAGAGCATCAAATGGTTCAAGCCATTTTCCATTTTTTAATTTTGGCCGCATGAAATTTGTAGTAGAATCAAAAAGATTCTTGTATAACATCGATCTTCTATGAAACTCAATTGAAACATCTTCTTTCCTCAACTTTTTAGCCATTTGTGATATCGCAAAATCACTTAAACAGTATTCAAGTGTTGTTGAGACAGGTCCCCAGACCCACCAATCGTCATTCCAGTTCTGCTCGAAAGGAATGTAACCGTATTGAAGCAATTCATGATAGCCTGCGCGAATAGGAGGAGCTTTTTCATATTCTTTAAGTATTGCCGGTTTTAACATCCCCTCAAATACTTCATTAACACTAAAATCTGTTATACCTTTCATATAACTGTCCGCAATTACAAGCGATGCCGCATCACCGACCATCATATAAGTTTCGTTGCCAGCGAGCTCCCACTTGGGAAGGTATCCAGACTCTTTATACATATCAATCATTGTTTTTATTATTTCAGATTGAATGTCCGGATACACTAATGTAAGAAAAGGATGGAGTGTACGATATGTGTCCCACAAAGAAAATACTGAATAACGTCTCCTATCGGCGTATCTGCCGATTGCAGTTCTACCCATCAATGGATATTGACCGTTGACATCGCTGATAATGTTCGGATGCAACAAAGCATGGTAAATTGCAGTGTAAAACTTTATAAGGTTTTTTGTATTTGTATCTTCAACTATGATTTTTCCTAGCTGTTCTTCCCATTTGATCTGTGCATCCTTTCTAACCTGATCAAAGTCCCAATTAGGTATTTCAGTTTCAAGATTCAGCTTAGCATTCTCAATACTGACATAAGATATTCCGACTTTAACAAGTAGTTCTTCATTTTCATTAAAGTCAAAATTTAGTAAAGCCCCAATAGGTGAATCAATGATCTTTGCTTCAATTGAATCTATAATTTGATCAGTTACCCACAGTTTGTGAGCAGTTGATTTTTTGTTAAACTTTGAATAGAAATAAATTTCTTCTCTGTTTAACTCACCGCAAAAACCGCCGCTGATGTTGTAACCTTCGATTTCATAATCGGAAACAATTTTGATTTTACCTCCGCCAATAATTCCGAGACTTCTTCCAACATCAACAACCATTGTTTTTTTAGAGTCAGAAAATGAAGTAAACTTCAAAATTCCTGCTCGCTCGCTAGAGGTTACTTCAACTTTCATTTTCTGATCTTCCAGGTAAACAGAGTAATAGCCCGGGGATGCTTCTTCAAATGAATAGTTACATTTATAGTCTTCGGGAGTAAATGCAGAATCTTTATTGGTCATTGTAATTAAAACACTTCCCAGTTCAGGACACCCAACACCGCTTAGGTGAACCATTCCGAATCCATATAAATCTTTCTCGCCATAAATGTAACCGCTAACTGCATTCAATGAATTATGCGGACTCACAGAAACCATTCCCCACGGAACAACCGCTCCTGGGAATGTGTTGCCTCCGTTTGAAGTACCAATGAAAGGATTAACGTAGTTTATTAGTGCTTCGTTTTCCGTAAAAGTTTGAGAAAGGATTGGTAGCTGAAATAGTATTGCTGATAGACATAGTTTAATCGTGTGCAACATTACTATCCTCTTCCAAGGAAAATTACCTTATTGGCAACGGCAGATTCCAATGCAGCAAAAACTACTTCCATATCTTTATAGCCGTCAATAAAAGCCGATCTGACTTTTGTGCGATTCACAATTGCATTATATAAATCCATGAACTCTTCATCATAACCACCAAAATCGGAAGCATCAATTATCTTCGGGTTATCATCATTCAATTTTAATGAGATAATATCATCATTGACCTCAATTGTTCCTTTATCACCAAATACCAAGAGTTTATTTTCCCAATGATGTTTTACTGTGAAGAATAAATTATAGATCACTTTTATACCTGAGCTAAAAATCATCTGAGCACTCATAGTATCTGGTTTGCCAATTTTGGGATTTATACTTTCAGTGAAAGCCGCAACTGATTTGATTTCACCGAACAACATTCTCAAAGCAGCGATGTTATGAACTCCGGCATCGAGCATAAAGCCACCGACGTATTTATGTTTCTGTCTCCATTTTGTAGCCCCGTAATCTTTGTCAGATGTTACTTGATAAAAAACATTCCACTGAGCTACGTACACTTTACCAACAGATTTTTTCTTCAATAAGTCTATAACAGAATTATAAACTTTTCTGTAACGGAAATTCTCTGCGAGAAGCATGACCTGTCTGTACTTTAATTTAGGTTCTAGCATTTTCTTTGCTTCAGTCATCGACGCAGCAAGTGGCTTTTCAAGAAATATATGCTTGCCTGCTTTTAATGAATCAATCGTTACCTGGTAATTAAGATCAATCGGAAGAGTTATGTCAACAGCTTCAACATTCTTATCCTTTAATAATTCTTTATAGTTGAGGTAATATTTAACGCCACCAATAAGCTCAGAGAACTCTTTAGCTTTTTTCTCAGTGTGATTACAAACTGCTGTTATTTCAAATTTATCGCTGAGTCTTTTCAGTGCCGGCAAATGCAAGATTTTTGCTGCCAGCCCCGTTCCGATTATTCCAAGTTTAATTTTTCTTTCCATAACTATTTTAGAATATTCCTTCGGAGAGCACCTTAATTTTATAAAGACTCCCGCCTGCAGTAATAAACAAGCAGTTCTTATCTTCATTCTTACCGAATGTTACATTACTAGGCACTTCGGATAGGGATATTTTATCAATGAGTTCTGCGTTTGGATTATAAATGTAAATTCCCGGATCAGACTCATCCCGCAGTGCAACATAAAGATTGCCATTTTTATCAACGGTCATTCCATCGGGACCATATTCATCTGAATAGTCGATAAACAATTTCCCATTTGAAACATCACCATTTTTATCAAGATCATAAATAAATATATCTGTTTTAGGCAATAAACCATTTTCACTATCACCTTCAAAGTTGCATCCGACATATAGCTTGTCTTCGTTGGGAGATAAAGCAATTCCGTTAGGCATCGGAATATCTCTAACTATTAGGTTGACTACTCCGCTAGGATCTAACCTGTAAACTCCGAAGCATGGCTGTTCGATTTTTTCGTACCCGGAATACCGAGGATCAGTGAAATAAATTCTACCTTTGCTATCTATCACCAGATCATTCGGTGAATTGAAAGGAACGCCGTCGTAAAGTGCAGTAAGGATTTTGCTTTTTCCGCTTGAAATATCTGTAGAAATTATTTTCCTTCCGCCAAAATCAGCTCCTTCGCAAATAACCATATTACCAGAATTATCGAACATAATTCCATTGGCCATTCCGCTTGGAGACCTGTAAACAGAAGTTTGGCGTGATTGCGGATTATACTTCCAGATTATTCCCGCCTGCATATTTGTTTCCGAGGTAAAGGTCAAATCACTGAAATAGATATTGCCATCACTTCCATAAGCAGGTCCTTCTGTAAAAAAACCGTCAACAAAAAGCTTGATGAGTTTTGATTCTTTATTAGTTATACTCTTTAC
>Ga0214473_10001310_pt1 | contig 33268 bp, 28 predicted proteins | sample RVTome_7_FD_203509 | JGI IMG/M metagenome (GOLD analysis project Ga0214473, IMG submission 203509) | Soil microbial communities from uranium-contaminated site in the Upper Colorado River Basin, Wyoming, United States - RVT98D197 | ecosystem: Environmental > Terrestrial > Soil > Contaminated >... | reverse complement strand
TGCGGCCCCCAAATCCTGCTGGCTCTTAATGCGGAACATCACTTACCTCTATCAGGCCGCTGAAAAACACCCATCTGCGGCGTTTCCCTCATCCTTCGTCATTGCGGCGTACCCACAGTACGCCTCACTCCTCAGGATTTCGGGAGCCTTGCATCTGAGTATTTTTGAGCGCCCTGCAGAAAATGAATGCCAAAAAATCAATCCGAGATGGTCTCTTCAAATGGGTTCGATGTTTGCCAGTTTGTAATATTCCGCCCATCTCTTGATGTCCTTGGACAGCAACTCTCCGAGCATCTTCGAGCTGCCCGGGAATGGATCACCGCCGAGATTGTTCAGCCACTTCTTCGTCTCCGGAGATGCCACAACCTGGTTGAACCATCCCTCCAATTTGCTCACGATGGGCTGCGGCGTTTTTGCCGGCACGAACACGGCCCACCAGGGGGTCACATCGCCGTAACCTTTGACCCCAGCCTCCACCATCGTCGGCACGTCGGGCAGCACAGACAACCGGTCGGTGGACGTTACAGCCAGAGCCCGAAGCCTTCCCGCCTTGATCTGCTCAACGGCCCAAGCCGCATCCACGGACAGAAAATCGAGGGTGCCGGCATACATATCGTTCATAGCTGTCCCGTTCTCTTTGTACGCCACCTTTGCCACCTGAGGAAGGCCAGCGTGCTTCTTGTAAAGCTCGGCCGCGACGGTCCCGGTATTTGCCGAGGTCCCATACGATGCCTTGGTTCCCTTGGTCTTCAAACGAGCAGTCAAATCCGCCATGGATTTGATCGGGGCCTTCGGATCGACTACGATCACGAAGCCCAGTTTGGCCAGTGTGGTCACCGGCGTGAAATCCTTGATCGGGTCGAAGGGAAGCTTCTTGAACGTAGACACCGCGGAAGCCATCGTCGAACTGCCTGGCACGATCAGGATCGTGTAGCCATCGGGTCTAGATTTGGCTGCAGCCTCAGTACCGATATTGCCCATAGCTCCCCCTTTGTTGTCGACGATCACGGGTTTACCAGCCAGGGCGCTCATCTTTTCGGAGAAGTAGCGGACGTATATGTCGGCGCCGGTGCCTGCAGGAAAGGTGCAGATTACGTGGATGTCCTGGGTCGGGTAATCCTGCGCCCGGGCTGGCAGCGACCCCAGCAGAATGCCGAGTGCCAGCGCACTCACCATCACCCATCGAGCACAGCAAGAATTGAAACTAGAGCTTTTCATTGGTATACCCTCCTTTTATGTAGAAAATAGCACCGCATACCTCCTCGCCCCCGACAGGGGGAGAGGATACATTATTTTCATAGTTCACGGGCAGGCCCTCACGGCTCTACCCCTGCGGGAGCGAAAGAAATATCTCTCCATCATGAAACAAGCCGCCATCTTGCCCATCTTTTTCATCGAAGACAGGGGAAAAACCTTCTTCGAGTCGGTCACGTCGATGGGCTTTGAAGGCATCATGGCAAAGCAGATGGACAGCCTTTATCTCTTGGGCAAACGGTCGGATTCATGGCTCAAGATGAAACCGAAGAAATCGGCAATTTGTCATGTCGTTGGATATACCAAAGGGGAAGGTTATCGGAACCTCCTAGGGGCGTTGCTGATTGCACAGCACAGGCAGAATCGCCTGATTGACAGGGGAAGGGTTGGCAGCGGAATCAGCACAAAGACGTTAGGGGATCTCCTGGGTATCCTTCGTCCCTTAGCAGAAAAAAACGGCGTGACCCGGGTTGATCCAAACCTCCAGATTGAGGTGACCTACTTTGAGGAGACCGAAGGGGGCCATTTCCGATTTCCGGTCTTCAAGAGGATCGTTAGTTAAAGCTGAGAGGAGATAACTCCGATTCTATAAATAACCTTGATTATCTTTTCGTTTTGGTGTAGAAATACCCTAAACGTGAGGGGGTGATTTCATGGACTACATCCTGAGAGACATCGACATAGAATTGTGGAGCAAGGTCAAGGCGAAAGCGACCCTGGAGCGCAAGACCATGCGGGAGGTCATCTTCGAAGGGCTCAAATGGTACGTCAGCCCGGCGGGGGGAACCGCCAGTCCTGATAAGAAGAAGAAAGGGAAAAAAGCGGAATGAGAATCCTCTGGATAAGGGTGGGAAGAGGTGTCCGGAAATTCGACACCTTTTTATTATAACGAGGGATAAACAGAAGTCCCCATATACAGTATTTTAAGTGCCTCATTATGATTTGTCGAACGTCGTGTATCGAAACAAGGTCAGGAAATAAGAACCAGCGGCAGAAGGCAACTATCAGGCCGCCTTCCAGCGCTAAGAAGGAAGGCTGGGTCTTTTGGTATGCTACTGAGTTTCGAGCCTTACTCAGAAAATCGTCCTTGGAACTTCACGATAATGACCCGATCTTTTTGATGTCGATTTCTTTGCCCATCACAATGAGGATATCCGTGTCCGTGATGACGTAGTCCGCACTGGGCATCATTTTGACCTGGTCTGAAAGCACCTCTTTCACGGCAATCACATCAATGTGGTATTTGGTTCGGAGATGGAGTCCCCCGATCGTCTTACCATAAAAGGCGGAAGGGGACGCCATTTCGCAGATCGTGAATTCCCCCGATAGGGGGATATAATCGAGGACATTAGGGCTGATGACGCTTCTGGCCACCTTTGCGGCCATTTCTTTCTCAGGAATGATCACATCTGTTGCTCCCACTTTTTCGAGGACATGCTTGTGGTCTTCGTTCGGAGCCTTGACAATAATGTGCTTTACCTTCAGCTCCTTGAGGTGAAGGGTCACGAGGGAACTCCCAGCGAGATCCTCTCCGAAGGAGATGATGACAACATCATCCTCGTGAATTCCGATCGACTCCATGACTTCTTTGTCTGTGCCGTCCGCGACAATCGCCTTCGTAGAAAATTCCCGGACTCGCTGGACTACTTCTTTATTCTTATCGATGGCGATCACCTCGATCCCGGCCTCAAAAAGTTCCTTAACGACGTTAAATCCGAAGATTCCAAGTCCGATTACAACAGTTCGTTTCATGGGCTTTCCTATCACCTGTGGCGGAATTTCAGTGGTTCCAGGCTTTAATTTGGCAGGTTCGACAAAACCTGGCGACATTGTCCTCTCGTACCCATTACTCGGGACACCAAATCCCTGATCTCATCAGGGGCATTGGGTTTTTGAAGAAAATCCCATGCGCCCAGCTTCATGGCTTCTGTTGCGGACTCGATGGTCCCATAAGCAGTAATAATGATGACACGGGTGTCTGGCCGAATCCTCCGGACCTGCCGAAGAACATCCATGCCGCCGATTCCCGGCAATCTGAGATCCAAAAGAATGAGACGAAAATCTTTCTCCTTTAGCTTAGCCAGGGCTTCCCTGCCATTCTCCGCCGTATCCACGTCAACCCCCAAGACTGTCAATGCCTGGGAATAGGTCAAACGAATATTCTTTTCGTCATCGACAATCAAAATGGATCTTGTTTTCGTAAAGCGTTCCTCCTTTTCCCTTGCAGCAGCTTCGTTGAGAGGCCTTCGGGCGATTACGGATTCCGACCGGCTTTCATGCAGCGCTTTTCTTTCTTCCGAAATCCGTTTCATCAAGGCTTCCTGGCCGCGTCGTCGCGGGTTCTCGATGAAGCGGAAGTACCGTTCGAGGGGCCGAAAAACCCACCAACGAGTTCTCGGGCCTCTGTCCATATTTCGGCTGAATGGATCATGACATTTCTTGGAAGTTTGAATCATTGGGCCTCCCAATCACTGATCGCCTTCATTGCCTCTTCCGGAGTCCGAGCGGTCCTGAGACTCTGAACAAGATGTCTGTTCTGTGACGCGCGGCTGGCAAGGGCCAGGATTCTGATCTGTTCATCAGGGTTATGGGCAGGGGAGAGAATCAAGAATACGAGATCGATAGGTCTTTCCGTAGGTTCATCTGAAACCCCTTGTCGAACTAACCCAAGGCTGACAATCGAGCTTTCAAGCCCGCCAATTCTGGCATGGGGGAAGGCCGCCCCTTCGTTAAAGAAGGTAGACCCTTGCTCTTCGCGTTCGAGAATGGCATCCAGGATTTCGTGCGGTTCCCTTGCTCCATTCCCTGTCGTTTTGGTTAGTCTCTTAAGAACCTCCTCCTTTGTTACAGGGTTGTTCCATATGACAATTCGCTCGGGGGAAAGCAGCCGGGACAGGCTTACCCCACTTTCTATTTCAGGAATCGAGGTCACAGGAGTCCGGACCTTCTCGCTTTCCGCAGCAGGCGAGAGCTCGGATAGACGCTCTTCACGGGTGTCGAGAACGGTTACGGTAACCCCTTTTGCCTCATGGATGAGTCGATCGACGATGCTGGTCTTCCCACGGACCCTGTCCCAGAGTGATCTTGGCGTTGGACTCCCGATGACGATATGCCCAACGCGGTACTCTTTGGCGAACTGGAGCAGGGTGCGAACAATATCTTCACCTTTGTACGTAAAGACAATGGCCCCCAACTGCTTAGCAAGGGTTAACGTGTTTAGAATGGTGTCCTGGGTGCGGATATCGACCACCGTGGGATCTTCGGAAGGGGTCTGGACATAGACAGCGTACCAGTTCCGATTGAGTCTTCCCGCCAGTCGCGAGGTGTAGCGAAGCAATTTCTCGGTATTAGGTCCCTGGGAGCTTAAACAGACCATGACCTGGTCAGGGGATGCGGAACCCTCCTCTTCCTGTCCAGTGGTGTCTCGTCTCCGCAGATCGATCTGAGAAGCAAGCTCACGAAGGGTTAACTCACGGAGTTCATCAAGGTTCGATGCCTTGAAGAAATGTTCGAGGGCCACTTCGATCCGCTCCGGGGTATAAACCTTGCCTTCCTTCAACCGTTCCCTCAGATCCTCCGTTGAAACGTCCACGTTGACAATCTGGTCTGCCTCTGCAATCACGCTGTCCGGAAGGCGTTCCCGAACCTTGACTCCCACTGCCTTTTCGACCGTGTCGTAAAGGCTTTCGAGATGCTGGATATTCAAGGTGGTAATGACATGAATACCCGCAGCAAGGACATCCTGGACATCCTGATACCGCTTATCATTGCGGCTGCCCGGGACATTGGTGTGTGCCAATTCGTCAATCAGGGCGACCTCCGGCTTCCGGGCAAGGATCGCATCAAGATCCATCTCTTCTACGACAATCCCCCGATACTCCTGCCTGCGGCGGGGAATCACTTCCAGTCCTTCCAGGAGCCTTTCGGTTTCGATTCTCCCGTGTGTTTCTACGAGACCTACAACCACGTCGATCCCTTCCTCCTTGAGCCGGCGTCCTTCAAGAAGCATCTGGTAAGTCTTCCCCACTCCGGCGGCGTAGCCCAGATAGACTTTTAATCGGCCGCGCTGGGCGCGGCGGATCATCCTTAGAAAGGTATCGGCTTTGCTTTCAACAGCGTTCACAGTCTGCCATCCAGGTCAAGGTTGAGCATGAGTACGTTGACCCGGGGTTCACCAAGAATCCCGAAAGTCCGCCCCTCGGTATGGGCCTTGACCTTTTTCATAGTGGCCTCGACACTTATGCCTCTGGCCTTTGCTACCCTTTTTGCCTGAATCATTGCATTCCTAACGCTAATATGGGGGTCGAGCCCGCTCGCCGAGGCCGTCACTGCGTCTGCCGGTACAGGGGTATCTGGAGAAAGATCATTCTCGGTATGATAAGCAGCAACCCGGTCGCGGACGGTATCGACTAACTTTTTCGATAGAGGTCCCCAGTTTGTCCCTCCTGATCGGGTCGCATCATACCCTTGCCCTGCTGCCGAAGGCCGTGGACGAAAATATTGGGAACCAACGAATGCCTGAGCCAAAAGAGAAGATCCCATGACTTTTTCGTCTGACAGGATCAAAGAACCGTCAGCTTTGTGAGGGAAAAACACATGGCCAACCACCCATACTGCCGCCGGGTAAAGTCCACAGATCAGTATGGCAAAAAGGACGGTGGCCACGAGTGAAATTCGCAGTTCCTTTATCAGGTTCTTCATGGCAGTTTCCTTTTACAGAAGGTGGAACAGGCCCAGCAAAATATCGATCAATTTGATTCCGACAAAAGGTGCTGCCAGCCCACCGAGTCCGTAAATGAGAAGGTTTCTCCTCAGAAGCCTCGCCGCACTCACAGCCCTGAAACGCACGCCGCGAAGAGCCAGAGGGATCAGGGCGATGATGATTAGGGCATTGAAAATAACCGCACTGAGAATGGCGCTCGTCGGGGATTCCAACCTCATGATATTGAGGGCGCTGATCATTGGAAACATGCCCATCATCATTGCCGGAAGAATGGCGAAATACTTGGCTACATCGTTGGCGATGCTGAAGGTGGTTAGCGCCCCTCGGGTGATCAACATCTGTTTGCCGATCTCGACGATCTCGATAAGTTTGGTCGGATTCGAATCAAGATCGACCATGTTCCCCGCTTCCCTGGCAGCCTGCGTCCCCGTATTCATGGCAACTCCCACATCGGCCTGGGCGAGGGCTGGCGCATCGTTGGTGCCGTCACCCGTCATGGCAACCAGGTGCCCTGCAGCCTGTTCTTTTCGAATCAGGGCCAGTTTGTCTTCAGGTTTCGCTTCGGCGATAAAGTCATCGACCCCCGCCTCTTTCGCAATGGCAGCGGCCGTCAGCTTGTTGTCTCCGGTGATCATCACCGTCTTGATGCCCATGGATCGGAAGCGCTCGAATCGGTCCTTCAGCCCTCCCTTCACAATGTCTTTCAGATGAATTACACCGAGAACCTTCGAATTTTCGGCAACCACTAGAGGGGTTCCCCCTGAAGAGGAGATCTTGTCTACCGTATCCCGGATCTCTACCGGGAAATCCCCTCCAACCAGTCCCTTAATCACATCGACAGCCCCTTTGCGAACCTTTCTGCCATCCAGATCGACACCGCTCATTCTTGTATGGGCCGTGAAGTTGATGAAGTTTGCCCGGGGAAATTCTGTGATCGAGCGACCTCTTAGGCCGTATTTTTTTGCCAGGACAACGACGCTGCGGCCCTCGGGAGTTTCATCGGCGAGAGATGCCAATTGCGCCGCATTCGCCAACTCCTCGACTCGAACATCCGACGCGGGAAGAAACTCCGTTGCCTGGCGATCCCCCAAAGTGATCGTCCCTGTCTTATCGAGGAGCAGCACATCGACATCACCTGCGGCTTCCACAGCCCGGCCGCTCATGGCCAGGACGTTTTTCTGGACCATCCGGTCTATTCCCGCAATGCCGATAGCGCTGAGGAGCCCGCCGATGGTTGTCGGGATCAGGCAGATGAGGAGCGCGACCAAGACAGTAACAGAAAAATGGAAAGCTAAATAGTTGCCAAAAAACTTAAGCGTGATGATAACGACGAGAAAGATTATGGTAAGGGCGGACAGGAGAATGGTCAGGGCGATCTCGTTTGGAGTCTTCTGCCGGTAGGCACCCTCGACCAGGGCGATCATATGATCCAGGAAGCTTTCTCCTGGGTTTGAGGTTACGCGGACCTTGATCCAGTCTGAAAGGACCCTCGTCCCGCCAGTGACCGCACTTCGGTCCCCGCCCGCCTCACGGATCACGGGCGCGGATTCTCCCGTAATGGCCGATTCATCCACGGAGGCGATACCTTCGATGACCTCGCCATCGGCTGGAATGATTTCACCAGCGGATACAAACACAATGTCGCCTTTCCTGAGTTGTTCTGCAGGGACTTTCTCCAATGACCCGCCGCTGAGAAAACGGTTTGCGATGGTATGAGTACGTGTCTTTCGAAGGGCTTTGGCCTGGGCCTTGCCACGTCCTTCAGCCATGGCTTCAGCGAAGTTGGCAAAGAGCACCGTGAACCATAACCAGAGGGCTACCTGCGTGGCAAACCAGATGGGTTCAGTCCCCGATCCAAAAAAGATGCACACGGTGGTAATGGCCGCTCCCACTTCCGTGACGAACATAACTGGATTTCTTAATATCGACCGGGGGTTTAGCTTCTTGAAAGCCTCAAATGTGGCCTGGACGATGATCGTACGATCGAAAAGTGAATGTCTTCTTGCAGCCATGTAAGAAATTCCTTCAAAATAGAACGTTAGAATGAATCATCAAGAACTGTTCCAGAACGGGTCCCAGCGAAAGGACAGGCAAGAAGGTCAGCGCTCCCACGATCAGGACCGTACCGACAAGAAGGATGACAAACAATGGACCCGAAACCGGAAAACTTCCTCCCGTAGCCGGAGCATATTTCTTGTTAGTCATATGGCCAGCCAGGGCAAGCACAGGAATAATGAACATAAATCGCCCGATGAGCATTGCAAGGCCCATGGTCGTGTTGAACCAGGGTGTGTTCGTATTTAATCCCGCAAAGGCACTGCCATTATTGCCTCCGGCAGAAGAAAAGGCATAGAGGATCTCACTTAAACCGTGAGGACCGGTGTTATTCAGTCCGGAAACGGACCAGGAGCTTACCGCTGCCCATGCCGCAAATCCCAAGATGTCGAAGATCAAGACCAAGATGGCAATGACGCATAGCTTCACATCATAGGCATCGATCTTCTTTCCGAGATATTCCGGTGTGCGGCCCACCATCAGCCCGGCCAGAAAAACGGCCAAGATGATAAAAACCAGCATTCCGTAGAGGCCTGCCCCGACACCGCCGAAGATGACCTCCCCCAGTTGGATGTTGAGCAAAGGAATAAGTCCTCCCAAAGGGGTGTAGGAATCATGTATCGAATTGACCGCCCCGCAGGAGGCGCCTGTGGTCGCGGTGGCGAAGAGGACTGAATCAAAGACCCCAAAACGGACTTCTTTTCCTTCCATGTTTCCATCAGCTGGATCCACACCCACTGCATGAAGGCGGGGATTGCCTGCCATTTCCGCCGACCAAGAGACGAAGAGGCCGACCAGGAAGAGGACGAGCATGGCCACCCACACGGCCCAGCCATGGCGCTGGTTCTTCACCATTTTCCCGAGATAGTAGGTGAGGCCACTCGGGATGAGAAAGATCGAGAGGATCTCAATGAAGTTTGACAGAGGGGTCGGGTTTTCATAGGGGTGAGAGGAGTTGGCGCCAGTATAGCCGCCTCCATTCGTTCCCAGCATCTTAATGGCCTCCTGGGAGGCTGCCGGTCCCTGCACAATATACTGAACAGCGCCTTTTTTTGCCTGAATGACGGAATGGTCATCCGAATCCTTCTCCGTCGGTTTCATACTGGAGGGTTCTGCAAGGAGTGCCTTCTCATAGGGTTTGAAGTTCTGGATCACCCCCTGGGAAACCAAGAAGAGAGCATACACCAGGCAAAATGGCAAGAGCACATACAAATGGAGGCGAACCAGGTCCTTCCAGAAATTGCCTACGGTGCTGGCGCTGCGCCGGGCAATTCCCTTCACCAGGGCGGCCGCAACGGCAATCCCAGCAGCAGCGGATACGAAATTATGGAAGACGAGCCCTACCATCTGGGAAAAATGGGAAAGGGTAGACTCACCTCCGTAACTCTGCCAGTTCGTGTTCGTTGCAAAGCTGACCGCAGTGTTGAAGGCGAGGTGATCGCTCACCGGGCCAAGTTGCTGAGGGTTAAGAGGCAGGAGATGCTGAAGCCGGAGGATGGCATAGGTGAAAATGACCCCCACCAGACTGAAGGCGAGGAGGGAAATGGCGTACTGCTTCCAATTCTGCTCCGTCTCCGGTTTCACTCCGAAAAGTCGGTACAAGATTGTCTCAAGAGGCCCCATGACCGGAGTGAGGATCGTTTTCTGCTCTGTATCGAGAACCTTAAATAGATAGCGTCCTACAGGTTTGGTGAGGAGCAGCAGTATCGCGACAAAAACAATCAATTGAATCCATCCGCAAAGATCCATCGGTATACTCTTTCCTAAAACTTCTCGGGCCTGATGACGGAGACGAAAAGATATACAATCAGAACCAAGCCGATCATGCCTATCACCATCTCAAGCATTCGTTAAATCCTCTCGCAAAATTCAGCATAGACAGCACAGAGACTGAAAAAAATGATAAAAACCATGATGCTCAAAAAATCATTCATGTCCGATCTCCTCTAAGATCTGATCGGCCCTTCTAAGGGTGAAAGTGAAGGTGCTTCCTTCCCCTAAACGGCTTTCAACTTTAACCGTACCGCCATGGGCTTCCACAATCTCCTTGACGATCGCAAGCCCAAGACCCGCGCCGGTCTCTGACTCCTGATCGGGAACACGGAAAAACTGTTCGAAGATCCTTGGAAGATACTGACTTGGGATCCCCCTCCCGGTGTCCGAAATGGAGAAGTGGACTTGTTTCTCGGCTGCCTTCGCCCGGATAGTGACTTTTCCTCCGGATGGAGTATATCTGAGAGCATTAGAAAGGAGGTTGGCAAAGACGTGATTCATCCGCGCCGTATCGGCCCAGACTTCCGGCAAATCACCCGGAAGCTCTGTCCCAAGCGTCACACCCCGGTCCTTGAAATCCGCTTGAAAGGGTTCCAGGGCTTCGAAAACCATGGAGTGGGGAGAGACTTTCCGGAAGTTCATCTCTACTTTCCCGGACTCGATTCGGCTGATATCGAGAAGATTATTGAGAATGCCATGCAGCCTGTCGCTATCCTCTCTGGCTGCAACCAGGAGCTCCACCTGCTTTGGCGTGAGGCTACCCACCTTCTCTTCCAGAAGGAGATGGACCGCCATGCGAATCGATGTGAGGGGGCTCTTCAGTTGATGGGAGACGGTTGAAATGATCCCTCTCTTCAACTCCTCCTGCTCCCTCTCCTGGGTCACATCCTGCAGAACGAGAACAATCCCTGCCGTTTGCATATTGTTATCAAGGATCGGGATGGCTTCAGGACGAAAATAGTGTTCCTCTCCGTTTACGAACTGTTGGATCGCTCTTTGTTCTCCTTTTGCAGCGATGGTCCGTCCCGTTCTCAGCGCTTCCTCGAAGATCTCACCCATCCATCGGAGAGGAAGACTCCAGATCTGCTTGTCACGTTTAAGGCCAAAGACATTTCTCGCGGTTTCTGTTGCAACCTCCACCTTTCCCACGGGATCGACGATCGCGACCGCATCGGGCAGGCTGTTGAAGGTCTGCTCTGTTGCACGTTGAATGCGGACTAACTTAGTCTGGTCGCTCCGGCGACTTTCCCGGAGGGCCGAGGCCATCTCATTGAACGCTTCTGAAAGCTGCCCGATCTCATCACGGGAATCACTTCGAAGGACAAGCTCAAGGTTTCCTTGTTTGATGTCCTCTGTAGACCGAATAAGGCGGTTAATCGGACGCAGAATCCACCTCCCTGTGAAAAGGACGAATCCAATTGCTACGACCATCCCTGCAAAAAGGAGGAGGTACATCCGCCTTTTTGCGGAGGCTGCGCTGCTCCGTGCTCTGTCGTTGGCATCGCTCATATTCTTCTGGTTCATTTGGAGAATCTCATCGGCAGTCTCCTTAATTTGCAGGAATAAGGGCATAAGTTTCTTAAAGTAGGTCTGTCGCTTGTCGTTAACGGGGGTTTTTGATCCCTGAATTTCGTTCAGGGTCAATTTATACTGCTTGAAAAGATCCTGGATACGATGGGCCTTCTCTCCTTCTCCGGCAAGGGTGATGTTGTTCAACTGCACTTGAAGGGCTTTTTCAAAGACAGCCTCATTTTTCTCGATGAGCTCAGTTCCTTTCTCTTTTTCGCCGAGGAGTATGAAGAGGGTGCCGCTGTCCATACGCTCAAGGGCTTCTTTCATCTCTTGACACGCGATAACACTCCGGTAGTTTTCCCGGAGGATGACATCAATGGACTCTCCCAGTTGAGTGAGATGGATAATGCTTTGAGCGCCTATGATTAAGCCGATCAGCAGTAACCCGCCAAACCCGAGTGATAACTTCTGCCGAAGCCCAAGGACCATGCACTTTGCTCCTTTCAGGATGGATGTAGCAAATTTCATGCCCTGAGAATCTCTACATAAATGATTGAATTTACAGGGAAGTTTGACAAGAGTTCTTGCATATTGCAAGAAAGCCAAAGGGAGATGCTTGCAAATTGCAAGGTTAGAAGAATGATAGGAAGCTTACGATTGTGTGTTTTTTAGGCGGGAATCCACATGGAGGGCTATCCTTGTATTCTTTGTTAGACCCCGTACTGCTTCCTACGGCGCCATAGGGTTGCCTGGTCTATCCCGAGAATGTCCGCAGCCTCCTGGAGGGATTTTGTGGTGGCTAACACGCGCCGGATATGCTCTTCTTCGATTTTTTCCAAGGAGACCCGATCACCCAGTTTTGCGCCTGATTCACTTGGCAACAGGTTTTCTGGAAGACTTTCAATACCTACACGATCGGCCTGACAGAGGATGGCTGCACGTTCGACGACGTTACGCAGCTCCCGGAGGTTCCCGGGCCAGTGGTATCGCTTCAAGGCTTGGATAGCCTCAGGAGTAAAACCCAGAAAGAGATGATGCCTGGCCCGGCCGAAAAAGACCAATAACCTCTCGGCAAGAACAGCCACATCCTCGGGCCGCTCCCGCAGGGGAGGAATCTCAATCTGAATTACGTTTAGCCGATAGAAGAGGTCTTCCCGAAACCGTCCTTCTTTGACTGCCTTATCGAGATCTCTATTGGTGGCAGCAATGATTCGGACATCCGCTTTCCGGGTTGCAGGGTCTCCCACCCTTTCATACTCCTTGTCCTGAAGAAACCGCAGGAGTTTCGGTTGCAGGTTGGCCGGTAAATCACCAATCTCGTCGAGCAGAAGGGTTCCTCCTTCGCAGCTCGCAACGCGGCCGGGATTGTCCCGAACAGCGCCTGTGAAAGCTCCCCTCACATGTCCGAATAGTTCGCTTTCCAGAAGTTCTGGAGAAAAAACGGGGCACGAGACAATGCACATGGACTTGGCAGCCCTGTCGCTCCAGTGGTGAATCGCACGGGCCAGCACGGTTTTGCCGGTGCCATTCTCTCCCTGCAAAAGAATGGTGGCTTCGGTTTTGGCAACCTGGTGGGCCAGATTGATCACTCGCTGCATGGCGGGGCTTGTCGTGGTAAAATCCGCCTCAGGATTCAAGCGACTGAGATCCTCCTGCAAGGAAGCGACCCTTTGCTCCAGGGTTCGCATCTCAAGAACCTTGTGGAGAGCTAATCTCACCTGGGCAGGCGTAAATGGTTTTGGGATATAGTCAGTCGCTCCGCGTCGCATGGCCTCGACGGCCGTATCGATAGATGCGTAAGCGGTGATGACCACAATCTTGACCCAGGGGGTTTGGGCCAGCAGGGCGGGGATCAGGTCAAGTCCATCTGAGGTGCCGAGCCTAAGATCGACAAAAGCAAGGTCGAAGGCTCTCCGGGAGGCTTCATGCACAGCGTCCTGGAAATTACTGACCGCAACAACTTTATGACCTTCTGTTTCCAGGTAGACGGCGAGTGTTTTGCGTATATTAAGTTCATCGTCGACGATCAGGATATTTAATGGGTTTGTATCAGGATTCATGCCGGTCATCGTACTGCCCCTCGATTTCCAGTAAGAACCTAAAATTTTTCGCTAGTTGTGTCAACAGCGTACTTGTGGCCGACGGGGTGTATGGTGACATTAAGCCCCGGTTTTGGGAGGAAGGCTGGGTCTTTTGGTATGGTTTGCTGCGTTTCGGGGGTGAAACGGGATTGCGTGAACCATAAGGTGGGGACCCGGCCTTCCTATTCTTACGTCGTCTTTCTCTTCTTCTCAACGCTTGCAACTTCCAAAGGTTTTTCCTTCACATTGACCTCACAAATAGGGCGGCTAAACCCTGTAGTGAGCGGAGTCGAACTAATCGTGACAGGCCGGACCGATTCGACAGGCTCACGGGAGCTCTGCAACGAGCCCGGACTTCAGCTCTGCCTGTTTCGAGTCGTCGGCCACCACAAATTTGTGCTGCACTTCAGGATTATCCCTGTCTTCTCCATAGACCATGAACACTTGAAATAACGCCACACGCCACGCAAGCGCTGGCGCTGCGGGTAAGATCACCATGCCTTTCCCCAAAGACTGAAGGCGCAAACGGAGCCTCCGTTCTGGAGAAACTTCTGCTCGGGATCTCTGCCGAGATTCGCGATCAGCATCACCTAGGGATAACTTGTCACCCTCACCCCCAGCCCTCTCCCATCAAGGGAGAGGGTGAATTGAATGGAGGGCCCGGATAAAGACGGTGAAGCAGTGGTTCAATGTTGGCTAATTGCTAATAGGGGATGGCATACGATCACCGAGGGCAAAGAGCCGCAGAGGGAATGGGGGTTTCTGAAACCTTCCTTTGGAACTATTTTATGGCAGTTGGAGTTCTTTACAGAATGTCCGGACGGGAAGAACTCTGACCCCGTTTTTTTTAAAATCCTTGTTTCCCTCGTGGACCTGGTAGAATTTCGGGATTTTCGTCCTCTCCATAAAATAATAGAGAGAGGGGTTGACGTTCTTTTCCCCTGCCTTGCATTCAACTGCGAACAAGGGCTTTCCGTCTTCTAAGACAACAAAGTCCACTTCGCGTTTGTCTGCGTCCCGGAGAAACCGAAGGTCCATCCTGTAGCCTTCTGTATCTTCCCTGAAATGGCAATATTTCAGGAGTTGTGAAGCGACGAAATTCTCGAATCTCGGGCCCGGCCCTGGCACAATCGACCAGTCCAACAGATAAAGTTTCTGTTCTTTCTTTACGGCCCGCACCTTAGGCGGACCATACGGGGGGATGCGAAAGCAATAGTACATCCTTTCAAAAATCTTCAGCCAACGTTCAACGGTTTCATGGGACACCTGAAAAAGCTCTTTCAGGTTCTTCACGGATAGAGGTGCGCCGACCCGGTTTGGAAGTTCTGCAGCAAGGAGTTCCAATAGGCTGATATCCTTAACGTTTTCAAGATCTCTGATATCCTCATTAATCACTCGATGGGTCCTTTCCCTCTGCCATCTCCTCCAAAATCTTTCCTCCCCTTTTAAACAGGGCTCAGGAAATCCTCCGAATTTAAGCAATCCCCTGAAATCCTCCGCCGAAGGTTTTTCATTCAGTTCTGTCAGGGAAAAGGGGTGAAGTCTGTAATAGTGATATCTCCCCTGAAGAGAATCGCCTCCTTTGCCGTAATAGTCCAGTCTCGCGGAGCCGGTGATGATGAATGACCTTTCGGATTTGTTTGTGTCATAGAACCCTTTCACAAGACTCCGCCATCTCGCAAATTTGTGGATTTCGTCCAGTACAATGCATTTCTCTTTGGCGGGCAATTCCCCCTTTAATAAGGAAGACCGCGTGGTAATATTGTCCCAATTAAGATAGGCCGGATGTTTTTCGGTGGGCTCAGATAGAAAGGTTAAGGCAAGGGTGGTCTTTCCCACCTGCCTGGGGCCGCCTATGAACACCATCCTGTCTTTAAGGTCTTTTGTGACAGGATTTTTGAGATATCGCTCATGGATTTCTGCCATAGTAAAATAACCATAACACGATTTTACTCATGAGTAAAGTCGAGTCAACCTGATTTTCATCGCGAGGGAAAAGAATGCTGGTAATCGGCAGACTTATGGGGATGAAGGGAAGATAGGTTCAAAGCAGAGATTCTTCGGCTGGCGCCTCAGAATGACATTACGTCACAATCTCTTAGCAAAGGGAGATCCTGCCGGTATAATGGTAGGAGAATTATTTTTTCATCACCACCCAGAGACCGCCGTCTGTGCTGATCTCGCACTTTTCTTCCAGGCGGCTTGACCGTACTTGGTCCCGCACATTTTCCACCGTTATCCTCACTCTGCCCATCGCAGCGTTGAGCTGCTCCGAACGTTTGCTAATCCGGCTAATGACTTCTGGCGGTGTATGCTTCCCGAACCCTCCACCGATGAAGGCGATTCCTGCTGTCTTTAGCGTCCTGTAAATGGCTCCAAAATCGACCTGAAAGAGGTTAGGGAAAAAGAGGGCCCCCCGGAAGATCGCCAGATCAACGCTCTCATCCGGAATCCCGATCAAAGAACTGTCACTTTCAACAATCCTGACCTTGTCCTCCAGTCCGTGGTCCCGGGCCTCCTGCCGATACAATGGCGCCGCCCCTTGAGGAAAGGCCGCGATCAGGAAACTCTCGCCGACCTGCTTATGGGCGAGAGCAAATATGAGGCCCGAAAAGGGGCCAATTTCCACGATGTGGCCATCTCGCCGCCCATAGAGTTCTTCAACCTGCCTCGCAAGATAGGGCCGGATCGGCTTCCAGAGGAGATTGAGTTCTTCGATAAGACGATCGGTCTCCATTTCACCCTGCTTACTCCTGAAAGGCTACTTCGCGAGTCTTTCGAACCTGGGGGAGCACAACGATGGCTAAGACGCTGACAGCCATGAGTAGAAGGACCAGGGAGATCGGGCGGTAGATGAAAATCATCGGATCACCGCGCGACAACACCATGGACCGCCGGAAATTCTCCTCCATCAGAGGTCCCAGGACGAAGCCGAGTATGAGGGGCGCGGGTTCGCATCCGAATTTATACAGGACATAACCGAATACGGCAAAAAATGCGGTCAGGAAGACGTCGGTCGTACTGTTGTTGACGGTGTAAATACCGATCAGGCAGAAGACCAGGATGCACGGGGAGAGCAGGCGGTAGGGGACCCTCAGGAGCCTCACCCAGATGCCGATCAGGGGGAGATTGATCACCAGCAGCATGCCATTGCCGATCCACATGCTGGCGACCATCCCCCAGAACAGGTCCGGCCGCTTGTCGATCACCGCCGACCCGGGAGCGATGCCCTGGATCATCATCGCGCCCATCATCACGGCCATCACCACGTTGCAGGGCAGTCCGAGCGTGAGGAGCGGAATAAACGAGGTCTGCGCTGCTGCATTGTTGGCTGATTCCGGCCCTGCGACCCCCTCGATCGCGCCCTTGCCGAAGCGGGAGGGGTCCTTTGCCATCTTCTTCTCTACGGTGTAACTTGCAAACGATGCAAGGACGGCGCCGGCGCCCGGCAGGATGCCGAGGATCGAGCCTAATCCGGTCCCGCGCAGCACGGCCCGCCAGGAGTCGCGAAAGTCCTGCCTGGACAGCCACAGGTTCTTGATTTTTGAATTCAGGAAATGGCGCTCTGCTGGCCGCTCCAGATTGAGCATGACTTCGTTGATCCCGAAGAGGCCCATAGCTACTGGCAGCAGGCCGATGCCGTCAAAAAGCTCGGAAACCCCGAAATTATATCGGGCGATGCCGGACTCCACGTCCGTGCCTGCTAAGCCAATAAGCAGACCGAGGAAGATCATGGCTATCGCTTTGATCAGCGAGCTGTGGGCCAATACCACTGCTGAGAGAAGGCCGAGCACCATGAGCGAAAAGTATTCCACCGAGGTGAACTTCTGGGAGAACGTTGCCAGGACCGGAGCGAACCCGCAGACAACCAGAGTGCCGACGCAGCCGGCAAAGAACGAACCCAGCGCAGATATTGCAAGCGCAGGCCCTGCCCGGCCTTGAAGGGCCATCTGGTGCCCATCGAGGCAGGTGACCACCGACGAGATCTCGCCGGGCATGTTGACCAGGATCGAAGTGGTCGAGCCGCCGTACTGCGCGCCGTAGTAGATCCCGGCCAGCATAATCAACGCGGCCAAGGGCGACAGCCCATAAGTGACCGGGAGCAGCATGGCAATCGTGGCAACCGGACCGATTCCGGGCAGGACGCCAATGAGGGTGCCCAGCAGACAGCCGATCAGACAGAAGAGGAGGTTTTGCAGGGAGACGGCCGCGCCGAATCCCACCATGAGATTACTTACGATATCCATATCACCTTGATCCAATCACAGGCATTGATTGACGCAGACCGTAAACGAAGACGATGACACAAAAGATCGCAAGGAAAAGACCGAGGGCGATGGTTTCTTTCCATTTCGAATTGGTCGATGCCAGTGCCGACAGGACGGTAACAACAAATATCGAGATCGCCAGCCCTACCGATTGGATCAGAAGTGCAAAGCCCAGTATCGCGCCCAGGACCAGAATGTTTGAGCGCAACCGGACCGATTCGATCGCCGGTCCCCGCAAAGCCACGGCGCGCAGCCCAAGAACAACCCCGAAGATGATTAAGCCCCAGCTCAAAGCCATGGGCATGTAGCCGGGCCCCATTTGGGAGGCTGTGCCCACCGGATATTCTCGGCCGAACCACAGGCCAACCAGGCCGAAAAGGATCAGCATCACTGCGGCCCCCAAATCCTGCTGGCTCTTAATGCGGAACATTGATTATCTCGTTAGTCGCTTTGGGAATCAATATCGGCAAAACTCTGTCGATATCGAGTAAAGAACGCTAAAACGCAGGGCAGGCGAGACGCCTGCCCTGCCCGGTCGGCGAGGACGCCGACCCTACTTCGCAGTGGATGATAGCTCATATAAAAATGTGTTTGACGCAATACACTCGCGACTTTTTATATGGGCTCGATGCCTGCGAGTTTATAATATTCGGCCCATCTCTTGATATCCTTGGCGAGCAACTCTCCAAGCATCTTGGAGTTGCCCGGGAACGGATCGCCGCCGAGGTTGTTCAGCCACTTCTTCGTGTCCGGAGATGCCACAACCTGGTTGAACCATCCCTCCAGTTTGTTAACAATGGGCTGAGGCGTTTTCGCAGGCACGAACACGGCCCACCAGGGCGTCACATCGCCGTAATCTTTGACGCCGGCCTGCACCATTGTCGGCACGTCGGGCAAAACAGACGAACGGTCGGCGGACGTTATAGCCAGAGCCCGAAGCCTTCCCGACTTGATTTGCTCCATGGCCCAGGCGCTATCCACGGACAGAAAATCGAGGGTACCCGCATACATATCGTTCATGGCTGTCTGGTTCTCTTTGTACGACACCTTCGCCACTTGGGGGAGACCGGCGTGCTTCTTGTAAAGTTCGGCCGCGACGGTCCCGGTATTCGACGAAGTCCCGTAAGATGCCTTGGCTCCCTTGGCTTTGAGATGAGCGGTCAGATCCGCGATCGATTTAAGTGGTGTCTTTGGATCGACCACGATCACGAAGCCGAGTTTGGCCAGGGTGGTCACCGGCATGAAATCCTTGATCGGATCGAAGGGAAGTTTCTTGAACGTGGACACCGCGGAAGCCATCGTCGAACTGCCTGGCACAATCAGGATCGTGTAGCCGTCGGGCCTGGATTTCGCTGCGGCTTCAGTGCCGATATTGCCCATAGCCCCCCCCTTGTTGTCGACGATCACGGGTTTACCGGCCAGGGTGCTCATCTTCTCGGAGAAGTAGCGGACGTAAATGTCGGCGCCGGTGCCTGCAGGAAAGGTGCAGATCACGTGGATGTCCTTAGTCGGGTAGTCCTGCGCCTGAACCGGCAACGAGACCAGCAGGATGCCGAGTACCAGTGAAATCATCATCACCCATCGAGCATAGCAAGCATTCAAACTAGTGCTTTTCATTGGCATACCCTCCTTTTCTTACTGGATAATGCGTTTCCAACTTCTAATATGAATGCCTTTCTTTTGTCAAGACCTGAAAAATTGCCAGAAGCAGCCAATAGAGCGCTTTAAAACGTGGGGCAGGCGTCTCGCCTGTCATATCCGGTCCCGGTAAGACCGGGACCCTACTGTGTCATAATGAGGAAATGAAAGAACATGTCATACCGAATCTCTGCCAGGGGCGGGATTCGGGGTGACAAGAAAGAATTACGCCCCCGTCCTTTGGTGAGAAGGGATGATTGTTTAAAGTTTATATTTGAATTTCCTCAAGAGATCTTTTCTCCAGGCGACGCCATCTTCTTTCTCCACCCCCTTAGGGGAGGAGCCATCGATAACGCCCAGAACGCCTCTGCCTTGATCCGTTTGAGCCAGAATAACTTCTACCGGATTGGCAGTGGCACAAAAAAGATTGCAAACTTCCTGACACATCTTTACTGCATTGAGGATATTGATCGGAAAGGCATCCTTCAAAAGGATGACAAAGGTATGGCCGGCCCCGATCTTGAAGGCGTTTTTCATCGCCGCCTCTTTTAACGCCTCGTCATTTCCTTCTCCCCGGACGAGGCAGTGACCCGATGCCTCGCAGAATCCGATCCCGAATTTAGCGCTGGGAACGGCTCCAACAATAATCTCATAGAGATCTTCGACGGTCTTGATGAAATGGGTCTGACCAAAAATGATGTTGCATCCTTCGGGAATTTCCAACCGCTCGGTCTTCAGTTCCATGGTACCCTCCCTGGTATAATCCTATAAGGCATAAGTTACGGATTATCCCTGATTAGACATCCTATCTTTACTCTTTCATAGGATGTCTTTATCGAAAATCGCATAGCGCATAGCGTGACTCCCGGACTACCTGGCTAAAAAATAAGATATCGCCCCTTGCCCGGATTGTCAACGGATTGATAGAAGAGATCAGTTCTGGTTAACTACGAACGGTCTGACTTCAATTTTGTCGCCGCCCGTAATGACGGTGATGGCCCCTTGTTTATCCGTTCTGAATATTTCGGTATTCAACTGGCGATATCTTTTCAATACCTCCGGATGGGGAAGTCTCGCAATGTTCCGCTCCCCCACACTCACAACACCATAGACGGGTTTAACCCTTTCAATGAAAGGCAGGGTACTCGACGAGTTGCTCCCATGATGGGGAATTTTTATAAGATCGGCTTTGAGCGGGATGCCTGCTCTCATCATCCGGTACTCTGCCTCCTGTTCGATATCTCCTGTCAGAAGGATGCTGATATTCTTAAAGCGAAGCTTCATGACCAGAGAATGGTTGTTCGGGAGAGAGGGATTCTGATTCTCCCTTTGAGAAAGCTTCCTGGCCGAAGGGTTGAGGAAGGAGATTTGAACCCCGCTGACTATTTGAGGAGGGCTCTGTTCATTCCAGGAAAACCTCCGGATCTTTTTGATTGAAAGGGTTTCTTCCAGCCGGGAATAGAATTCTGAACTTCCTCTCAAACCACTCTCCCAGAACTGACCGATTGAGAAGTTCGAGGCTACGAAATTCAAACCCTTGAGATGATCAGGATCAGGATGGGTGAGGACGAGGTAGTCGATTCTGCGAATCTTCTTTTTCCACAGAAAGGGGGCGATCACATTCTTTCCGATGTCAAGGCGGTCCCCATAAAGTCCGCCCCCGTCAACCAGCATTCGTCTTCCTTCAGGGAATTCGATGAGGATGGAGTCTCCGTGCCCCACATCGATGAACGTGAGGATGAGATCCTTCTGGAAGAGGTCCTTCACATTCCAAAAAACTAAATCGGAGATGAAGAGAACCGAGAGTCCCAAAAAAAGATAGCGGACGGGTCTTCTTCGAAGGTGAACAACAGCGAAGAGAAGGAGATAAAAAAGGATGACTTCAAAAAAGGTTGGAGTGGAGACAAAGAGCGATGCGAACGGTAAGGAGGCAAAAAAGGCAACCACCTTGAGAAGGATCATGGTGAGGAAGCCGTTAAAGTGGATCAAAAGTGAAGCCAGTGGATAGTAGAAAAAAGAGAGAAGGGAGGCGATCAGGGCGAAGGGAACGATAAGAAACCCGACCCAGGGAATGGCGAAAAGGTTGGTCATCAGTCCGATCGGGGAGATCCGATTGAAATGGAGGGCCACAAAGGGAGCCGTTCCCAGCGTGGCGACTACGGTGACAAGAAAGGAGAGCTTAACGTATTTCCAGCTTTTCTCTTTCCACCTGGCTTTGGGTGAAAGTGCGATCCCTTCCCCTTTCAGTTCCTGCTGGATACGGGGCACCAGATAGAGAATCGAGAGCACAGCCAGGAAGGAAAGTTGGAAGGAGACATCGAAAAGGGAGGGAGGTGAAAAGATGAGGATGAGAAAGGCGGCCAATGCGAGGGTGTGAAGAAGATTCCTTTCACGATCGAACAGGATGGAGAGGAGAAAGGTAATGACCATGAGGGTGGCCCGGATCACAGAGATTCCTCCCCCTGCGATGAACGTATAGAGAACGATGCAGGGGATCGTCAGTGCAGCCGCCCATTTTGTGACAGAAAGGGTGAGGAGCAGATATTCTGAACGCTTCAGGAACCAGATGAAGAGGGAGAAGGAGAGGAGGGCAACGATTCCGAGATGGTCCCCTGAAATGGCGACAAGGTGGGCGATGCCTGTGGCGATGAAATGCTCCTTTATCTCGTCCGGGATATTTCCCTGTTCGCCCAGGACGAGGGCCTGTAAGATACCGGAAGACTCGAAAAGGCCTTCTCTTGCCAGAAACTGACGGATATGGTCCCTCCAATCTTCGATCTTAAGAAGAAAAGGATTCTTAAATCCCTCCCCGATCCGGGTCCATCCCTCTTCCATCGTTGTAAAGCCAATGGTGTGAACCCCTTCAAACATAAGGCGACGTTCGTAGGAAAATCCCCCGGGATTTCGAAACCCGCGAGGAAGATGAAGTCTGCATAAAACCCGAAGACGATCTCCCATGTGGACGGGTACCCGTTCCTCCTTCAAAAAGAGAAGAAGATGACCTTCCACGGGAATGTGACGGTTCAACAAGATGACCTTTTCGGACCGGATCATCAAACGCGTTCCCCCGGGGGAATGCTCCGGAGGGCGATCGATGATCCCCTCTAAAGAGAGTTGATTGACCCCGATGAATTGAGAGATGTGGGACGGAGAATGGGGCGGGTGCAGATAGAGATGAATGGAGAAAATTCCGAGGAAGAGAAAGAAGACGAAGGCGGCCCACGACCCCGGGGCGGGTCTCTTCATTACGAGAAAAAGGATCCAGAAAGCCAGAAGGGTCGGGAGTAGGAGGGTCAATCCTTCAGATGGAAAGGGAAGATCGAAGTGGCCAAGATAGAGCCCGAGGGTATAAAGAAAGAAGACAGGAATAAGGGGAAAGCGCATCTCCGAAAGTTAAGACGAATGACCCGAATGATAACGAATTTCACGAATAAAACCTAAACAAAAATATTTGAAATTTCCCCGATAATTCCCTTCCCCTTCGATGCCTGCCTGCCGAAGCCTCGGCGCAGGCAGGGGGGAGGGTGCGGGTGGGCCCTGAACCATGAGAGGTTCAGGACTAATCATGTACCCCGCGTGGTGCATGGGGTGGACCCTTCGACAAGCTCAGGGCAGGCCTGTGGTGAGCCTGTCGAACCATCCCCCCTCCCGAGATTTTTTGGAGACATTTCAGAAAAAGTTAGAGACAAATTCCCAGATTTCATTGTGTCGTATCTATTCGTGTCATTCGCTGTCATTCGCGCTATTCGTTTCTATTCTCTGAGCAAGTCTCGACCCACCATCAAGCGCAGGATCTGATTTGATCCTTCATAGATTTGCGTCACCTTGGCGTCCCGCATCATCCTTTCCACAGGATAATCCTTCATGTAACCGTACCCCCCGAGAATCTGGACGGCATCGGTCGTTACCTTCATTGCAACCTCAGAAGCGTAGCATTTGGCAGCAGCCGAGAGTTTTTCCGCCCCTTCAAGCCCGGCCTGAACTTGAGTCGCTGCTTTGTAGACGAGTGAACGAGCCGCTTCGACCTGGGTGGCCATATCCGCCATCATGAACTGGACCGCTTGAAAGGAAGAAATCGGCTTGCCAAACTGGATACGCTCCTTTGCGTAATGGACGGCATAGTCCAAGGCTCCCCGGGCTATCCCCACCGCCTGCGCCCCCATTGCCGGTCTCGACAGATTAAGGGTCGTCATTGCGATCTTCCATCCCTCGCCCTCTTCTCCCAGACGATTCTCCTGAGGGGTCCGACAATTTTCGAAGTTCACATCGGCCGTGACCGCTCCCCTCATTCCGATCTTTTCTCCCCTCTGGCCAAAACGGAGGCCAGGGGTTCCGTCTTCGACGACGAATGCGGTAACCCCTCCCGGGGCAAGGGCAAAGACGGTGTAGAGGTGGGCAATGCTTCCATTCGTGACGAAACTCTTAGAGCCGTTGAGGAGATAATCCTTTCCCTCTCTTTCTGCCATTGTTTTGATGAAGAAGGGGTCTAATCCTGCCTCAGGCTCATTCAAGGCGAAAGCCGCGAGACTGTTCTTTTCGGAGATCTGGGTAAAATAACGGTCCTTTTGGGATGGATTTCCCGCCACCCAGATCGGCAGGATGCCCACCCCTTGGGCGAGAAGCAAAAGAGACGAGGATCCGGAAACCTTTGCGATTTCTTCAATTAAGAGGCAGAAAGAGAGGATATCCCCGTCCGATCCGCCATACTCTTCAGGAAGGATGGCCGAAAGAAAGCCCTGCTTACCAAAAGCATCCACGACATCCTGCGGGATGATTCCCGTAGCGTCGATCTCCCCCGCTCTGGGTTGGACAATCTTTTCGGCAGTCTTTGCAGCGGCTGCCTTGACCATTTGCCTCTCCTTCTCTGCATTTTCCATAAGATTCTCCTCAGCGAAGGGTTAACCCTGAGCCGTGAAAATATTCAGAGACTGGAGACCGGGCGGGGAAACCGGTCTTTGAGCTTTGGATTTTTTCACAGCTTCTGAGCCCTCGGTCTGAGACTTCGGCGAACTCAGGCGAGCCGCTCGGGTCGAAGACAAGCCGAAGGGTTGGTCATTTTTTTAAAAAGAATAAAGTAAATAAAATAGAGGACCTTTGTCAAGGAAAAAATATTTGACTTTCCCGAATAAAGTAATATAATTACTTGTTTTGAAATCATTTTATGGAAGGAGGGGAAAAATGGATGCCAGGCATTAGAATAAAAGACGGCGAGTCCTTTGAGAACGCGCTTAGACGGTTCAAGAAACAGGTCGAAAAGACCGGCATATTGTCAGAGATCCGCAAGAGAGAGCATTACGAAAAGCCCAGTATCAAGAAGAAGAAGAAGGCGTTGGCTGCCAAGAAAAGGGCAATGAAAAGGATGAGAAAGATGACAGAGAGGGGATGACGGATGGGTTTGGAAGAGAGACTTGTCGAAGAGATGAAGCAGGCGATGAAGTCTAACGATAAGTTGCGGCTTTCCACCATTCGGATGGCTCGTACAGCTTTGAAGAACAAAGAGATCGACCTGAGAAGCAAACTGAGTGATGACGATATATTCAAAGTGATCCAGGGAATGGTGAAAAAGGGCGAGGAGTCCATTGACCAGTTCCAAACGGGTGGACGAATGGACCTGGTGGAGAAGGAGAGAAAAGAGATTGAAATATTGAAATCCTTTTTACCTGAGCCCCTGAGTCGGGATGAAGTGTTGAGGATGATCGATGAGACGATTAAAGAGACCCAGGCCTCGTCCCTGAAAGATCTAGGAAAGGTTATGAAGTCCGTCATGCCCAAGCTTGGGGGGAAAGCCGATGGGAAACTGGTCAACGAACTGGTGAAAGAGAGGCTTTCCCCGTAGCCCCCCATGGGGTTATCCCCTTCAAACCCTGCGAAAAGCTGTAATGATCCCCTACCTCCTTTAGAAGAGGGGGTAGGGGCCCTCTTTTTATTAACCCTATCCTTTCCCACGCTTTATGGATGATCGGTCCCTTAAGGTTTTAGAGTTCTACGATCTGCTGAGAATACTGAAAGAATTCTCAGTCTCCCCTGTAGGTCAAAGACGTTGTGAGGAATTGAGACCCTCCACAGACCGCTCCCTGATCGAATCAAGATTGGCCGAGGTCCTCGAACTTAAAGCCATTTTGGAAACCGAGGGTAACTTCCCGATCGGGGGCCTGAAAGATATTGAGGAGGTCCTGAAAAGGGCGGAACCGGAGGGGGCGATCCTCAGTGCCCAGGAACTCGTGGATCTTTATCACCAGATTACCCTGTGTAAAGGGTTAAGACGGTTCTTCCTCAAACTGGAAAACAATAGGGTCCCCCGCCTGCGAGAAAAGATTTCCAGGTTATCTCAACTTAAGGATCTCGAAAAAGAGATCCTTAAGGCGATCAATCCAAAGGGTGAAATTCTGGACCGAGCCAGCCCGGCCCTTTCAGATATCCGGCACAGAATAGGAACGAGCAGAGAAAGGACCAAGGGCGTGCTCGAACATCTTCTCCGCCGGGAAGACCTTCAGCCGATATTCCAGGAACAACTCATCACGCTAAGAAACGGGAGGTATGTCCTTCTTATTAAGGCAGATTACAAACATCGCCTGGAAGGAATCATTCATGATCAGTCCCAAAGCCGAATGACTTTCTTCTTCGAGCCCCTTCAGGTCGTGGCCTTCAATAACGAGATCAACATCCTCATCGCAGAGGAAAGGGAGGAGGAGCTTCGTATCCTTTCGGACCTTTCAAGAAGAGTACGGGACGAGAGGCAAGGGCTCTCGGATGATTTTGAGATCCTGGGGGAACTCGATCTCTTGTATGCGATGGCCAGATTCTCCGTCCTCTTGAAGGGCGTTCAGCCCCTCCTGAGCGAAGACGGCGAAATCGATATGAAAGAGGCACGGAATCCCTTCCTCATCCTTCAGAAAAAGGCCCGGGTTGTCCCGATTGATCTCCGGACGGGAGATGGGATCAAGGTTCTCATCCTGAGTGGAGCGAATGCAGGCGGAAAGACCGTTGCCTTAAAAACGCTGGGACTCCTGACCTTGATGGTTCAATCCGGTCTTCCGATCCCTGTGGCTGAGGGGAGCCGGGCGGGGATCTTCGAGGAGGTCTTCGCGATGATCGGCGATGAACAGAATATCGAAGAGAATCTAAGCACCTTCTCCAGTCATCTCCTCCATTTAAATCAGATCCTGGAAAACGCGGGCCCCCATTCCCTTATCCTCTTGGATGAGCTCGGAGTGGGCACCCATGCGGCAGAGGGATGCGCCCTGGCCATGGGCTTTTTGGATCGATTCAGAGAAAGCGGAGCGTCTGTCATCGTCACCACGCATTTCGATCGTCTCAAGGTTTATGGATACCTTCATCCCGATGTAGAGAATGTGGCTGTTGAGTTCGATGAACAAACCCTTGACCCCAGGTATACGCTCGTCTATGGAGCGTCGGGGTTGAGCAATGCTTTTTTGATTGCTGAAAAATTGGGTATTCCGAAAAGAGTGCTTGAAAGGGCTGCTTATTACCGGGACGGAAGTGGAGAGGAGATTGCACGCGCTCTGGAGACATTGGAAAGATTGAAAGTGGATACGGAAAAAGAGAGGGAGCAGTTCCTCGAAAAGAAGACGGAGGCCGGGCTGGAGCGCCAGAGGCTGAAAGAACTCCTTGAAGGAATCAAGAAGAGGAGGCAGGAATTCCTTTCTCTCGCTGAAGAGAAGGCGAGAGAGAAGGTCCAGAAGGTAGAAGAGGAATTGAGGGAGTGGCTTCGTCTTCAGAAAGAGGAGGCGAGCCGGAACGTTCGCCCTTTGAGCGGCGGCCGGAAAGAACTTCATGAAATTAAAGAAAAATTCTTCCCGTCGGTCGAGAAGGGAAAGCTGGAACCCTCCACGGGTGGCATAAAGATCGGGGAGCATGTTACGATAGTGAGCCTTCGACGCCGCGGGGTCGTGACGGCCATAGAAGAGGCCTCGAACCAGGTGGAGGTGATGACGGAGAAAGCAAAGGTGAAGACTTCGTTCTCCGACATCGCTAGGGCGTCCGACGATGACGAGGAAGCGAAGATTCCGGAGATCTCCGTTTCTGCGCGAGAGATCGCGCCGGAGCCTCCCTCTCAATTAAAGGTGATCGGTTTGACTGTGGAGGATGCCCTTCCGAAAGTCGACAAGTTCATCGATCAAGCCCTCTTATACGGATTGGAAAAGGTCCAGATCATCCATGGGATGGGTTCCGGGAGACTAAGAGATGCCATTGGAAAATATCTGAATGGCCATCGCGGAGTTAAGAGATTTGCCTCCGGGGAGATGGCAAAAGGGGGCAGGGGAGTCACGATCGTGGAGCTCATTTAGAGCGGGTCTTTGAATGGGCGGCCCGGCCCGTGCTTCAATGGAAAATAAAGGTTATAATACCTCCGGCCACGGGGGTCCTATTCCATCTTTTTCGTTAAAGTATTGCAAGTTCTCTTCCTGGAAAGCGATAAGTTAACCTCAATGTTGTAGAAAAACCGCCATGACAGACCTGGCGGAAACACTGGAAAAAGCCTTGGAGCGGAACCTCTTCAACGTGAAGCACGGCTGTCCATTGTCCCGCCTGTGGCGGGACTGGACCTCACTCTTGGTGAACTCCTCGGTTACCCATCCAAATCCAATAAAACCCGCATTCCAAGGCGTTGGAAGTGTTCCCGGCGGGTCTGCCCAATGCAACTGTGAGGTTAACCCAGATGTTTCATTGAAAAGGCTGATGGCTGGTGGGTGTGCCTTTCTTGAAGAGTTTTATCAAGGGTGGGTTGACCCTGTCTGTCTGAGGTAAGCTTTGGTTAGCAGATTTTTTTCAGAAGAGAAGGTATCCGAAATACGTGATCGGTCCAACATCCTAGAAGTCATCTCGGACTATGTAACCCTTAAGAAGACGGGAAAGCATTACAAGGGCCTCTGTCCATTTCATTCCGAAAAAACCCCTTCTTTCATGGTCAATGAGGAAAAGCAAATCTTTCACTGCTTCGGTTGCGGGGCCGGGGGGGACGTATTCAAGTTTTTGATGGAGAGCGCCCATTTCTCATTTCCCCAGGCCGTTGAGGAACTGGCGAAGCGTTACGGTGTCAAACTCCCTTCCCAAGAACTTTCTCCAACCCAGAAAAGGGAGATGGCGAAAAGAGACATTCTCTTCCAGATCAATCAGACGGCCTCTGAATACTTTCATGATCTGCTTGTCCGGCGGAAAGAAGGCGAGGAGGGGAGAAAATATCTCTCCCGAAGAGGGCTAACCCAGAAGATCATCGAGGAATATCGATTGGGATATTCCCCCGACAGGTGGGATGGACTGGTTCACTATTTTCGGGAAAAGAAGGTCCCCCTTGAGATGGCGGGAGAACTGGGTCTCGTCTTCCCCAGAAAGAGAGAGGGCTGGTACGATGCGTATCGGGGAAGGATTCTCTTTCCCGTCTTCGATCTCCATCAACGGGTCGTCGGATTCGGCGGGAGGAAGCTCGGCGAAGGGCAACCGAAATATCTCAATTCACCGGAATCAAGCATCTACCATAAAGGGGAGATCCTTTATGGCCTCCACGTAGCGAAGGGATATGCTGCGGAGAAAGATTGCGTCCTCCTGGTCGAAGGTTATTTCGACCTCTTGGCCCTTCACCAGCATGGATTGAATTACAGTGTTGCCACGTTGGGGACAGCCCTGACGCAGCAGCATACTCGCACGTTAAAGAGGTACACGAAAAATCTGATCACCGTATTCGACGCCGACTCGGCAGGAGTTCAAGCCACTCTCCGATCGCTCCCTATTTTTCTTGGAGAGGAGGTCGAGGGCAAGACAATCACCCTTCCCAGGGGCGAGGATCCTGATGAATTTCTCAGAAAGAGAAGTTCAGAAGCCTTCGAAAAAGAGGTGGCTGAGGCGGTCCCGCTCATCGATTTCTATATGGAGAGGTTGATGAAGACCTACGATGTGAAATCGATCGACGGCAAAGTAAAGATTGCGGAGGAAGGTGTTGCCCTGATCGGTAAGATGCCGCAGAAAATCCGGCAGGATTTCTATATCAAGTCCCTGGCCGAGAGGCTGGATCTTCAGGCCTCCCTATTGTATGAGATGCTCCAATCCCCTCGCCAGGACCGGGCTAAAATCGAAAAAGATTTGAAGAAGCGGTCTGTGGAGAAGAGCTTTCCGAAGTCGGAGGAGGTGGTCTTGCGCCTCATGGTTCATTACCCTGAAATGATTCGGATCATTTCCCAGGAAGGGGTTTTAAAAGAATTTGAAAGCCCGGGCTTGCAAAGAATGGCTTTCGAATTGGAAAAGTTCTACCAGAAGAAAGGAACTCTCGACCTCGGGGAAGCGCTGGGGGACCTGGAAGAGGATCTGAGAAAGAAGCTTTATGAATTTGTCTTTGAGGGGGGAAGTTTGGAGGGAGGGGACCGGGAAAAAATACTGAAGGACTGTATCCAGAAGATTCGTGAAAAGAGGTTGAAAAGGGATGAGGGGGAACTTCTCAAAAAGATCAAAGATGCCGAGAGGCAGCAGGAGGGAAAAGGGCTGGAAGCCCTTTTAGTGGCGCGCCAGGATCTGACGAGAAGATGGAGATCTTTTGAGAAATAGGGTTTTATTGGTTTAAAGGAGAAATGGATGGGAAAAGAGGGAAAGATCAAGGAAGTTGAGCAATTGATCGCCATGGATGAGGAGAAAGGATTTCTCACGCTCGATGAGGAGAACCAGATCCCTCCCGACGATAGGGTCTCTTCCGATAAAATTGACGATGTTCTGATGATGTTCGATGAGATGGACATCGACGTGGTGGATGACCTGAATGGACTGAAGGTCGGAGAGAAGATCCCCGAAAAAGAAGGGGAGGAAGGCGACGAGGTGGAGACGGAGGCCTTCGGAAGGGCCTCAGATCCGGTCCGCATGTATCTCCGGGAGATGGGATCGGTCTCCCTCCTTACCCGGGAAGGGGAGGTGGAGATTGCAAAAAGAATCGAGAGCGGGAAGAGAGAGGTCTTAAGCGTTGTCCTGAATTGTCCCATGGCGGTCAAAGAGGTGGTTAACCTGGGCAATGCGGTCAAGGCCGGCAAAATAGAGATCCGGGAGGTGACCAACGAGATCGACGAGGAGGAAGCAAGCCCTGAAGAGGAGGAGGTTCAGAAGGAGAAGATTCTGGAACTGGTCGAGCGGATTCGGCGGAGTGACGAGGCTCTCCGCCGACTTTTGAAAAATAGGCTGGGGTCGAGGAGCAAGCTACAGAAACAGATCAAGAAGAAACAGGACGAAATCCTCGATTATTTTAATCAGATGAATCTGAGAGACAGTCAGATTAACAAGATCGTCCAGAAGATGAAGCTGATGTTAAACCGGATGGAGAAAGGCGAAAGCGAAATACGAAGGATGGAGGAGAAATGGGGAATTTCCGTTCGAGAGGCCCGGGTCTCTCTGAGAAAGATGAAGGAAAAGTCCGGGAAAAAACTGGTTAAGAACCGGAAGTTGAGCAAGGCCGATCTTCACGAGATCGACCGGTCTGCTAAAAATACGCAGAAGAAGATCAACCGGGTGGAAGTGGAATGCGGTCTCTCAGCCGAGAAGTTGAAAGCGGCGGTGAAGGCCATCGTCGAGGGAGAGGCCAGGGCAAAAGAGGCCAAGAGTGAGCTGGTAAAGGCGAACCTGAGGCTGGTCGTTTCTATCGCCAAGAAATATACCAACCGGGGGCTCCAGTTCCTCGATCTCATCCAGGAAGGGAATATCGGTTTGATGAAGGCTGTCGATAAGTTCGAATACCAGCGGGGGTACAAGTTCAGTACCTATGCAACGTGGTGGATCCGTCAGGCGATCACCCGGGCGATTGCTGATCAGGCCCGGACGATTCGCATTCCCGTCCATATGATCGAGACGATCAATAAATTGATTCGGACTTCCAGGTACCTTGTCCAGGAGATCGGAAGGGAACCAGCGCCCGAAGAGATAGCAGAAAAGATGGAGATGCCATTGGATAAGGTGAGAAAGGTAATGAAGATTGCCAAAGAGCCCATCTCTCTTGAGACACCCATTGGCGAAGAGGAAGACAGCCACTTAGGGGACTTCATCGAAGATAAAGGGGTTGTCTCCCCTCAGGAGGCCGTGATCAGTGCGAATCTATCCGAGCAGACCCGGAAGGTCCTTTCCAGCCTTACTCCCCGGGAAGAGCGGGTTTTGAGAATGCGTTTTGGGATCGGAGAGAAATACGACCATACCCTGGAAGAGGTGGGACAGAATTTTGACGTCACCCGCGAACGGATCCGGCAGATCGAAGCGAAAGCCTTGAGAAAATTGCGACATCCCAGCCGGGCCAAGAAGTTAAAGAGTTTCATTGAAACCTGATCTTTAGGCAAGTTCGGAGTGATGAGTTCGTAGCTCGGAGTCCTTAAAGGTACGATCTTATAACACCGAACTCAGAACTCCGAACAACGAATTGTCCATGGGGTTGACACCCTCAGCGGATAGAATATAATAATATAGAGTGAGGGCCCATAGCTCAGCTGGAAGAGCCACCGGCTCATAACCGGTAGGTCCCTGGTTCGAACCCAGGTGGGCCCACTGGGAGAGACGTCGAAAACCGCTCGACGCTCTCATGATTACACAGATTAGAAAATGATTACACCGATAAGAGAGCTCTCGGAGGGTTGACCCGTCATGGATTCAATCAAGAAAATAAGGACACTCCAAGGGGGCATGGGTTGAAAAGAGTGCGCTTACGAGTGCACTCTTTTTGTTTAACCCCTGTTCTATTTTTTCTGCCATATCAAAGAAGAGGATAGGGAAAGACAGGAGGAACCATTGAGGGAACAGTTGGATTTGCTTTGGGAGCTTCAAAAAATTGACCTTGACCTCAAGAGCATCAAGGCAGAACGGGATCGGACTCCCAAGGAACTGAAAAAACTGGATGAAAAGCTGAATATTGAGAAAGAGAGGATCCAGAAGGAAAAAGAGAGGGTTGAGCTGCTGGAAAAGGAACGGAGGAAGAAGGAGCTTGATCTCAGTTCAAAGCAGGAAAAGATCAAGCGGGAAGAGGCAAGGATGTTCGAAGTGAAGACCAACAAAGAGTATCAAGCGCTCCTCAGCGAGATCGAATCGATCAAGCAAGCGATCGGCCGGGAAGAGGAAGGGATTCTGCAGATTCTGGATGACGTCGACGAACTGAAGAAGAATCTCTCCAAGAGGGAGAAGGAGATGGCCGTCATGCAGGAAAAGGTCGAAGCGGAAGGAAAGGCCATCGAGGAGAAGATGGCCCACGGCGATACGGCCTGGAAGAAGCAGATGGAGCGCAGGGAGGTCATCTCGAAACAGCTCGAAGCGACCCTGGTTAAGCTTTATGATATGCTGAAAGAGAAGAGACAAGGGTTGGGCGTGGTGAGCGCGAAAGACGAGACCTGCCAGGGCTGCTTTGTCAATATTCCTCCCCAAATGTTCATCGAAGTTCAGAAAAACAATGCCCTCATCCGGTGCCCGAACTGTAATCGGATCCTTTACTGGGAAGGAAATAGAAAGAAGAAGTGATGGGGATTGGGCAGTTGATCCTTTATATTGACGGAGCCTCCAGGGGAAACCCGGGAAGGGCAGGGGCAGGGGTTCTGATTACGAATGAAGAAGGCAAGAGAATGGTCGAAATGAGCCGTTACCTGGGTCATAAGACCAATAATGAAGCGGAATACTGGGCCCTCCTTCTAGGCTTGAGGGAGGCCCAACGGGTCGGTGGAAAGGCTATCCGCGTCTTCACGGATTCCGAGCTGGTCGAAAGGCAGGTCAAAGGGCTTTACCGGGTAAAGCATCCGAATTTAAGATCTCTCCACAAATTGGTATTGGAGAACGTGGATGCCTTTTCCTCTTTTGAGATCGAATCGATCCCCCGGGAACAGAACCGGGAGGCAGACTTTCTGGCCAATCGGGCCATTGAGAGGAGGATCGCAAGGGAAAAAGGGAAAGGGGAGAGTTGAAGGGAGCAGATGGTCGCTCCTCCTGACCCCAGGAGGGGAGGAAAG
>Ga0214473_10001309_pt1 | contig 33278 bp, 31 predicted proteins | sample RVTome_7_FD_203509 | JGI IMG/M metagenome (GOLD analysis project Ga0214473, IMG submission 203509) | Soil microbial communities from uranium-contaminated site in the Upper Colorado River Basin, Wyoming, United States - RVT98D197 | ecosystem: Environmental > Terrestrial > Soil > Contaminated >... | reverse complement strand
GCAAAAACCCTCGGCGTCGATCTCGCCCCGGAACAGCTGAAAAGGATCCGCCGGCGGGGCACGGACAACATCGAGGCGTACGGCTTATTCCTCGAGGGGATGAGGATCCTTAACGAAGAGGATAGCGTGGAGGACGTCCGGCTGGCCATCGCGACGCTGGGCCGGGCGATCGAGATCGACCCGAACTACGCCTTGGGCCACTGGGGACTCGGCTACGGCTACGAGAATCTCTATTACCGCGCGGAAGGCGCCAAGGACCCCGCGGTCCTGGAGAAGATGTTCGAACATCTCAACAAGGCCTCCCAGCTGGATCCGTCGTTCGCCGAGACGAACCTCGGCCTCGGCTGGTACTTTTTCAACAAGGGCGACAATGCGCGGGCGTTCGAGTCCTTCCGGAAGGCCTTGAGGCTCGAACCCGACGGCGACATCGTCAATCGCGACTCCGGCGCGTTCCTGATGAGCATCGGTCTCTACGAACAGGCCATCCGCTACCTGGCCAAGGCGGCGAAGCTTTCGCCCCGCGATCCGCTGCCCTTGACCCAGATCGCCCAATGCTGGCTTTTCCTGGGCCGCTGCGAGAGGGCCCTGACCTATACCAAGAAAGCGCTCGCCCTCCGGGAGAGCGACCTCGAGGCCAGCATCATCCACGCGGTCCTCCTGGCTTTGACCGGGAGGTTCGACGAGGCGGACCGCCAGATCAGGTCCATGGAGCGCTTCGAATTCCGCTCCGACAGGCTTCCTTTTCTCCAGGAGACCGCGACGGCATTGCGGGAGGGCCGGGGGAATCCCCACAGCTTCCGCACCGAGCGACCGGCCCTGACCCCGCAGGGGACGTACGTCTATCTCTCGTTCGGCATGAAGGACGAGGCCCTGGCCAATATCGAGGCCGGGATCGAAAAGGGGTTCTGGAACGGCATGTACCTTTACTCTTATCCCTCGCTCATCAAGAATCCCTGGTACGAGGTCCTCCGGGGCGATCCTCGCTTTCAGGCCATCATCAAACGGCAAAAAGAGCTCTACGACAAGGAGCTCAAGGCATTTAAAAAACTCTAAAGCAGGAGGGAACCATGAAAGGCAGGAGGTTATTCAAGTCTGGGGCTGTCGCGGTCGCGGTCGTCGCGGTAAGCATGCTCGCGGCGTCCGCGCTGCAGGAAGGAACGGTCTTTGCCCAGGTCAAACCGAAGCCCGAGAAGCTGTGCCCCATCACGTTCCACATGGACCCGACGACGTCGCTGCAAACGCGATTCGCCAGAGACGTCGAGTGGACCAACGCCAAGCTGGCGCAGACCCTAGTGGATCTGCGGAACAACTTGATGCCGCCCAAGGACTGGGTGCGTGTGAATCTTAGAGCCGAGTGCGAGAAAAGATTCGCGGGGACCTATCTCGCCAATCCGATCCTCTGGGACGAGAAAGGGAATCCCCACCCTGGCTGGGACGGACCGGACGGGATCTTCGCATATCTAGAGCCGATCGTGCGCACCGCGACATACATCCATCCCCAGACCGTCAACGTCTTCTTGGAGTATCTTCCTGTCGCGAATCAGACCGCGGAATACATGGCCGAAAAGCATGTGGACCTCAAAGGCTTCAAGCCTGAGGAGATCGATTTCCTGGTGAACATCCGGACGGTCATCGCCTACGCGCCCTACGACGCTCCCATGGAGATCGGGAACGGGTCGCCCATCCCCCACCGGAAGATCTGCGACCCGATCTACTAGCAGGCGGGGGGCTCCCGGGGACGTCGTGCATTACTGAGTGACGAGCCAGTAGATGAAGGCGGCGAGGTAGACGACGAGGAGGACGGCGGCCAGGACGTTGACGGTGGCGTCGATCCGCTTCATCAGCGGGGAATCGCGGCGCCGGAAGCGGGTGTTGAGCTTGGGCAGGACGAAGAGAAGCGCGATGGCCAGAAGCGGGACGAGCCATTTTCTCATCGACCGGGATTATCTCCGAAACACCGGTCCCTAGGCAACCCGCGGGCTTCGGGAAAGAACGGTCAGCGCTGGAACTTGTAGCCCAGCCACGGCACCGTGACCAGGTGTTTCGGCGCGGCCGGATCGTCCTCGATCTTGCGCCGCAGGTTGTACATGAACGTGTCGATCGTCCGCGTCGTCGGGAACTTCTCGTAATCCCAGACCTTGTTGAGGATGGTCTCCCGGGAGACGACCTGGCCCTCGCAGCCGGCGAGGAGCCGGAGCAGGCTGAACTCGCGGGCGGTCAGGTGGAGGTCGTTCCCGGCCTTGGTCGCGACCTTCTTCCGGAAATCGACATTCACGCTCCCGAAGATAAGGTCGTCGATCTCCGGGACTTCGGGCCGCGACCGCCTCAGCACGGCGTGGACCCGGGCGATGAACTCGTCCGTGCCGAAGGGCTTGGTCATGTAGTCGTCGCCGCCGAGCTCGAGCCCGAGGACCTTGTCGATCTCCTTCTTCTTCTTCCCGGACAGGACGATGACGGGGACCTGGCGGCCGGCCTCGCGGAGGCTCCGGCAGACCTCGAGCCCGGTCATGGCCGGCATGACGACGTCCATGACGATGAGGTCGAAGGCCCCCTTGAGCGCCTTGTTCAATCCCTCCCGGCCGTCCCCGGCCTCCGCCACCCCGTAGCCCTCGGCCTCCAGGGCCGCCGCCAAGGTCTGCCGCAGGACCCGATCATCGTCGATGATGAGGATCTTTTTCATGGTCACCGCCTTCCGGGAAATTTCAGGGTGAAAGTCGTGCCGCGCCCCGGGCCGCCCGTGATGGCGATCGCGCCGCCGTGGGCGTCCATGATGTGCTTGACGATCTTCAGCCCCAGCCCGACGCCTTTCGGGTCGTGCCGGGCCGCTTCGGGGGTGCGATAGAAGGCCTCGAAGACGCGCTCGCGGTCTTCGGGCGCGATGCCGATGCCGCTGTCGCTGACGCTGATCTCGGCCCCGTCCGCCGTCGCGACGAGCCGGACGGCGACGCGCTTCCGTCCGGCGCTGTATTTGATGGCGTTGTCCACCAGGTTGAGCAGGGCCTGACGGACCGCGTCGGGGTCGGCCTCGACCGGGACGGCCCCCTCCGGCGTCTCGACCGCGAGGTCCAGGTCCTCCTCCGCCGCGGCCGACCGGACGACCTCGGCGACGCCGGCGACGACGGGCTTGAGGTCGACCGCCCGGATCTCGTAGCGCTTGGCGTCCTGCTCGATGCGCCCGAAATCGAGGACGTTGTGGAGGTAGCGGCTGAGCCGGCCGCACTCGCCGGCCATGAGCTCGAGAAGATGGTCGCGCCGCGACGGGTCGGCCACCTTGCCGGACTTGAGGAGCTCGGAGATGGCCTGGAGCGACGTCATCGGCGTCCGCAGCTCATGGGACACCGAGGAGATGAATTCCGTTTTCAGCCGGCCGATCTCCTCGAGCTTCTCGCGGGAGGCCCGCTCGTAGATCACTTCTTCCTGGAGGCGGATGCGGCGCAGCGCGGCGGACATCTCCGCCGTCAGGGTCCGCAGGAGCTCATGGTCCTCGTCGGTGAACTCCAGTCCCGACTTCTTCGGGCCGAAGAAGATCCAGCCGGCCGGTCCGGCGTCACCGAGGGAGACCGGCAAGGCCTGGACGAAACCGTTGCGCTCGAGCGCCTCGGGAGGAAGCGGCGCGCCGGCGCCGGCGGGCGCGGCGAGAAAGGCGGCCGCGTCGTCGTCGATCCCGCTCTGGAGCGCTGTCCCCGGGGTCCCACGACCCCCGGCCGGGATGACAGCGCCGATCTTCTCGACCGGCAGGATCTCGGCCAGCGTCTCGGAGAAGCGGCCCAGCAGGTCCCGGTCGCCGTGGGCCTTTTCGGCCGCTGTCGTGAACCCGAGGACGGCCCGGCGGTAATCGTAGCTCCTCCGGAAGAAGGCCCGGTCGACCGCGACCTGGATCCTGGACCGGGCGGGCGCGAAGACCAGGGCCGCGATGAAGGCCGATCCGACGGGGATCCATCTTCCGCCCGCTCCAGAATTCGCGGAAAAGAGCGCCTTGAGCCCTTCGATCGAGGCCAGGTAGACGCCGACCGTGACCATCGTCAGGAGCGAATAGACGACGCCGCGGTTGATGATCACGTTGATGTCGAGGAGCTTGTATTTCAGGATGGCGAAGGCCAGGGCCAGCGGGAGGACGGCGAAGAAGGAGCTGGCCGTCTCCTCGCCGAGCAGCGGCCGCATCCCGGCCACGATCGGCAGGGTGTAGAAGAGCATGAACGGGCCGATACCGACGACCATGCCGTAGAAAACCCAGCGGACCTGGTCCCGCTTTTCGCGGGAGGGCGTGGCCCGGAGGGCCCGGAAGAGCGTGCCGAGCGCCACGATACAGACGGCGGCGAAGAAGATCCGGAAGATGATGAAGTGGACTTTCAGGCGGAAGATCTCGATCGAGGGAAGAAGCAGGCTGGCGACGAGAACGGCGCTGAAGAAGCCGCCGAAGAGGAGAGCCACGATCCAGAGGAGCGGCCCTCCGGGAAGCCGCTCGCGGTCCGTGAACGTCCGGACGAACCTGAGCAGGATGACCGGGATCAGCGTGTAAGTGAAGAAGAACAGGACGCCCGGGACGAGGTGCAAGGGCCGGCCTTGGACGCCGTACCACTCCCCGCTGATCATCACGGCCGAAGAGAAGGCCATGCACAGCCAGTAGAACAGGCGCGCCCGCCGGTCCCCTGGGCGCAGGATGAAGACGCCGAAGCCGATGAGGAAGCCGAAGACGCCCGTCAGGAGGAAGACGAGGGGCATGCCCTCTTCCCCATAGTGGGGCACGAGCCGTTCGGTCACCGCCAGCTCCCGGCCATCCTTGGCGACGACGAACTCGATCGGGTCGCCGATCCGGTGATGGGCGGCGATGAATTTAAAATCGGATTTACGGTCGCGGACTAAGAAGCCGTCGATTCTGACGACGGCGCGGGGGAGGAGGTCGGGATCCCGGTCTCGCGGTTGGGTAACCCCCGCCGCCTGCTCGAGCGCTTCCCACGGGACGGCCGGCCGGCGGAGCAGGCCGGCGAAGCCGAAAACGCTCACGGCCAGGATGAAGATCCCGGCACTGAGAGAAAAATAGAAGTCCGCTTTGCGGCGTCGCACGTTGATCCCGTCCCCAACTTGGCGGGATTATAGCCGAGTCAACAGCGCCATTACAAGCCCCGGAGGGCTTGAACGCCGGCGCGGGGCGTGCTATGTTTGAGTCTCCCCCAAGGAACCAAAAGGATAAGGAGACGATATGGCCAGCCAAGCGGACCCCTCTCCCATCATCACCATCGAACGCCACATCCTCGACGAGCAGACCTTCCACCCCGAGGCCACGGGCACCCTGACCAACATCCTCTACGACCTGGCCCTGGCCGGCAAGGTCATCGCCAGCAAGACGACGCGGGCCGGCCTGGCCGAGATCCTCGGGCGCACGGGCGACACGAACGTCCAGGGCGAGACGGTCATGAAGCTCGACCGCTTCGCCGACCTCACCGTCACGCGGCTGACGGACCACACCGGCCGGCTGGCCGGCCTGGCCTCCGAAGAGAACGCCGAGTTCTTGCGGATCCCCGACCAGTACCCGATGGGCAAGTACCTTCTCGTCTTCGACCCGCTCGACGGCTCCTCGAACGTCGATTTCAACATGCCCGTGGGCACCATCTTCGGCGTCTACCGGAGGATAAAGGATTCCGGCCCGCTCGAGGAATCCGAGTTCTTCCAGCCCGGCCGGAACCTCGTCGCCGCGGGCTACATCGCCTATGGGACGAGCACGATGTTCGTCTACACGGCCGGTCACGGCGTCCACGGCTTCACCCTCGACCCGTCGGTCGGCGAGTTCCTGCTGTCCCATCCGAACATCACCATCCCCAAGCCCAAGTACTTCAGCGTCAACCTCGGCTATCAGCTCTATTGGAGCCGCGGCGTCAAGCGCTTCACGGAATACCTCCAGGGCCACGGGGGCGGCATCACGGGCCTATCGCTCCGCTACATCGGGACGCTCGTGTCCGATTTTCACCGCAATCTCCTGGCCGGCGGCGTCTTCTATTACCCGGCCGATTCGAAGGACCCCAAGGCGCCGACCGGAAAGCTGCGCCTCCTCTACGAGGCGGGCCCGCTCGCCTTCGTCGCCGAGCAGGCCGGGGGCTACGCGTCGGACGGCCGGGGGCCGATCCTCGACATCACGCCGTCATCCCTCCACCAGCGGACGCCGCTCTTCATCGGGAACAAGGACCTCGTCGGCAAGGTCGAGGAGTTCATCCGCGGGCTCGACGGCTGATCCCGGGCCGGGCATCGCCCGGGCTTTCCCCGGCGCCTCAAATGTGATATTCCTTTTCGCACCAGGAGGTGCCTCATATGTCGCCCACACGCCGTTCGTTCATCAAGACCGGTACGATATCGCTGGCCGCCCTGGGGCTCGGACCCGTCAGGACCGCCGCGGCCGGAGACCCGCCCTCACCGGGCGCGCCCGCCGCGCCAACCGGGTCGCAGGAGCTCAAGAACCTCGTCGCCGGAACCGCGCCGCTCGCCGCCGAGGATTACGCCCTGCGCCGCGAGAAGGCCGGGCGGCTTCTCGCCCAAGCGGGCTTCGACGCCATCTTCATCGGCGGGGGGACGAACCTCCTCTACTTCACCAAGGTCGGCTGGTGGCTGAGCGAGCGTGTCTTCGGCGTCGTCCTCAGCCCCAAGAAGGACCCCGTCTGGGTCTGCCCGGCGTTCGAGGCCGAGCGCGCCGCGGAGCTCGTCCCGGCCGGCCAGGAAGTCAGGACGTGGGAGGAGCACGAGAACCCCTACGCGACGATCGGCGGCGTCCTCAAGGACCTCGGCGCCTCGACCGGCAAGCTGGCCACGGCCCCCGACATGCGCGCGTTCGAGATCCACGGGCTGCGCCGGACACTGGCGGCGGCCCAGGTCGTCGACGGCGCTCCCGTCACCGAGGGCTGCCGCGGCACGAAGACGGCCAAAGAGATCGCCTTCATGGACCTGGCCAACCGCGTCACCAAGCTGGCTTATCGCGAAGGGTTCAAGACGCTGCGCGCGGGCATGTCGACGCGCGACCTGGCCGGGGCCATCTCGCAGGCGACACAGAAGCTCGGCTCGTCCGGCGGCGGAGGGCCGCAGTTCGGGCCGAACTCGGCCTTCCCGCACGGCTCGCAGGTCCAACGGTCGCTCGCCGCGGGCGACGCCGTCCTCGTCGACGGCGGGTGCTCCGTCGAGGGCTATCGCTCCGACGTGACCCGGACGGTCATCTTCGGCCAGCCGTCGGACAAGCAGCGCCGCGTCTGGGACATCGTCAAGAAGGCCCAGGACGCCGCCCTGAAGGCCGCGAAGCCGGGCGCGACGTGCGAATCGGTCGACGCCGCGGCCCGCAAGGTCGTGGAGGACGCCGGGTACGGGCCAGGCTACAAGTACTTCGCCCACCGCCTCGGCCACGGCATCGGCATGGAGGGCCACGAGTATCCCTATCTCGTCAAGGGCAACACGCTCAAGCTCCAGCCGGGGATGACCTTCAGCAACGAGCCGGGTATCTACATCTACGGCGAGTTCGGCGTCCGCATCGAGGACTGCATGGTGGTCACGGAGAACGGCGCCAGGCACCTCGGGGGCCTCGAAGCGTCGTCGATCGAGAAGCCGTTCGGTTCGGCATAAGGCTCGTCAAGGGGACACGTACCCGGGGTACATGTCCCCTGCCGTCAGCCGGCCGTCAGCCCCTGTCCCCTGCCGTCAGCCGGCCGTCAGCCCCTGTCCCCTGCCGTCAGCCGGCCGTCAGCCCCTGTCCCCTGCCGTCAGCCGGCCGCGAGGATGGCCCGGATCTTCTCCGCGTAGGCCTCGCTCGCCGCGTCGGGCGTGGCGATGACGATATCGGCGGCCGATGAGACGCCGAGCCCCAGCTCGACGGCCCGGGCGATCTGCTCCTGGGCGAAGACGGCCGGCTTCATGATGGCGTCGTTCGAGCCGAGCTGCTTGAGGACGGCCACCCCCACGGCGTCGACGGCTATCCGGTCCGTTCCGGCCAGAAAGACGCCGGCGTCCTTGCGCGGCCCCTCCATCGGGCCCCGGTCGACGAAGGCCACGAGACCGTCGAGGACGATGAGGGCCGGCTTGTAGGCGGCGTTGATCTCGGCGATCATGCGCCGCTGGTCCGGAGAGGAGTGGAGCTCGCGCATGAGCGTCGTGCCCTTGCGCGGCACCGTGCCGACGGAGTTCTTGAGCGACATCGTGAAGACCCCGCCGTATTGGTGCGTCTTCAGGCAGCAGGTCGAGACGAGGCACTCGGCCCCGACGACCGGCTTGGCGATGAGGAAGCCGTCCTTCCAGTGCGAGCCCGGCGGCGTGAACTTGACGTAGCCCTCCGCGCCGAGCTCGTCGAAGTTCAGGAGCGCGGCGTCGAACGAGCCGGCGAGCGCGGGGATGCCCTTCTTGTCGAAGACCTGCTGCGTCGGCTCGGGGCCGCTCCGGTCCCCGATGGTCAGGCTCTTGGCCCCCATCTCCCGGGCCCGCTCGAGGAGCGCCTTGAGGGTCTCGTTGTGGGTCGAGCCGGGCGCCTCGTCGGAGGTGTTGAAATTCGGCTTGATGAGGACGTTTTTCCCCTTGAACGGGTTGAACTTCAGGAGGTCGAGGCATTTCTTCACGCCCTCGGCCCTGGAGCCGGTCATGACCAGAGCGACGCGCGATTTTCCCGCCGCCCCGGCGACCCCGCGCCCGGCGATCGGGCCGTTCCCGGACAGGGCCCCGGCCGAGACGATCACGCCTCCGGCGATGCCCGCGCCCGCGGCGAAGAACTCCCGTCGAGACATTCCCCTGGGTTCTTTCATGGCTTTTCACCCTCCTCGACTACTCTAGCACATGCCTCCCCGCCCCGCCATTCGGGGCGGCGGCTCACTTGGGGCCGCGGCAGTCGCGGACGCAAATGCCGCAGATGAACTGGGTCGTGTAGCCCTTCTTGCGGAAATCCTTGAGCGTCTCGTAGCAGGCCTTGTGGTCGAAGGCCTCCCGGGTGTCCTTGATGGCCCCGGCGGGGCAGGCTTTGGCGCAGGCGCGGCAGGCGCCGCAGTCGCGGTCGAGCGGGGCGCCCGCTGCGAGCGGCATGTCCGTGAGAACGGTGACCAGCCGGAAGTGGGCCCCGAGCTCTGGGTTAACGAGCAGGTTGTTGCGGCCGAACCAGCCCAGGCCGGCCGCCCTCCCGACGTGCTTGTGCGAGACGTGGGCCCGCTGGTTCTCCCAATCGATGATCTGCGAGGCGGGGATGGCCAGAGACCGCGACCCCCGCTTCTGGATGTGGTCGGCGAGGAAGAGGGCCCCGCGGTCAAGAAAGAAGTTCATCTGCCGGTAATGGTGGAAGTAGATCGATGTGGGGCGGTCGCGGATGTCGTCAAGGACGGCGTCGCTCAGCCGCTTTCCGAGCGATACGGCGAACGGGAAGCGGTCGCGGGTCTCGGGCTCGAGCAGGAAGTCGGCCCTCAGAGCGGTGACGTCGGCGACGCCGAAGAGATCGAAGCCCAGGCCCTGGGCGAGGGCCCTTAATTCCTTGTCCATGTCCGCGGCCATTCTATCGGCGCCTCCTGACCCTGTCAAACGCTTGGGATCTCCGGCGAAATCTTGACAGAATCTTGACAACTCGTGCCCGGCGACGAATCATCATATGGCTCGGAAGGGAGACGCCCGCATGAACAGAATGCCCGTCCGGATGATCGCGACGGCCCTCGTCGTCTGGATCCTGGTCATGCCTCGCGGTCTCGCGGCCGGCGAGAGACGCGGCGCGAACCTGGTGGTGACCCGGCTCGACGGAACCCGCGTCTCCGGGGAGCTCATCGCCGTCAAGCCCGCGTCCCTCCTCCTTTTGGCGGACAGCGCGGGCGCCTCCGTGGAGCTCTCCGACATCAAGTCCGTGCGCATTCTCAGACCGTCAAAAGCAGGCCTCTTCGCCGGCCTCGCCGGCGCGGCCGGCTTCATCGGAGGGGCGTTGGCGGGCTTGAAGGCATGGCATGACGAGGAGGACCAGCTGGCCTACGGCGCGATCGCGGGACTCTACCTTGGGGCGATCGGTGCCGTCTCAGGCCTGTTCGTGGGCGGGATCCAGGGGGTAGATTCGACCTTTTCTGTCGCCGGCCAGCCCGAATGGATCCTGGCCACCCATTGGAGAAAGCTGGCGGGTCTATCGCGCGAGGGCCGCCTGCCGGAGGCGCCGGTAGTCCATGCGGCCGGCCCGGAGCGGTCCGGGCCCAGACCGCGATTCAGGCTAAACATCGGGGCCGCGTTTGACTCCGTTGGGAGCCTGTCCCGCGAGGCGCAAGGTTCGTTCCGGTTTCCGGGCGAGGCCCCTCCCGAGGCCGGGCCATACTCCGCGTCCTTCCGCCAGTGGAGCGACAACAGGGGACGCTCTTTCCGGCCGGACAACGTCGGCCTGGGGTATGAATTGGCACCGCGGGTGGTGGTCGAGGCCGAATACTTCTTCCTCCGCAACCGCTGGAGTCACACATGGGGTGACCTCGAATTCACCTCGAGCCTCGACGGCCGGCCCTATAGGGGAACGGGGATGGCCTTAATAGAGGCACGATTTTCGGGCCTCTTGGTCGGGCTCGCTCTCCGTCCGCTCGCACCATCGGCCCTCGAACGCCACATCGTCGAGATCGGCGCCGCCGCCGGCCCGGCTCGGGCGCGGGGGACCGTTAGCCTTCACCCGGCCGAAGTGGTCGGCCGCCAGGCCTTTGGCAAAACAGCCCTCGCCGGCCGCGTCCGCGCCTCGTATGATTTCTACCCCGTTCCCGCCGTGTCGATTGGCGCGGTCGTTGATTGGCGCTTTGTTCAAGCGAATTTATCCGGTCTCACCTCCTCCGGAACCGCCAATTATGTGGAGGATGTCGAGGGCTCGACGGCGGCATTCCTGCGGCTGACCGAAGTCGCGTTCCCTCCGCTCGCTGTCAGGGCGACGGGTCTCTATTGGGGCTTGCGGCTCGGCGTCAGGATATAAGCCGTCTTCATAACCAGCTAATATTATTAAATTTACAGGCACCCTCATAAATTCCGACTTTTTTTGTAGGAAATGAAACCTTTTATCGCGGGGGAGCGTCTAAAGGGATGTAAGACAAAAGAGAAAGCAATGAAAGAGGAGATAACCATGAAGATCAGAACGAAAGTCGCTATATTCCTGATCGCCACCGTCCTGTCGCTCGCCGGCTTCGGCGTCCTCGCCTCCGCTCTGTCGGTGGACCACATCATGTCCGCCGCCACGCCGACGACCCAGGTTTCAGTCCACGTCACGGGCTAAGCGCTTAAGTCCGACGGCGCGACCCGGCCCCGATCTCGAATCCGTTAATCCCAGCCCGCCGCGGCATCCCCGCGAGGGCTGGCGGCTTGTTCTTTCGCCTTGATCGGCCCTGGCAGCACCCTAAATGCCTCGGCAGGACCCCGCGAAAAGCGCCCCGAGCCCTGACCCGGCTTGAAAACGCCTCGCCCCAATAGTAAAGTGGGGGCATGAAGATCGCGAAGAAGCCTGCCATCGCCCTCGTTTTGTCGCTCCTCTTTCTGGCCCTCCTCGCCCCCGCCGCCTCGGACCGGGACGGCGAGTGCTTCACCGTCCTCGTCGGCAAGAACGCCAGCGCCGACGGCTCGGTCATGGTCGCCCACAACGAGGACGACCGGGGCGACATCGTCGTCAACCTCCGCAAGATCCTGGCCCGGGACTACGGCCCCCGGAAGGTCGATCTCGGCAAGGGCGCTTTCTACGATAGCGACGGCAAGACCGCGGGCTTTCTCTGGATCGAAGCGACGACCCAGGAGTTCGCCGACAGCTTCATCAACGACAACGGGGTCCTCATCACCTCCGACAGCTGCCCGTCGCGCGTGAGCGCCGAGGATTCGACCGACGGCGGCATCGGCTGGATGCTCCGCCGGCTCATGGCCGAGAAGGCGACATCGGCGCGCGACGCCGTGCGGATCGCGGGCGAGCTCATCGAGAAATACGGCTATCGCGCCTCCGGCCGGACCTATTCGATCGCCGACAGGAACGAGGCCTGGATGCTGGCCGTCCTCAGGGGCCGCCACTGGTACGCCCAGCGCGTCCCCGACGACGAGGTCGCCGTCATCCCCAACTGGTTCACCATCCGCGGCATCCGTCCCGACGATCCGGACAGCTTCATGGGCAGCCGCGACATCGTCGAATACGCCGCGAAGAACGGCTGGTACGACGAGGCCAAGGACGGCGCGTTCGATTTCAAGAAGGCCTTCGACAGGCCCTCGAACCGCGAGCCCGCCGCGGACGGCAACGCGCTCCGTCATTGGCGGGGCCTGAGCCTCGTCACCGGCAGGACGTGGGAGCTCGGCCGCGACTATCCGTTCTCCGTGAAGCCCGATAAGAGAGTGACCGCCGAGGCGCTGATGGCCGTCCTCCGCGACCACTACGAAGGCACGGAATACGACGCCACGGACGGCTACATGAGGGGCTCGCCGAACCGGACGAAGTTCCGGACGATCTGCACGGCTTCGACGATCAACGCCTTCGTCGTCTCCCTCGACGCGAAGCGCCCGGAGCCCCTGGCCGTCTCGATCTGGCTGGCCATGGGCAAGCCGGACACAACGGTCTTCCTGCCTCTCTACTACGGCGTCGGGAGCCTGCCGCCGGGAGCCGGGCTGGGAGGGAAAGACCACGACTATGAGGCCTTCGAGAAGCTTCACTTCAACGACGCGGAGCTCAAGGCCGCCAAAACCGGTCTCCTCAACACCAAGATCCTCGCCCTGGAGAAAGCGGCCGAAGAGAGCTACGGCCCGATGCACATGACGCTCATGAAGGAGCTCTTCCCCGCCGAGGAGGCGTTCGTCAAGGGCCAGCCGAAATTCGAGAAGGATTTCGCGGCGCTCTACGCCAAGAACAGGAAGAAGGCCCAGAAGAAGCTCGACGAGTATGTCGCGGCCGCGTTCGCCAAGGTCGCCGGGCTCACGATGAAGATCCTGGCGAGCTGTAAGCCTTCAGCGCCTTGAGGGCGTGCAGGGTCACCCATTTGCTGGGCCGGCCCTTCTTTTCGATATCGACCAAGAAGCGCCCGTTGTAGGTATCCTCCAGCGTCCACCGGCCGTCCGCGTCCTGCTTGGACAGGATGAGCTCCGCGGCCTCCCCCATTCGCGGGTCCCTGTAGCCCAATTTCGCCAGGAGCCCGAAGACCTCGAGCGCATCACCGTCCCACATCAACGGGAACGCGAACTTCAGCCACTTGGGCTTGACGTCCTTCGTGAGGTTATGGCTCCGTTTATGAACGTGATGCCGAAGGAAATATTCCGCCGCCGCCTCGATCGTCCGCTTGACCTCGGGCGACCGTTCCTTTTCCGGGATCTCGGCCAGGGCCTTGAGCGTCTTGGCCGCGCCGGAATGGCAGGAGTGCCTGCCCCAGCAAGTATTCCACAGGTCGTACGGCCAGCCGGACGGCGCCGGGCCGGTCTGGTCGTCGAACCGGGCGTATGTCGTGAGCCATTCGACCCCCCGCTTGACCCTCGGATCGCCGCCAAACCCGAGCCGGAGGAGGCTCCAGACCATGTTCCCGCTCAGGCAGGGGACGATGGCGCTGTGATAGCCGCCGTTCGGACCGCCGCGATAAGCGAACCCTCCGCTTTTCCTGTCCTGCGAGGCCCGGAGCACGAAGTCGCAGGCGCTTCGGATCCTCGGGTCGTTCCTATCGGCCCCGAGCTCGGCCAGGACGATAAGCTGCCAGACGGTGCCCTTGTACTTAGCCCGGACATAGAAGTCCTCGGCGATCCCCCAGTATCCGCCTTTTTTCTGCTTGGCCAGGATCTTCGGAACGGTCCCCGTCTCCATGATCGCTCTCTTGGCCGCCGTGACGCGCCGGTCCCGGGGCGATGCGTCCAGGAGATCGACGAGCGTGCAGTAGCGGACCGAGGGGTTGTCCTCCTCCAGAAGCCAGGGGACGGGATCCGCCTTGTGACTTTGGACCACGGCAAGAGCATACCGGCGGAGCCGGAGGGCGTCAAGACGCCCGGGCGCGCGCCGGGCCGCCTACCGCCTCGCCTTGAGGATATAGAGGTTGTGGTAACGCAGGAAGTCATCGACCTTGACCAGCTCGAGAACTGACCGGCCGATCGTCTCCTCGACTTCCTCGCGGGTCAGGAAATGCCCGACCGCGTCCGCGGCCCTGGCCGGGTCCCGGTCCATGATGACCACGGTCGCGCCCGGCTTGAGGCCAGGAAGGAGATTCGCCAGGAGGTCCAAAGGCCGCGCGAGGTCATGGAACGCGTTGACCATGAAGACCATGTCCAGGGACTCCCGAGGGAAGCGCGGGTCATCCACGTCGCCCAGGACCGTCTCGATGTTCGTGATCTTCTCTTCGGCGCAGGTCCTTTCGATCGAGGCGAGGGCGGAGCGGTCGATATCGTTGGCGTAGACCTTGCCCTTTTCGCCCACGCCCCGTGACAGCCAGAATGTGAAGTAGCCCCGGCCCGCCCCGATCTCGCCGATGACCATGCCGGGCTTGACGCCCGTCACCTCCATGACCTTTTCGGGTTGCTCGCTGCTGTCGCGCGAGAGGTTGCGGTATTGGGCTTCGCCCGATGTCGCGATGAGGGCGAACAGAAGGACCGGCCAAAAGCCTATTCTCTTTTTCATGGCGATCACTGAGCCTCTGCTTTAGAGTCAGGCAACTTTCGTGCCACAAGATCCCCCCTGGCGGGATCCCGAACCCGCATAGATTCTTTACGTTGCGCTCAGTAAGACTGGCGCTCGCAGCCTTGACAGGCCGCGCTTGCGGGTCCAGAATCGGGACGTCACAAGGGAGGCGCCGATCATGAAAACTCTGGGGTTCATCGGGGTCATATTTCTCATCGCCGCCGCGCTTGCCGCCTGCGGCGGAGGTGGGAGCGGCGTCAACAGGACGATCGAGAACGGCGTGGAGGTCGTCCTCAATCCGTCCGACCTGGCGCAGATCAAGAGGAAGCCTCTGGTCCTGACCTTGGAGAGGGTCTTCTCCCTCGATACCGAGGACAACGCGACGGCCGCCATCGGTATCACTGACATCGCCCACTTCGACGTGGACCGGGCCGGAAATATCCTGATCCTTATCCCTCCGACCGGTCCCCGAGATTCCGTCTACAAGCTCTCCCCCGAGGGGAAGCTCCTGGCTTCGTTCGCCCGGATCGGTCAGGGCCCGAACGAGGTGGAATACCCGGGGGAGGTCCTGGCAAACGACAACAAAGAGGTATGGGTCCTCGAATCGCCAAAAAACATGGTTAACGTCTTCGACGGCGAGGGCAAGCCTCTCGCCGAAAGAAGCCCGGTCAAGTTCGAATCCATCATCCCCCTCGCCAACGGCAACCATCTTGTCACGCGCCTCGTCGCGGCGGACCTGACGATGAAGTATCTGCCAATGGTGATCGAGCTTTATGACCCCGCGTTCCGTCTGCTCCAGGAGCTGGATAGGTCCGTCAGCTACGCCAACAGGACGGTCTATGAGAAGGTCCCGGAGCCGTACGTCTGCGGGACCGGCTTCACCTTCCAGGGAAGGGCCTTTCGCGACCGTATCTACGTCGCCAATTCGGAGCGGGGTTACGAGATCCGCGTCTTCGACCTTGAGGGGCAGCTCATCCGGAAGATCCAGAAAGAATACTCCCCCGTTCCCGTTACCGAAGATTACAGGAAAGAATATCTCAAGGACTATCTCGAGTTCATGCCGGACTACGCCAAGAAGATCTATTTCCCCGAAAACTGGCAGCCGTTCCACGCTTTCTTTCCCGACGAGGAAGGCCGGCTTTTCGTCATGACATACGAGCCCGGCGAGCGTCCCGGGGAGTTCGTCTACGACATCTTCGATAAAGACGGAGTCTTCGTGGCCCGCACGAGCTTGGCCGCTGTTCACGGCGGGAACGGATTCCTGCTGGCGCGCTTCCGGGGAGACCGGCTCTACGCCGTAGGGGAGAAGGAGAGCGGCTTCAAGCGGCTCAATGTCTATCGCGCGATCTGGCGATAGGCGCCGCCGCTCAGGGCTTCTTCAGCGTCGGGTCGTGTGGACCGACGACCCGGAGGATGATCTCATGGCGTCCCCCGAACTCGAACGTGAAGCGGATGTCGCGGTCGACGCGCGCCTCGAATATCGACCCCGTGCCTTTTATCTTCTTGACCCTCAGGGACGGATGGCGGGGGTCCGAGGCCAGAAGGCCGATCTGCTTCCTGAGCCTCTCCCGCGCTTCGGGTTCGAGCTCAAGCGCGCTTTTTCTGAACCTTTCGGTCAGGGTCAGCCTGAGCGGTTCCTTCGATCTCATGGAAGAGGTCCTCGACGGAGTCAAATGTCTTGGTCCGGCCGGCGGCGACGTCCCGCTCGGCTTCGGCCTCGAGCTTCTGCCACCGCTCCTTCCAGAACCAGGCCTGGTCGCGGTCGACCGTCTCCTGGGGGACAAGCACGATGGAGTTATCGACGATCTTCGACAAGACGATGCTTCCCTCGCCGAGCCCGAGCTTTTTCCTCATAGATAAAGGAAGCGTGATCTGCCCTTTTTTTCTCACGCTGATCAATTCTTCCACGATCTTTTCCAAGATTCCATGCTCCGTATCGTTCGATAATCCTATTTTCCGACTTTCCAATTTATAATAATCGATTCCCGCACGCTTGTCAATCTTGAGTGCTTGACGTTCCCGGCCTCGCGGTCTAGCATGGAAATACGCCCCTGGGTGCCAGAGAAATGCCCGCCTCGGTCCTTAAGAAACCTGTTTTCTTAATGGCCGCGCTGTCCGCCGCTCTTGCCCTCTCCGCCTCGCCGCCCCAGAAACCCGGTTGGAAGGGCAAGATCACGACAGAAGGCGGCGTCCGTGTTGTGGTCAATCCGGCCGAGCCGCTTTATGAAGATATCAAGCTAGACCTCAAGGAAGAACTCCGGATCGGCAAGGAGGGCGACGACCGGACCCAGTTCTATCGCGTCCGGGACATCCACGCAGACCCCCAGGGCAATATCTTCGTCGATGATTATAGCAACGGGCGCATCCAGGTCTTCGACGCCCAAGGCGCGTTCCTCCGGACGATCGGCCGCCCGGGCCAGGGGCCGGGAGAGTTCGAGAACCCGACCCTCGTCCGCTTCGGAGGTCGGGATGGCCGCCTCCACGTGATGGACCGGTCCCAGCGGATCAATATTTTTAACGACAAGGGCATCTATATCCGGTCCGTCATGCCTGAACGGGGACTGGTCGATTATTTCCCGGACGCGGCCGACGGCTTCGCGGCCGTCATGCATACGGGCTCCGACGAAGAACTGACCAGCCTGCACGCCCTCTGCCGTCTCGATGCGAACGGCAAGACGCTTGCCGTCCTGGCCGAATTCCCTTCCAACCTCTATATGGAGAGGCGCGGGGGAGGCACGATGGCTGTCAAGACGGGCTACGAAACCACTCTCTGCGCCGCGCCCCTCCCCGGACAGGGCCTCGTCTTCGGCCATTCGAAGGAATACGAGCTCGTCGTCCTCGGCCCGGACGACCGGAGGACGCTCGTCATCCGGAAAATCGAGCCGCGGCCCGAGTTCACGTCCGCGGAGAGAGCCGACTTCGGCCGGCTCCCCGTGCCCAAACTCAAGCCCTATTTCTTCGGCATCCTGACCGATCCCGAAGGCCGGATCTACGTCCAGAGGAACATGAACGTTGAGGGCAAGCGGGGCTACGGCCCGATCGCGACCGAGGTCAAGCGATTTGACGTTTTTAGCCGGGAAGGGACCTTTCTCTTCCGAGCGGCCCTGCCGCCGAACACGCGGGTCATCCGGGACGGCCTCGTCTATAGCTATTTCGTCGACGAGGGCCAGGGCCTCGAATACGCCCAGCGCTTCCGGATCAAGAACTACGTGAACCTGCCCGTAAAATAAGCTCCGCAACAAGGAAAGGAGGCGCGCATGAACAAGCTCGCGCGCGTCGTGCTTCTCATCATCCTGGCCGCCTCGGCCTGGCTCTCGGCGGAGGCGGCCCTGCCGGCCCAACAGGCTGAGGTCGCGGTGGAAAACGGGGTCCGGATCGTACGCAACCCCAAAACGCCTGTGGCGGGTCCCGGCGGCAAGGTCGCCGCCGTGAATCTCGTCGAGGAGCTGGTCATCGGGAACGACACGTCCCGCGAAGACCATTGGTTCGGGATCCTGAACGCGGTCGACGCGGACGCCGAGGGGCGCATCTACACCGTCGACCCGAAGGGCATCCGCATCCGGATCTTCGGGCCGGACGGGAGCCTGGTCAAGGCGCTCGGCCGCGAGGGTCAGGGCCCGGGCGAGTTCAGCGGACCGGGGGGCATCGTCGCCACGCCGAACGGCGCGTTCATCGTCTCCGATGTCCTCAACGGCCGGCTGTCTTGCTTCGACCGGGAAGGCACGTACCTCAAGGGCACGCCGTTCGGCACCCACAGGATCGCCGGGCTCGCGGTCGGCAGCGATTCCGATATCTTCGCCATCCGCACCCAGATGCCGCAAGGCGGCAACCAAGTGTGGGAACTGGTCAAGTTCGACCCCGATTTGAAGTTCCTCAGGAGCGTCCATTCGATCTCCATCACCTACAAGGGCCGCGCCTTTCCCTTATTGCCCGACCGCATCTTCTTCGGCCTGGCCGGCGATGACCGGCTCGCCTGGATGGTCTCGAACGATTACGCCATCCGCGTCGAGGATCCCTCCGGGAAGCCGGTCATGAGGATCCTCCGAGACCGCACGTTCAAGAAGATCACGGAAGAGGACAAGGCCCGGATCATCGAGAGGACGTTCTCCGGGGCCGCCCCGCCGCAACTCCAGGCCGAGTTCCCGGAGACCTTTCCCGCGGCCTCCGGTCTCATGATCGACGAGAAAGGGCGGATCTACGTCCGGACCTACGAAACGGACGGGAAGGGCGGAGCGGCGGTGGACGTCTTCGCCCCGGAGGGCCTGTACATCGCCCGCTTCTTCATCCCCGAAGACGAAGAGGCGGTCACGGTCCGGAACGACAAGCTCTATGTCTACCAGAAGGAATCCGCCTCGGGCAATCCCCTCGTCAAGCGCTACGCGTTGAAGTGGAGATGATCAGCGGGCGAGGAAGCGTTCCGGCCCAACAGCGATATCGGGGAACTTCTCGAGGAGCTCCTTGTCCGTCGTGACAAGGGGCACGCGGAGCTCGCGAGCCAGGACGACGAACTCAGCGTCGTAGGCCGAGCAGCCCGACGTCAACGCGAGCTCGAGGACATCGTCCGAGGCCACATCATACTCAGCGCCCGACATCATCGACTCGGCCGCGCCCAGCATCCTGTAAGCCTTGTCTTGCCCGAGGACGCCGCCCCGAAGGCATTTGACCAGCGTCATCCGGAACTCACTTCGCCAAAGGAAGGGCGAGGCCCAATCGGGATCCAGAAGCATCACCTGTCGGGCCAACGCGCTGGAATCGCTCTCGATGTAGAGGTGGGCAATGAGATTCGTGTCGGAGACGATCACGGCCGGCCTTCCCGCTTGGCCCGGTTGATAAACTCGTCCGTCACGGAGGCCTTGGTATGGGACCTAAGCTCGTCGGCCAAGGCCAGGATCTCGGCGACGTTTCTGCGCCGCGTCATGACCGCCGCGCCGAGAATGGAGATGATCTCGCCGTTGATGCTGCGGTTGTTCCGCTCCGCCCGGATCTTGATCTTCTCGTAGATATCTTCGGGAATGTTCTTTAGAGTGAAGTTCATGGGAATCGTTCCTTTCTGATGGTCTCTTTCTGGTTCCATTTTGGTTCCTTCCGGGAGTCTTGTCAAGGGACGGCCTGAGATGTCCCCTTCGTAAGAAAGGACGTACGGCGGACGGGCCCTTTCTCGCTGATGTGTGTTGCGGCGGCGGTCAGGCGCGCTTGCGGCCGTAGACGAAGTCGCCGATGCGGCGCATCCGCTCGATCTCGGCCCCGGTCATCGGCCCGCTTTCGAGGACGGCCAGGTTCTCGCGCATCTCCTCGACCGTCCTCGCCCCCGACATGCAGACGTCGACTCCGGGGTGGGACAGAACAAAGCGATAGCAGTCGGCGGCCGTCGGCGGCTTCTCGCCCGCCGGCATCTTCTTCGCTTTCAGAAGCTGGCCCCAGCGGGTGGCGGTGAAGACCACGGTCCCGGGGCGCTTCCCGGTATCTTCTGACAGGTAGGGGAAGATCTCGATCTCGGCCCCGCGGTGGCCGGCGTTGTAGCGGAAGTGGAGGACGTCGAAATCGCCCTCTCCGGCCAGCTCTCCCAGGAGCTTCCGGTTGTGGCTGGAGATGCCGAGGAACCGGACGAGCCCCTTCTCTTTCATCTGCAGCGCTCCGTCGATGAGCCGGCGCGGCGGCCGGCGCGAGAAGTACCCCAGGATGAGGACGTCGGCGTGGTCGAGCCCGGCGCTCCTGAGCCCGCGCCGGAGCATGCGCTCGGTCATGAAGTTGTTGTGGGCGTAAGTGACGGCGGCCAGAACGAGGCGGTCGCGCTGGCCCTTGCCGACGATGGCCTTCAGGGCCTCGCGCATCCCCGGCACATAGCCCTTGATGACCGTGCCCCAGGTGAAATAGTTGCAGCCCCGCTCGAAGGCCTCCTCGATGGCGGCCGCCGGGGCCTTGTACCCCGAAGCGATGCCCAGACGCCCGACTTGGAGGCCCGTCTTTCCCAGCACGACCGGCTCGCGGAAGCTCATGTTGTTCCCTCTCCTTCAGGATCCTCGGAGACCGCTCCGATCCGGGCCTCAAGGCCGTCGAGCCATTCCTGAATGGCCGCGAGATGGAGGTCGATCGCCTCGTCGATCCCGGCCGGCACGACGATCCCCTTCTCCGCGCAATACGCGGAGAGCGACGCGTCGATGTCCTGCCAGGACGACAGCGGATCGCGGTCGGAAGCGGGATAGGACCCGGCAGCCCTGGCTTCGCCGCCGGCATCGGTTTCGACCTTGCCCTCAACGCCGACCCGGTCGAGCAGGCGCATCATGCGCCGGTAGACCTCGCCGTAGCGCAGCGACCATTCGAGATAAGGCGCGACGCCCTGGGCGGCGAGGAAGTCCGCGATGGCGCCGTCCGCCCCGAACTCCGCCTCGCATCCATCCTGCTTGGGGAACCGCGCGAAGCGCTCCTCTCCCGTCCCGTCGGTCGCCCGCCCCAGGGGATAGAGACGGCAGACAAGGGGCCGTCGGGCGTGCACCCGGCAGCCCGACTCCGTCACGAAAGCGCAGCGGCCGTCCTCCTCCCCGAAGCGGAGCGTCGTGCCGCCGTTGTCGGTGTAGGCTGCGAGAAACTCGGTGGTGCCGATCCCCAGGAGACGCGACATCCCCAGGACCTCGTGGGGACCGGCCATGATGACCTTGCCGGAACAGCATCGTCCGCAGGCCCGGCAGGAGAACGAGAAAGGGCTCAGGCGTTCGAGGCAGAAATCCAAGGCCGCCGCTTCAGTGCTTGCCTTGGATCGTCCCCAGGTTCCTCAGCATCTGGCCGGACAGGAAGAGCTTGACCTCGACGGTAGCGTTGACGTCGGATTCGAGGTGCTTCGCGACCTTGGCCGGGATGACCGAGGAGTGCAGGAGCGCATTGCCGCTGTACCACTTGATCTCGGCCCGCTCCCATTTGTGCTGGGTGATGTGCTTGTCCTGCTGGAGGTGCTTGTCCTGGACGGCCCCCCCGACCTGGCTCCCGTGGAGGAAGCCGAAGGAGGTGCAGAAGGCCGCGGCGGTCCCGGCGAGCTTGATGATCTCGCGCCGAGAGACGGTTCTTCCAACTTCTTGTTTTCCCATGGCTTGATACTAAAACCGGGGGCGGCGGTTGTCAAGGCCGCCCGCGATTGACTCCCCCGCCCCGCGCAAGGTATAAATGTGTCCCGACCTCAGCAAGGAGAGCGCCCCATGGAACGGACCCTGGCCATCATCAAGCCCGACGCCACGAAGAAGCGGACGATCGGCAAGATCATCACCCGCATCGAGGAAGAGGGGTTCACCATCGTCCGGATGAAGCTCGCCCACCTGACCAAGGACGAGGCCAAGGGGTTCTACATCGTCCACAAGGACAAGGGCTTCTACGACAGCCTGTGCGAGTTCATGTCCTCGGGGCCGGTCGTGCTCATGGCCCTCGAGGCCGAGAACGCCATCAAGCTCTGGCGCAAGGTCATGGGCGCCACCGACCCGGCCCAGGCCGAGCCCGGAACGCTCCGCCGCCTCCACGGCTTCTCCATCGAGCGCAACGCCGTCCACGGCTCAGACGCCCGTGACACCGCGGAGTGGGAGATCGCCTACTTCTTCAAGAAATAGGGGCCGGGGCGCCGGGGAGGGCGCTGAGCTCAGCGCCGGACCATCGACGGCTCGGGCACCATCGCCGAGCCGTTCCAGTAGCGGATCTCTTGGCGGTACTTCTCGTAATACTCCTCGCCGAGCGGGCTCGCGATCTTGCCGGCGGCGACATAGTCCTGATGGCTGCTCTTGTATCCGTTCGAGGCGGAGACCTGGAGGCACCGGAGGCCGAAATCGAACTCAGCCCTCAGGCCATCTTCCGTCGTGGCCCGGATCCAGTTGTTCCCGGTGATCTCGAGGTTCCTGAAGCCCGCGACCCAATGGCCAAAGGCCGCAGACACTTCGCTCCGCGGCGTGATGACGTAGTACAACATCGAGCCCGGCCCGACTCCGCCGCAGGCATAGTCCGCCGACTGCGGCGAGCTGCCGCTGATCCGGCGGGTATCGAAGACGGCCAGGCAGCCGCCCCGGTACTCGTTGTTGACCCCGCAAACGATGATTTCCTCGCGGCCGTCCCCGTTGATATCATGGAATGCAAACTCACGGAAATACCCTGAGTTCCAGAACTCTCCGATCAAGGCGCCGGTCGAGTCGAGGACGGCCAGCTGGCAGGGCCAATCGGGCGCATGGAAGGATTCGACGATCGTCTCCAGCCGCCCGTCGCCGTCCAGGTCACGGCAGAGAAAGCCCGCGATCCGATAGTCCGGGGAGAATGTCTTGCCCCCGCACCGGATCTCCCTGCCGGCTGGGAAGCTCCAGAGTTCCTCTCCGCGGCGGTCATAGCAGATGAGCCGGCCCTCGCCCGTCTGGTCGCGTTCCCTCCTGGGGGCAAAGAGGACTTCGCTATCATCGTCCCCGTTGATATCCTTGATGATAAGCTCGGGAAGCATGTTGCCTTCGCCCTTATTGACGACCTGGAAAAAGGCCCGGTAGAACGCCTCGGGCTTCAGGTCCTCGAGGCCCGTGCCCCTGCGCCAGAGCTCGCGATGGTCCTTGTCGGTGATGACGAGCCAGGAGCCGTCGATCGTGAAATCGGCCGGCTGGCGCCGGACACGCCTCATTCCGAATTGGAAGTACAGCCCGGCCAGGACCAGGACGGCGGCCCCTCCGACAGCCCATTTGAGCCAGAGGCGGCGCTTGCCGTTCGTCTCGATATGGCCGTTCGAGCTCTTGAAGGTCTCCCTGAACCAAACGTCCAGCTCGTTTTTATAGGCGAAAACGGGGGATTTTGACTCCGCGCCCTCGGCCCGGTGGACGGGCATGCCGTGGTTGCCCTCCCAGCGGTGGCAGGTCCGGACGTCGCACCTGAGGTAGGCGGAGATCTCCTTCCACGATCGGAGGAGGTTGTCTTTCGAGAGTTCGCCCATTCCTGTTACCTGAGGCTTTACAGACTTTAAACAACAGTAGTTTACGCATCCGGCCAGGGGAGTCAAGGGGTGGGATGGTGGATAGCGAAGGGCACGCTTGGGGAATGCAGGTCGGTTTTTGCCAAGCTAAGAAAGTGCCCTAATAAAAGAATGGGAGTGTGCACTTGACTCCTCTAGCCACTACATATGGTATTTTCACCAAGGTTATGCGAAGAAAATCCTCCGGCGCTGATAATCTTCTGCCTTTGGCCAACCGAGTGACTTAGTTGTTGAAAAAATGGTTGCTGGGGACACATCAAGGGGCAATCCGTTCCTCGCATCTGGATTCTTACCTCGACGAATTTTCATTCCGTTTCAATCGTCGGACATCAAGATCGCGCGGTAACCTGTTCTATCGCCTCCTCCAACAGGCAATGGTCATTGATCCCGTGCCCGCCAGTTCGATTGTCGACGGGCGGCCGGAAGCAGGAGATATAATATTCTGGCGCTAGGGGAGTCAAGTGCATACCCCCAAAAAAAATATTAAATCCGATTTACCCGTATTTTAAAGAAGGGCCGAGAACAGAACGATGGCTGCACAGTGGCTTGTTATTGATTTAGGAAAAAAAGAAATTGACCGACATCCGGCGATATTATCTGGTCTTGACATTATGCTCCATTTGAAAAAGAATGAATTGAGTATGCGGAGTGAGTATGCGGAGGAGGTTAGAATGAAAACCTATTGGAACCAACGTATGAGTTTACCCGAGCGCTCGGGGAGGAGATTATCTAGCGCCATTGTGCTGGTAGCACTTGTCTTAGCCTGCCCGTATCTGGGGTTTACGGCCGAAGCCGCTCAAGTTACGATTGTGGTAATTCCGCCTAATATGGTCTTCCCCCTGTTGCCTGCGACTGTGCTTCTACTCAATACGCCAGGGCCGGATTCAGGGACTACTGCAGTCATTGAATCTGGTTCGGAAGGCATAGCCGGGATAATTCGGATAAGCGGACACGACTAATCCGCTCTTCCCGGCGCCGCCTTCTCTTCCCTGAGAGGGGCTGAATGAGCAGCCTATGTCCAGCAGGCCGCAGGAGCCCGGCTCTTCGCTAGCTAGACCCTTTACCAATCAATCAAAGAAATTTAAATCCGTTAATAGAGCCGGGGCAGCTTCTATCCGATTGATTCTCGGACCAGAAAATATCCCCCTTTTTCATTACGCTTGGTTGGCCTTGAATATCTTTATGTCTGCCTTATAATGATAATTGTATTCTGGATCCATGAAAGGCTACATTGACCGATACCCTGTGCCCTTCTGAGCGTAGCCGAAGAATGTCTTTGGTGCATAGTGAGGACACAAAGACCGAACTTGTCGTCCGATGTCTTGCCCATGGACTCGGCTATAGGTATTGCCTTCACAGGGCCGATCTGCCTGGTCACCCCGACCTGGTCTTTCCAAGCAGAAGAAAAGTAATATTTGTTCATGGTTGTTTTTGGCATCGGCATAAGAACTGCCGGCTTGCCCGGTTACCAAAGTCCCGGTTGGGTTTTTGGCTGCCCAAACTCGAAGGCAACCGTAAGCGAGACTTACAAAATCAGCGCAAATTAAAAAGAAAAGGCTGGAACTATATCGTAATCTGGGAATGTCAGCTAAGCGATATGGTCAATTTGAAAACTCGCTTAACAGGGTTCTTAGATGTTATCGGATAAGAACAAAAGGAAACTTACTTCCGTCGAACTATTCGCCGGAGCCGGAGGCTTAGCACTCGGGCTGGATTGTGCGGGATTTCTGCACAAGGCTGTTATCGAGTGGGACAATTGGGCTTGTGAGACAATCCGCCAGAACCAAACGAGACAATTCTCCCTTGCGAGTAAATGGCCACTCTACCAAGGCGATGTGCGCAATTTCGACTATTCTTCTATCAATGAAGCCATAGACATTGTTTCTGGTGGCCCACCTTGTCAGCCGTTTTCAATCGGAGGGAAGCATCGAGGATATAGTGACTCTAGAGATATGTTCCCTGCTGCCATCGATGTAGTCCGAACGCTTAAACCTCGCGCGTTTATTTTTGAAAATGTCCCCGGTCTTGCGCGAGCATCATTTTCAAAATATTTGCAATATATATTGCTACGCCTCGCCCTGCCTGATGAAACCAGAAAAGCAACAGAGTCTTGGCCGGATCATTATGCCCGACTCGAAAGAACCTTAATATCTTGTCCTCGCGGAGGATTGTTCTATCAGGTTCGGGTAAGAAGATTGCATGCTGCGGATTTTGGTATTCCGCAAAGAAGGGTGCGTTTATTCATTGTCGGCTTCAGAAACGATCTCGGAACGGATTGGTCGTTTCCAAAGCCCACTCATTCATTGGATGCGTTGCTTACCTCGCTTTGGATTTCGGGTGATTATTGGGAAATGCACAAAGTCGCGTCAAAAAATAGGCCTAAGCCTCACCCTCGGTTTGCCTTAAGGCTTAAGGCTCTTCGTAAAAACTTGGCATTGACCGGCGATATCGGTTCACTCGACAAGCCTTGGCGAACCGTCAGGGACGCTTTGGTCGACCTGCCGAAACCCTACAGAGCCATTTCTCCTTTAGGGGGGGTGCAAAACCACAAATACCAACCTGGCGCGCGGCAATACGCTGGACACACGGGCAGCCCACTAGATGAGCCGGCAAAGACTCTCAAGGCTGGAGATCACGGCGTTCCAGGCGGAGAGAATATGATCTTACTTCCAAGTGGAAATGTTAGATATTTCACAATAAGGGAATCGGCACGGCTACAGACTTTTCCTGATAACTTTATCTTTCATGGCTCTTGGACAGAAAGTATGCGCCAGCTTGGAAACGCCGTACCCGTCGTGCTGGCCAAAGTAATGGCATGTAGCATCGCTGAGAAACTGGGATATTCTCTTCCTTTCAAGAAGAAGAGCTAAGGGGGACTAGATCATGAGGACCGCCCGCCCCTTCAATCCGCTTGATAAGAGCCAGCTTGCTGAAAGTGTAGCAAAAGCTTTATTAGATCAAGACCCAATTCGGCTTGATCAAACTCAAAAGTTCGAGGGGGCAGGGATTTATTCTCTCTATTATGTTGGTACTTTTGCCCCCTATTTGCCATGTTCCCTTAAGAATAGAGGGGGTATATTTGAATCTCCTATTTATATTGGCAAGGCAGTTCCCAAGGGGGCTCGTAAAGGGGCAGGCTCTGATGATGCAACCGTTTGCTTCGCTCTTTTTAGTCGCCTACAGGAGCACTCGGAAAGCATATCTCAAGCTTATACTACTCTCCGTGTCTGTGATTTCTTTTGTAGATACCTGGTCACAGAAGATATTTGGATCCCTCTCGGCGAATCTCTTCTTATTAACGAGTTTTCCCCCGTCTGGAACCTCGTCATCGAAGGATTTGGGATCCATGATCCGGGATCGGGTCGATATAAACAAAAACGTTCGGCTTGGGATGTTCTCCATCCAGGCAGGCCCTGGGCAAGCCGATGTTCAGCGAATCGGATAACTAAAAAAGAACTGCTTGAATCACTAGAAAGCCATTTCAAGCTTCACCGTTAGGTCGACTGATTGCCGTTAGACTCGATTTGGATTGGCTTGCCTGCTATCCCAAATCACGATAGTCACTGTACACTAGCAGGAATTGGGCCAAGGATTTCGGCTATTCTTTCAATCTTTCAGTAGTTAGACTAATGCTCGTTCCCGTCGACGAGGACTCTGCCCACATGCTTCAGCCGTTCGATCTTTTCATATAACAAGTCAGGAAACGTTTTTTCGTTTAGGAAAACCGCTCCAATATCCTCAGGACCGAAGAGCACAATTTCCTTCATTGTCCGACCCTGTAATACTTCTCCTATAGAGTTGGGAGTAAAGCCCGACATCGATACTAATATCCCTGTTGAAAATACCATCCCTTGTGCTCTCGATCTCAGATGCTCGACCACCGCAACTTGGATAGGTTCGGTCTCCCATTTACATGACACCAAGAAGTAGTTGATAAGGTCATTCGTAATTACGATATCGTTTTCCTTGCCATGTGGCCTTGCCCCTTCCTTTACTTTCCAGCCCTCGTCCTCTATGACCTCGGCGAGCAACTTCTGGAACTTGAGACCTCTCACCTGCCGGTTCATATCAATTAGATCCTTAAGATTCTCAAACTCCTTTAGGTGCGCCCTCTTTCTCCTGAGGTCTTTTACCGTCTCCCTGCCCTTCTCTGTAATCCTCCAAATGTCCATCGAGACTTGCTGTTCAATATAATCGCCGTAAATAAGTATGCTAATGTTGTTATCAAAATCCTGCCGACTGATATTGGCGCGTTCACATATCATGTCCCCAGGCGGACCAAAAGCATAGGGGCTGAGTTTTTCTTCGCGAACGTCCACGAACGCCTCCAGCATTCTTTTCCGAATTTCATTTTGTTTATCAACTAGCGCCTGATCTACAAGGTGATTGTTTTCACAATAAACGAGGGCCTTAACGCTTGGCTCTACGACCATCGGGGAATAACACCTTCCAAAGAAGCCTTCTTCCTCAAGTTCGTCATATATCTCGTTAATCAATTCCCATCCGATTCCCTTTTCCTCTGCATACGCACGCAGACCGAACTTAAAGTCGACGTTGGCCAGAAAGGCCCCATCATAGAACCGGCGCAAGATCGCTTTCTTGATTTCCTCTTTATCATCCACAGAAATGCTCATGGTGATCTATCTCCTGATCGTATATTGCCCTCATAGAGACAAGGTATCAGCATCGTTAGTGTAGTCCAGCGAGATTGCACTCGATGGCCTATATCCCTGACTCACGCCTTGCGGAGTCGTCATCCCAAAGAACACCCTGGGCTCGGGCGCAGTTCGACACGATTCGGCTGCAGGTCCTGAAGATAGGAGCCCGGGTTCGGCAACTCCGGACACGGGTCCGGATGCACCTTCCGACCTCGTACCCCTGGCAGGCGGAGTGGACAAACGCGTTCGTTTCTTGTCGGGCGTCGCCCTAAAACCGGCGCCACCTTGACCTGGTGTTGACGGTTTCGAGAATGGCGTCTATCTCGAAAACGAAGGACGGAGGCCGTCTGCTTCGCCGTTTGGGAGAATCGTCCGAAAACAGACGGCGCGGCGGCCCGGTCGGGTCGAAATCGTTGACCTTCCGTCTTGTCGAGAAATCCCATGCTAACCGCCCTGACCTTCTAGGCCGTTTATGAATAGATGAGGCTAGATCAGCCTCTTTGTCTGCCGCAAACAACTGCAATTTGCCGCATGCGTGAAGAGGGAGGTGAGTTTATTATCCCTTCCCGTAACCCTCGCTAGCCTTCAAAAAATCTTTATGATGCATCTTTGTATCATGTAGCAAAGCTTCCCAATCTCTATGGATTAAAGAGCCATTCTTCTCTAGCAAGTCCATAGCTTTGTCGAGCGTAGTGTTTTTAAACTTTACTTTGTCGGCGATAAGGATGATCTGGAATCTATTTGGAAATATCTTGCCGTAATCTCCTTTCTTATCCAAAAATTCCGTAAGGGCATCATGATAATTATTCAATCGCTTCCAATCCTCATCTTCGAATACGTGCTTGGGCGGTTTAATTTCTATGACCTTTATCGCATTTTCTGCATGGATGAAAATAAAATCTGGTCTCTTAGTTTGCTTTTTATCGTCTGCAGTGGTTGCTATATCTCTCTTGTATTTTTGTTTATACCACTTCTCAAAAGCCTTTCTAAAGTTCTTGAACGTCTGGTTTGCCGTTAACAATTCCCATTTAGAATCGATAAGCCAGGGTGAACCCTCAAGTATCTTTTGAAGTTCTTTCTCGTCAATCTCCATATCACGAATGGATGCCTCAAAAGTATCCATTACCCTTATTTTTTCGTATACGATTTGGCCATAAGACGCGAGTTGGGCTATTTTCGAAGTCTCAAATAGTCTAGCAAGCTCTTTCAGATCGACCTTTCCTTGATCATCGGCCATTTCGCTAATTCTTCTAAACGTGTCTACCAGAAGCTTGTGAGGCGCAAACATCAGAATGATATCTGCAAGGTCATTAACATAATCTTTATCTTGCAGTTGGTCTTCTGAGGCAAAACTTCCTATCTTTTTGCCCAATGCAGTAGCAGTTGCTTCCAGTTCAGCATCATTAAATTGATCTTTCGCTCTAGCTAGGAGATCTGATATCTTTAGAAACTCATCGCCTACGAGCTTCCGTTTGGGCTCCCATGCCAGCTTAGCCACTTTCTTAATCATCCCTTGGCCCCATCGCGAAAACGCTGCACCGAGATCGGAGCTCCATAGGATGTCTTGCCGATGCGTTTGAATCAGGTCCTCCTCATTATCAAGCCAATCCGCATTGATTTCGCCTACGAGATAGGACCTAGTCGCGAATTCTCCGGTGAATCCGGCAGGAAGACCAAAATCTCTTGTTATGGAAGCGACCTTGCCCCTTACATATATTCTTATCCCTGCGAATTCGACGTTCTTATACGGCTTCATAGCCATTCCGACCCAGCCGGACACGGGGTATTCCTTACCATCCTCGGTTTTTACTGGATATCCGTCAACGACGATCTTGGCGCCTTCCATAAGTGGAATTTCATGCTTCCCAATGAAGAAATCGCTCTCTTTGTCGCCCTCTTTATTGTCTTTGATCTTAATCTTGAAATCTGGAAGAGTTAGCCCGAATCTATATCCCAACTGCCTTTGAATGGAATCCTTATCGGGCACTACTTTTGGCAAAAAGTTCTTGAGTACTATGGTCGTTCCATGCTTTGAATCCCACGTTTTGTCGTCTTTTAGGGGAGCGGGATGATATGCGTCGTGTTCTTCATTGGTTTCGGTGACGATCTTGTCGTAGTCCAATTCGAAGTGAGTTACCAAGTACCCCTTCTTGAATTTATTCCCTCCGGCAGATCGGACTTCTATCGTTCTACAGACTCCAAAAGGCGCGAGTTTCCCAATTCCCTTTCTACCCATTACGGGCCTATGCTTTACTCTGGAAGAATCTCCCCGTTTTTGGTCAAGTCGTCTATCCTTACCGACGCGCAGATAAAATTCGTTAGCTTCTTCTGGGGTCATGCCATGTCCATCATCCCGAACTTCAATCACGTAGTTCTTTTCTTCTATCTTCCCATCCTTTTGGGTGGCCAGAGCTTTGCCAAGGGGCATCGTTACCGTCACGAGTTCTGCATCGGCGTCATAAGAATTCGCTATCAACTCAGCTACGGCGGCGGCAATCTTGTCGTAGAGTTTCAAGCCAAGTTCGTCAACTATCCGCCTCTCTATTCTCATCGTATAGGGATGGCTAGTTGATTCGTCCACTTGCGTCACCTTCTTTTTTTAATTGCGCGCTTTAGGTGGTCTTTCCCCGGACCGCCTCTATTCGTTGGCCAAGTGCTCTTAGGCACTCCATTCCCGCCTGCTCGGCAAACCTGGGCGGCAGGGCGTTTCCAACGAGTTCGCGAGCGGTCTTCATATAATTAGTCTTAAACCTATAATTATTTGGAAAGGTTTGAATAATCGCGGCTTCACGAATCGATAACGTTCGTAATTCATCAGGATGCCCGAAACGACCCATCGCCGGTGTTGTTACGCCGCTCGTTATCGTGGGACTCGTCTTGTCCCAACTCAACCGCCCATAAACGTTCGAAAATCCTTTCTTATTATTTACATGGCACTTCGGCTTCAATTCCCTTGGGAGCGAGAACCTGTTGTTCCCAGCAGCCAGGGCCCCCATGCGTTTTCGGCTGATCTCCTTCAGCTCAGAGACGACGTGCCAATTGAATTTTTGCGGCCCGCCGCGCTCGAACGATTCGGCAAGCGTGACGGGATTCCTCATTTCTTTGATGACTTCCTCCAGTTTTACCCAGGGTTTCAACTTCTTTTCTTTGTCTCCCGTACGACTGTGCGTCCTCTGCGGAAATTCGATCCTGAAGCCCATGCCGGCCAACAACACAAGCCTTCTTCTTGACTGCGGTATGCCATAATCGGCCATTTGCAGAACATCTTTATTGACGTCGTATCCCATGGCCTCCAATCTCGAAACGAATTCGTTCAAGAGTTTGCTTCCTCGATTGGCCAATCCCGCAACATTTTCGAGCATAACCATGGACGGCTTAAGCCGCTCTATCAGCCGAGCCATCTCTAAGATGAGTACGTTCCGCGAGTCCTCCTTCCGATATTTTGATGTCAGGGACGAGAACCCCTGACAGGGTGGGCATCCGGCTATCAGGTCAATCTTCGATTTCCCCGCCATCTCCAGTATTTCGTCGCCAGTCACTTGCTTGATGTCCTTGGGAATGAGCTTCGTGTTTGGATGATTCGCCTTGTAGGTTTTCCCTATTTCCTCATCTATTTCTATGCCCGCAGCCACGCTAAAACCGGCTCTCTCAAGCCCAAGGGAGAGCCCCCCAGCCCCGCAAAATAAATCTACCGCGACAGGTTTTTCCCTTTCGTCTTCAATAAACCACCGCAGCTTCCTCGCAACCTCTTCGCGATGCTTCAGTATTTCGTCGTCCCAAAAGCGGATTACCCGCCAGCCTTGTTTTTTTAGCAGCCTGTTGGTGCGTAGGTCTCTTTTTTTGTTCTGTCTTAATTTGCTCACCCAGAACATCCTATTCCTTTTGAACGCGGCCCCAGAGACCTCTCTCTTCCTTCTCCCGTGCCAGAATGAGCTGTCACAGAAGATTAGCAGTCTGGAGCCGGAAACCAAGAAATCTGGCTTTCCGGTCAATTTCGGCTGCTTCTCATAAGGAATGCTTAGCCCGGACAGAATCCCTTCCATCTTCTTTTCAATTGAGGTTCCGCTGCTCTTTACTCGCCTCATACGCTCGGAGATAGCCATCTTGTCTGCGCTCATGATCTTCCAATTTCCCGCCTAATTATACCATCCTAATTTAATTTATGTACCTTCTTCACCATCATGGCAGGGGATCTGATTACGCTCTACGAGCCCTCAATTACAATAACTTGGCTTAATGGAGCCTAAAGCCAAAATCGAACGAAGCTTGGGGAAATCAAAGGGAACCCGGGTTTATTCGGTGGTGGAGCTGACCAGGATCGAACTGGCAACCTCTTGAATGTCATTCAAGAGCTCTTAACTCAACGCTTCGCGAAGATTGCCTTCCCTCCCCCCTCCCCCTATAATGTCCCCATCCCCGTTCCCCAGGAGGCCCCATGCGCAAAGACGACATCATGACCCTTACAGGAGAAAAAGACGCTTGTCCGTCAAATAAATTCTCACGGAGGAAATTCTTCGGCACCGCTGCCATGGCCGCGGCCGGAACGGCTTTGGCCCCGCGCCTGCTCATGGGGGCCGAGGGCCAGAGCGTTAAGCCCCCGGCCGCTCCCCCGGTCGAGATCAAGACCAATATCGACGAGGTCCGGGGGATCCCCAGGGTCGCGGCCTCGCTCCCCGGGAAATACCCGGGCAAGGTCGTCAGGGTCAAGACGGGGGCGAACCCCGTCGGGCAGCCGATCGACGGGGCCCGGGTGGCGCGGGAGATCGAGGCCGGCATGGCCCAGCTCACCGGGGAAAAGGACATGGGCAAGGCCTGGGGGCAGTTCGTCGGGCCCAAGGACGTCGTCGGCATCAAGGTCAACCCCATCGGGGCGAAGGTCCTCTCGACCAAGCCCGAGGTCGTGGACGCCGTCATCGCCGGGCTCCTCGCCGCGGGGGTCAAGAAAGAGAACATCGTCATCTGGGACCGGCGCCACTTCCAGCTCCTCGACGCCGGGTTCACGCCCGAGCGCTTCCCCGGCATCCGCATCATGGGCACGGAGATGAAGGGCCCCAACGGGGAGTTCTACGACGACAAGGGCGAGCTCTGG
>Ga0214473_10001308_pt1 | contig 33279 bp, 35 predicted proteins | sample RVTome_7_FD_203509 | JGI IMG/M metagenome (GOLD analysis project Ga0214473, IMG submission 203509) | Soil microbial communities from uranium-contaminated site in the Upper Colorado River Basin, Wyoming, United States - RVT98D197 | ecosystem: Environmental > Terrestrial > Soil > Contaminated >... | reverse complement strand
CCTGATTCGGTACAGTCGTGAGAGGTTGACCCGTGACCGAAAGGACATCGAGACCTTTGCCCGGGCGGAAGGATTCGAGGCGCACGCGCGATCCATCGCGGCGAGGTTTTCCGAATGAGCCTGGTGGAGTCGGTCTTGTCACGATTGCGGCCCGAGGTGCGCTCGCTGCATCCCTATCTTCTGAAGCCGAGGGCGGCCTCGGTGAAGCTGGATCAGAACGAGAACACCGCCGATCTCCCGGAGCCCATCCAGCGCGCCATCCAGGACTCGTTGTCCCGGTTGTCGTTGAACCGATACCCGCCGACCGTGGCCAGCGAGCTCAAGCAGGCCTTGGGCCGACAGAACGACTGGCCGGAGGAAGGCGTGCTGGTGGGAAACGGCTCGAACGAGCTTCTGCAGATGCTGGCATTGTCGACGCTGGAGAGCGGCCGGAAGGTGGTGCTGCCAACCCCCACCTTCGTGGTCTACAGCTACGTGAGCCGCATCGCGGGAGCGGAGTTGATAGAGGTACCTCTCGGCGAGGACCACTCCTATGACGTCGGCGCCTTTCTAGAGGTCATGAGCCGCGAGCAGCCTTCCTTGGTTTTCCTCTGCTCTCCCAACAATCCCACCGGCTCGACGGTGAGCACGGAGGAGGTAGAGCGGGTGGCGGAAAACTGCCGGGGCATGTTGGTGGTCGACGAAGCCTACTTCGAGTTCGGAGGATCGGTCTCGCGGGAGATCTTGCCTCGCTATCCTCAGCTGGTCGTATCGCGGACCTTCTCCAAGGGGATGGGCCTGGCCGGTCTCCGCATCGGCTACATGCTCGCCCACCCGGAGATTGCGACCGAGCTCACCAAGGCGCAAATGCCGTTCTCCTTGAATAGTTTTTCGCGTGCCGCGGCCCTGGCGGTGTGCGAGCATTACCCACTGGTTCGTGCTCAGGCGGAGAGAATCGTTCGTGAAAGAGACGCTCTGCTGGAACGACTTCGCGAGCTCCCGGGGATTCGCCCGTATCCCTCCCAGGCGAACTTCATTCTCTTCGACTGTCAAGCCGGGTCGAGCCGGGTGTTCGAGGGTCTCCTGGCGCGGGGCGTCCTAGTGCGGGACGTGAGCGCCCATCCTCGCCTGAGCCAATCCCTGCGGGTGACGGTCGGTAGGCCCGAGGAGAATGAAATGTTTCTTAGAGCGCTTCGCGAGACGCTGGAGGAGCTTCCATGAAGGCTGACTCATTGACCAAGGCCAAGCGAGCCGGCGCACATCGGCGCTCCACCAAAGAAACGACGGTGGAGATGCAACTCACCGTGGACGGCGGCGGGAAAGCGGACGTAGCGACCGGAATCGGATTTCTCGATCATATGTTGGAGCTTCTCGCCCACCACGGAGAGCTCGATCTCTCGGTTCAGGCGCACGGTGATCTCCACGTGGATTTTCATCACACGGTCGAGGACGTGGGGCTCGTTCTCGGGGATTGTCTGGCGCAGGCGCTGGGTGACAAGGCGGGAGTCAACCGGTTCGGGGTAGCTTACGTTCCGCTGGACGAGGCGCTGTCCCGAGTGGTGGTCGATCTCTCGGGACGTCCCTACCTCAGTTGGCGAGTCCGGTTCACCTCGGATCGAGTGGGAGATTTTCCGACCGAGCTCTTCCAAGACTTTTTTCGGGCTCTTTCCGATCGCGCCCGGCTGACTCTCCACGTGGAGACTCTCTATGGAGACAACAACCATCACATCATTGAGACGGTCTTCAAAGCCTTCGCCCGTTCGCTACGTGAGGCGACCCGGCGCACCGGAAGCGCCAACGTTCCTTCCACCAAGGGGACGCTGAAGGACTGAGCCCGGCCAATGCCCGAGCCGTTGATCGTCGTCGACTATGGAGTGGGAAACCTGGGAAGCGTTGCCCGCGCCTTCCGGCGCATCGGCGCCGACAGCGAGCTCTCCGCGGATGCAGAGAAGATCCGACGGTCGAAACAACTGGTCCTGCCAGGGGTGGGTCATTTTGGGGAGGCGATGAACACCCTGCGCGCTCGCGGTTTGGAGGCGCCTTTGCGCGAGGCATTGGAGAGTGGAGCCAGATTGCTCGGAATCTGTGTGGGGTTTCAGATGCTCTTTGAGGCGAGCGAAGAGGCTCCCGGTGTTTCGGGATTGGGTTTGCTCCCCGGCGATGTGCGCCGTTTTTCCACTGGCCGGCCGGTACCCCACATCGGCTGGAACCAGCTCGAGCTCCAGGGCGAGACGCCACTCCTCGATGGGATCGAGACCGGCGACTATTTCTATTTCCTACATTCCTACTACGTGACGCCGCAGGGGGATGCCGTGGTGAAGGCCAAGACGAGCTACGACCTTTCTTTCTGCTCGGTGGCAGGGAAGGGAAGGATCGCCGGTATCCAGTTCCATCCCGAGAAGAGCCAACAACTCGGGTTGCGAGTGCTGGCAAATTTCTGGCAGAGATCATGACGATTATTCCCGCCATCGACATCGAGGATGGAAAGTGCGTGCGCCTGGTGCGCGGTGAGCGAGGAACGGAGACCGTGTTCGGAGAGGATCCGGTAGAGGTGGCGCTTGCCTGGCAGGATCAGGGAGCGCGGCTGCTTCACGTCGTCGATCTGGACGCCGCCTTCCAGCCGGACCACGGCAACCGCCCGGCCATCGCGCGGATCGTCAAAGCAGTTGGCATTCCCGTTCAGGTGGGAGGCGGAGTGCGGAGCCGCGCCGATTTCGACCGGCTCCTGGAGACGGGAGCGGCGCGCGTGGTGTTCGGCACCGCCGCGGTAGAGAATCCTTCCGTGGTTCGAGAGGCGCTGGGAATCGCTCCGCAAGCGGTGGTGGTGGGAGTCGACGTGAGAGACGGAAAGGTCGCGGTCCACGGTTGGCAAGAAGACTCCGCACAGGAACCCGTCGAGCTCGGAAAGCGCTGGGTGGAGGAAGGCGTCGATACCTTCATCTATACCGACATCTCACGGGATGGGGTTCTGACCGGCCCCAACGTGGCAGCGGTGCGTCGCTTCGCGCGCGAAACCAAGGCACGGGTGGTGGCGTCCGGCGGGATCGGGTCTCTCGAGGATCTTCGCCGGCTTCGAGAGGCAGAGACAGACGGTGTGGAAGCGGCGATCGTGGGCCGCGCGCTTTACGAAAGGATCTTCACTCTGGCGGAAGCGATGCAGATCGGTAGGGTCGCCGGCTAGGGAACGACCGCGATGCTGGCCAAGAGAATCATCCCTTGTTTGGACGTCGACCGAGGTCGGGTCGTGAAGGGGGTGCGTTTCGTCGACCTGGTCGATGCCGGCGATCCGGTGGAGGCGGGGGCCCGCTACGATCAAGAGGAAGCCGACGAGCTGGTCTTTCTGGATATCACCGCCTCTCATGAGCGGCGGGAGATTCAGAGACAGATGGTGGAGCGAGTGGCCGACACCTTGACCATCCCGTTCACGGTGGGGGGTGGTATCGGATCGGCGGACGACATGAAGGCGATCTTGGAGGCGGGGGCGGACAAAGTGGCCATCAACACCGCGGCGGTGAATCGACCGGAGATCCTGAGCGAGGGGGCGCGCCGGTTCGGCCGGCAATGTGTCGTCCTCGCCATCGACGCCAAGCGAGCCAACGGGCGATTCGAGGTCTTCATCCATGGCGGGCGCACGCCCACCGGCCTCGACGCCATCGCCTGGGCCAAACGGGCGGAGGAGCTGGGAGCGGGCGAGATCCTTCTCACCAGCATGGATCGCGATGGCACCGAGCTCGGCTACGACCTGACGCTGACCCGGGCGGTCTCGGAGGAGGTTTCTATTCCCGTCATCGCTTCCGGAGGCTGCGGGCGCCTGGAGCACTTCGAAGAGGCTCTCACCAAGGGCAAGGCGAGCGCCGTCCTGGCCGCCTCGATATTTCATTTCGGCACCTACCGCATTCGTGATGCCAAGACCTTCCTGGCGGAGCAGGGCGTGCCGGTCCGGGTAGCGAGACGATGAAGCGTCACGACATTCCCGAGAACCTCCAGTTCGACGAGCGGGGCCTGATACCGGCGGTCGTCCAAAACGCCGCCACCGGGCGGGTGCTGATGGTTGCCTTCATGAGTCGAGAGAGCCTGGAGAAGACGTTCCAAACGGGTGAAGCCCATTTCTGGTCCCGCCAGCGCAACGAGCTGTGGCGGAAGGGTGCCACCTCGGGAAACGTGATGAAAGTGCTGGAGGTGGTCGCCGACTGCGACGCCGACTGCCTGCTCCTTCGAGTTTCTCCCGCCGGTCCGGCCTGTCACACCGGGGAGACGAGCTGTTTCTTCACGTCCCTGGGCTCGGACGCCGAGGGCCGCGGCGAGACGCCTTTGTCGGAAATGATCGGGGAGCTGGCAGAGCTCATTCACCAGAGAAACGAGAAACGCCCGCCCGGCTCCTACACCACCGAGCTCTTCGCGGGCGGAGTGGATCGCATCGCCAAGAAAGTGGGCGAAGAGGCGGTGGAGGTGGTCATCGCCGGAAAGAACGGGGATGCGGCGGAGCTCTGTCGCGAGTCCGCCGACTTGCTCTATCACCTTCTCGTGCTTTGGGAGGAGACCGGGGTCTCTCCCTCGGCGGTGGGCGAAGAGCTGAAGAGAAGAAGGCACTAGGTGGTCCAGAAGCGGAAGCTGGACGTCGAGGACTGGCGCAAGAAGATCGATGCCATCGACGATCAGCTGCTCGTTCTCTTGAACGAGCGCGCCAACTGCTCGATCGAGATCGGTTGGATCAAACGGGCGCGGAACCTCACGATCTACGTGCCGGAGCGGGAGATCGAGATTCTGCAGCGCCTGTCGAGCACCAACCGAGGGCCTCTCACCGAGGCGGCTATTCGCCGTCTCTTCGAGAGAGTCATCGATGAGTCGCGAAGCATCGAGCGCCTGGTATGCCATTCCAACGAGGGAAAGAAACCAAGCAAACGAACCGGTCGCGAGAAGGTGGTGTCGAGCTCGCCAGGCAGGTCAAAAAAATAGGAGGAGAACCGTGGTCATCGTAATGGAGCACACCGCCAAAGAGGAGGAGATCCAGAAAGTCGTCGAACGCCTGACCGAATGGGGCTACGACATCCACCGGTCCACCGGCGCCACCAGAACCGTGCTGGGGGCGGTGGGCATGCCGCGCACCGTCGCGGATCCCGCGGACCTGGAGGTTCTGCCCGGGGTGCGGGAGGTCATTCGCATCAGCGAGCCGTACAAGCTGGTGGGGCGGACTTTTAAGAGGGAGGACACGGTGGTGCGGATCGGCGACATCGCAATCGGTGGAACCGAGATCGTGGCCATGGCCGGGCCCTGCTCGGTGGAGAGCCGCGAGCAAATAAGAGAGATCGCGGCGCGGGTCCGAGAGATGGGTGCCACGGTCCTGCGAGGGGGTGCCTTCAAGCCGCGCACCTCTCCCTACAGTTTTCAGGGATTGGGAGAGGAGGGGCTGAAGTACATGCGAGAAGCCGCCGACGAGAACGGATTGCTGGTGGTCACCGAGATCATGGACGGCACCCAGATACCCATGTTCCTGGAGTACGTCGACATCCTTCAGGTCGGCGCCCGCAACATGCAAAACTTCAGCCTACTCAAAGAGCTCGGCCGATTGCACAAGCCGGTGCTGTTGAAGCGCGGCTTGTCCGCCACCATCGAGGAGCTCCTTCTTTCCGCGGAGTATCTGATGGTCGGTGGCAACCAACAGGTGATCCTGTGCGAGCGCGGAATTCGCACCTTCGAGCAGTACACTCGCAACACCCTCGACCTTTCGGCCATTCCCATCGTGGAGAAGCTCTCTCATTTGCCGATCCTCGTCGATCCCAGCCACGGAACCGGGAGACGCGACAAGGTCGTTCCCATGGCTCGAGCGGCGATCGCGGCCGGGGCGGACGGACTGCTCATCGAGGTCCACAACTGTCCGGATAAGGCGCTCTCCGACGGCGCTCAGTCCCTCTATCCCGAGCAGTTCCAGAGGCTCATGGAAGAGATCCGCATCATCGCCACCGCCCTCGGTCGCTCGGTGACCTCGCCGGTCGAGCGGGCGGCTCGATGAAACGCGTCGCCATCGTCGGGCTCGGGTTGATGGGTGGTTCTCTTGCCCTGGCCCTCAAACGAGTCCGTCCGTCATGGCGTCTGGTGGGATGCGATCGTCCCGAAGTTCTCGATGAGGCTCGCCGCCGGTTCCTGGTCGACGAGACGGAATCTCGTCCGGAAAAGGCGGTACGGGGAGCGGAGATGGTGGTTCTAGCGTCCCCGGTTGAGACCATCGCGCAACACTTGAGGAGCCTGGCCGCCGAGTTCGAGAGCGGCACTTTGGTGACCGATATGGGAAGCACCAAGAGATGGATCCTGGAAGCGGCGGAGGCCCTACCGTCGGAGATCGACTTCGTGGGTGGCCATCCCATGGCGGGGAAGGCGAGCTCCGGTTTGGATGCCGCCGACGGAGAGCTATTCCGCGGGGCGCCGTGGGCTCTGGTGGTCCGATCGTCACAAAGGGACACGCCGGGGCTCGAGGTGCTCCAGGAGATAGTGCGAGCGGTGGGCGCGCATCCGATCTTGGTGGACGCCGCAACCCATGACCGGGCGGTGGCGGTGGTGAGCCAGCTGCCACACGTTCTGGCGGTGGTCCTCTGCGAGCAAGCGGCATCGGTCGATCGAGCCCTGGAGCTGGCCGGCCCAGTGTTCCGCAACCTGTCCCGACTCGCTTCCAGCTCCTCGCCCGTATGGAACGACATCTTCGCCAGCAACGGCGACATGGTGCGCGAGGCTGTCGCCGACATGGAGCGACGACTCCACGAAGCACACTCCGAGCTGGCGGGGAAAGGGCTCGGCGCTCATTTCGAGGCGGCCAGAAAGGCGGTCGCCGATTATCCCAACCTCTCCTGATGCCCGCTAGACCCGCCAGGGACGGCACCCTCATCATCGACGCCGATGACACTCTCTGGGAGAACAACATCTATTATCAGGAGGCTACCGATCGCTTTCTGGTCCTGGTAGAGGCTCGGGGTCTAGAGAAAGAGCCGGCGCGTAAACGGCTCCTGGAAGTCGAGCGGAGCAACGTGCCTCAATGGGGATACGGCTCCCAGTGCTTTGCGCGATCCCTCCGAGAGACTTTGGAATCGTTCGGGGGCGGGCCGCTGACCGCCCCGGAGCTAGAGGCCATCTCGTCTCTGGCGCGCCACGTCGCCGAGATTCCCATCAAGTTCCTTCCCGGCGTCCAGGAGACCCTGGTCCAACTGCGTGACCGTTTTCGCCTCATCATGTTCACCAAGGGAGATCCGCCCGAGCAATGGAAAAAAGTCGAGCGGAGCGGCATCGCTCCTCTCTTCGATCACGTGGAAGTCACCAGCGAGAAGAGCTCCTTCGCCTACGTGGGTCTCGTCGAGCGCTACCGGCTGGCGCCGGCGCAGACCTGGATGATTGGAAATAGCCCCGCCTCCGACGTGAACCCCGCCCTGCAGGCCGGCCTCAACGCCATCCTCATCCCCCATCCTCACACTTGGGAGTTGGAGCACGAAGTCGTGAAGGAGGACGCTCGACTGCGGATCCTGGAACGCTTCGAGGACCTGTTGCGAGTTTTTCCGCCCATCCGCTAGAATCAGGACAAAAGAAATCGACAGGAGTGAGGGAACTCGATCCGGCCGACGGCCTCATGGACACGCTACCCCTATATCCGAACAGGAGCGAGAACCCAGGCCTCGCCTTGCGCCGCCAGCGGGATAGCCTCCTCGAAAAAGGGGCTGGAAGCCCGCAAAGGCTGGAGGAGAGCATGGCGGCCCTGGTTCGGGAGTGCGTCTTCGAGACCCTGCGTTTGACCGGCGCTCCCGTCAGCCGGCAAGCCGTCGCCGCAGCCGCCGGCGGGGGGGGCGAGACCGAGGAGCGGGATCTGATCCAGGGCCAGGTGGAAGCACTTCGTCTTCTCGATGAGGCCGCTCGGTCGGGGGGTCAGCTGACTCCCAAGCTGGTGCGAGAAGTCCACCGTCTGTCCACTCGCCCCGACTCGGCAGGGGGGCAGTTTCGGCGCCAGGACATCGAGGGTCAGTTCGCCGCCGCCTCACCCTCGCCCCCGGAGCTCATCTCCGCCAAGGTCGACAATCTCTGCGACTGGCTCAGTGTGGACAGCGGCCGAGGGATGCATCCTCCCGAGAAGGGGGCACTCGCTTTCGCTCGGCTCTTGGAGATCTCGCCCTTCGAGCACGGAAACTTCCGCACCGCCCACCTTCTTCTGAGTTTTTTCGCTTTCGCGGAGCGTTATCCTCCATTTTTTCTGCGCTTCGAGGAAGCAGAAGACGTGCGGGAGGAGGTGGAGCGTGCCATGCGCTTCGAGACCCTGCCGCTGGTGAATCGGCTGGCTCGAGCCTTGGCCGGGTCGCTATCGTTTTGCATCGAAGAAGTGTCTGGCCGGGCTGGTCCCTAAAAAGTGAGAGGCTCCTTGCACCGACCGCGCGTCCTCGTCCCCATGTTATCGGCGCTCCTCGTGTTAGGCGCCGCGGGCCTCTTCCTGGAACAGCCCCTCTCCTGGGAGCTCCTCGATCCCCGTGAGACCGGGGGAATTTGGCGCCTCTCGTTCTTGGTCTTGTTCCTTACCAGCGCGGTCAGCACCACCCTCCTGCTCGCTTCCAAGCGCAGCAAGGCTCGGCACGATTTCCCGCTCTTGGCGGTCCTGGCCATCGCGGTCAACTTCGTCGTTCAGCTGAGTGGGGGTTTGCAATCGTCCTGGCAGACTCTTTATCTCATTCTGATCGGGTTGGTGGCCGTCGCCTGTCCTCCGCGCCTGGTTGCCTCCCTGCTGGCGGTCATTTCCGCGCTCGAGGTTGCAAACTGGGCCATCGGGGGTTACCAGGATAGCGCCGCCTTGTTGCGCACGCTGGGACTCCCGGCGGTGACTGCGGCGGGGATTGGCTTCCTGGAATGGAGCGGGAGGCGGAGATCCGAAAGGACGGAAGAGGAGCTCCTCAAGCTCAACCGGGGACTCGAAGAGCTGGAGGTGTCCGAGGAGGGCGTGGCGACGTCCCCCATCTCAGAAGAAGGTAAGCGCCTCGGCCGGGTGGAGCATGTCCGGGCTTTGGACGCTCGGCTCGGTGCGCTTCTGGCCCTGGTTCGGGAGGTCACCGAGGCTTATGGCGCCTTTCTTCTTCGCGCCGACCCGGGAACCACCGGCTTCATCATTCGCTTGGTGGCGGGTCCGGCGGTTGACCGAACGGGAGAACGCGTGACGCTTGCGGGAGGGCTCCTCAGTGACGTTCTGCGAGACGAGAAGATGCTCGCCGTCGCCGAGCGCGCTCGTCCACTACCCCCTTTCCCTTGGTATTCCCAGAGGGCCGGTCCGGCCAAGCAACCAGAGCTCCATTCGCTCCTTGCCATCCCCTTCCGCGATCAAGGCGGGCCGCAGTGGATTCTCATCCTGGATCATGAGCATCCAGATCACTTCGACCCGGCGCGCCAGGAGCTGGCTCGTGCTCTCTCGGATCAAATGCTGCAGTGGCTTTCTTCGACGCGGCTGCTGTCGGAGCTGGACATACTCTCCAAGGAGTTTCGTCGCCTCTATGAAGCCAGTGCCGCACTCTCTCAGGGACTTCGGGTGGAGCAAACGCTGGAGCAGATCGCGAGTTTCTGCAAAGAGGTCACCCAATTCGACGCATGCGCTATTTGCTTGCTGGATGAGGGTAGAGACAAGTTCTCGGTACCGGTGGCGGAAGGCTATCCGCGGAAGTTTCGAGGCTCGCTCTTGCCACTCGACTCGCGCACCTGGGCGGGTTGGATCTTGAGGGCGCAGGAAGATCCACAGACCGTACGCTTTAAGCTCCGCACCGGCATGCCGGTCCTCTATCCCGGAGAGCGAATGTATCTGGGAGCCGCGTTCCTGGGAATGCCCCTGCTGGCAAAGAATCGCGTCACCGGTGCGCTCTTGCTGACTCGCCGGGGGAAGCCTTTCTCCTCGAACGAGGTGCGGCTGGTGCGCATCCTCTGCAACCAGGCCTCCATCGCCGTCGAGAACGCGCGCGTCTACGGGAGGTTGGAACAAATGGCCATCACCGATGGCCTCACCGGCCTCTTCAACCGGCGATATTTCCAGCAGGCTTTGGAAAGGGAGCTGGCGAGGGCCGACCGCGGCGCCAGCAGCCTCGCCCTGCTGCTTCTGGACATCGATCACTTCAAGGTCTTGAACGACACCTACGGTCACGCTCTCGGTGACGCGGTGTTGAAGAAAATTGCCGAGGTCCTGGGAGAGACCCTGAGGAAAGGGGACGTGTTGGCCCGCTATGGTGGAGAGGAGTTCGTGGTCCTCCTGCCCCAGGCGACCTACCAAGGCGCGCAGGAGTTCGCCCAGCGCGTCTGGAAGGCGGTGGGGACGGCGCCCATTCATCCCGGGGGCGGGGCGCTCCGGGTGACTGCCAGCGTGGGCTGGGCTCTTCTCCCCGAGGACGTGGATTCGGCAGAGGCCTTGCTGGAGGCGTCGGACCGGGCGCTCTACTACGCCAAGGAGACCGGCCGTAACAAAGTGGCGGCCTACCACGCTCTGCAAGCGAGCGTGAAGTCCTGATGAGAAAACCGAAGAACTACTACTCGATTCTCGGCGTTTCCCCGGAGACGTCTCTCGAAGAGATCAAGAGGTCCTACCGCCGCCTGGCAAGACGATTTCACCCCGACATGAAGGAGACGTCCGACGCCGCGCGGTTTCGAGACATTCAGGAGGCGTATGAGGTTCTGTGCAGCCCCGAGAAACGACGCGCCTACGATCTGACTTCGAGCAGCGAAATACCGATCACCTACGGCTCTCCCTCGGCTCCCTTTGCGGAAGTGTGGTTCGAGCCCGGGCCGAGCGCTGCACGGCCGCGCTGGCGTCGGCGGTCGCGGGTCCTCGATACCGACGCGGAGATCGTCGTGACACCGGAAGAGGCACGACACGGCGGCACGTTGAGCTTCGAGGTTCGAGTGGGGGAGATGTGCGACGCCTGCCGGGGCACCGGGCAGGGATTCATGCTGTGGTGTTGGGACTGCGACGGCACCGGGGAAGTGAGACGCTACCGCCGCGTCCTTTTCTCCATACCTCCCGGCGTCGAGCACGGAGCCACGCTGAGCGCTTCACTGGGGCCGGGGCAGGGCGGCCTGCGCGCCCGGGTGCTCATCTCACAGAGGGCCGGCAGGCGGGGATCCGCTGAGTAGGGACGAATTTCGTCTGGGCGAGGTTTTCAACTCCCGCTACATTGCACCAGCCGAGGGGTATACAGGCTCACCGACCTCCCACCACTCGGAAACCCTGCTGGTGACGGTGGCGCTTGACTTTTCACCGTGTGCACGGATACCTTCACGCGCAAAGAGTGGGCCATGTCACTCACTCCCAGAACCAAGCTAGGTCGTTATGAGATCCTCTCCGCCATCGGTGCGGGTGGCATGGGAGAGGTCTACCGCGCTCGGGACAAGAAGCTCGGGCGTGAAGTCGCCATCAAAGTGCTTCCCGAAGAGTTCACGCAACATCCTCAAAAACTGGCCCGGTTCGAGCGCGAAGCGAGATTTCTGGCTGCGCTGAACCATCCGGGCATCGCTACCCTTCACGGTCTAGAGGAAGCGGAAGGCAAGCCCTTCCTTGTCATGGAGCTGGTTGAGGGGGAAACTCTCGCCGAGCGGATCGCTCGCGGACCACTCCCGGTGCAGGATGCGTTGACGATCTCTCAGCAAATTGCCGAGGCACTGGAGGCCGCGCACGAAAAGGGCATCATCCACCGCGATCTCAAGCCTTCCAATATTAAGGTGGACGCCGAAGGTCAGGTGAAGGTGCTCGACTTCGGCCTTGCCAAGGCTTTCGAGGACGATGTTCCCAAGAGTGATTTCTCGCAGTCCCCCACCTTCAGTCGAGACGCCACGCGATCGGGTGTCATTCTTGGCACCGCGGTCTACATGAGTCCCGAGCAGGCGCGAGGAAAGGGGATCGACAAACGCACCGACATTTTCTCTTTCGGTGCGGTCCTCTACGAGATGTTGACGGGAAGGAGGGCGTTTGCGGGCGAGGATGTTTCGGACGTTCTGGCCGCGGTTATCCGGAGCGAGCCTGAGTGGAAGGCGCTTCCAGCGGACGTTCCGCCCTCGGTGGTGAAGCTTCTCCGGCGCTGTCTCACAAAAGATCGCAAGAACCGTCTGCGGGACATAGCGGACGCCGGCTTCGAGATTCAAGAAATCCTCGCCGAGTCGACGGGCGTATTCCCCCAACAACCGCTGGCCGTCACCGCCCCGAGTCGAGCGCGAGAAAAGGTCGCGTGGGGAGTAGGGATACTGGTCGCGGTGCTAGTCACCGGCATCGCCGTCTGGAGCGTGATGCGTGCTGAGCCACCCGCGGAGACCATCAGACGTTTTCCGCTCACGTTGCCACCAGGTGATGCGTTGTCGTGTGTGAGCCGTCATGTCGTGGCCCTCTCGCCCGACGGCACTCGCTTCGTCTATGCCGCCAACGAGCAGTTCTACCTGCGCGAGATGGACCAGTTGGAGCCAGCCCCCATCCGCGGCACGGATGGGGGGCGGGAGCCGTTCTTCTCCCCGGGCGGTCAGTGGGTTGGCTTTTGGGCTAATGGCAACCTCAGGAAGGTCTCCGTGACGGGTGGGGCACCGGTGAGTCTATGCGAGTGCGGCAATCCCTATGGTGCGAGCTGGGGAGCCGACGACACCATCGTCTTCGGGCAAGGACCGGCAGGCATCCTTCGGGTGTCGACCAATGGCGGCACGCCGGAGGTCCTCATCCCCATGGACTCCGAGAAGGGTGAGCGGGGCCATGGGCCGCAGATGCTGCCGGATGGGAGGACGGTGCTCTTCACTCTCTCGACAACTCCATCCTGGGACGAGTCTCAGATTGTGACGCAGTCACTCGAAACAGGCGAACGGCGGGTTCTGATAGAAGGAGGCAGGGATGCACGCTACGTTCCCACCGGGCACCTGGTCTATGCACTTGCCGGGACGCTCCTGGCGGTGCCGTTCGATCTCGAGCGGTTGGAGGTGACGGGTGATCCAGTTCCTGTTGTCGAAGGTGTCGGGCGCGCTCGTGCCGGTGCGGCTCACGCCAGCTTCTCCGATTCCGGATCGCTCGTCTATGTTCCAGAGTCCAGCCTAATTTCGTTGTCGTTTGCGTTTGCTCGCGAGTTGGTCCGGGTCGACCGCGAAGGGAATGCCTCGTTGCTGACGGAGACACTCGGGGAGTGGGAAACTCCCCGATTCTCACCCGATGGCCAGCGCCTGGCCGTCAGAAAAGTGGACGAGACCGGGCAGCAAGACGTTTGGCTCCTCGAGCTCTCCCGCGGGACCTTGACGCGGTTGACCTTCGAGGGGGGTCATCACCCTCTTTGGTCTCCACATGGTGAACGGGTTCTCTTCACATTGGATCGAGTCGAGGGTACGAACATTTTCTCCCAGCCCGCGGACGGCAGCGGTTCTGCCGAGCAACTGACGACCGGGCCCGGCCAACGCTACCCCGCTGCTATCACATCGGACGGGAAGACGCTCATCTTCCGACAGGGTGGCGATACGGTCGAGGTCCTCCAGCCGAGTTTGGATATCGGGATGGTGCGTCTGGAGGGAGAGAGCGAGCCGGAGATGCTCCTTGACACATCTTTTGATGAGCACACACCGAAGCTCTCGCCGGATGACCGGTGGCTCGCCTATGTATCCAATGAGTCCGGTCGAGACGAGATCTTCGTGACTCGCTTCCCCACCGGTGGCAAGTGGCAGATATCGACCGAGGGCGGTAGGGAACCCATGTGGTCCCGAAACGGCCTGGAGCTCTTCTATCGGAATGGGGAGAAGATGATGGCGGTCGATGTTTCTGCGGGACCGGGGTCTGCAGGGAAGCCCACCTTGCTGTTCGAGGGACCCTATGATTTGAAGATTGGTTCTGGCGTCACCAACTACGACGTCACGCCCGACGGCCAGGGGTTCGTGATGATTCGGGCTCCCGAGAGACCCGCAGAGAGCTCGGGCCCGCCGCAACAAATCAACGTCGTCCTCAACTGGTTCGAAGAGCTGAAGCGCCTCGTCCCAACGGAATGAGCAAATGGAAATCGGCACGCGACTCAGCATCCTCAGAAGCTGGCCCGGTTCGAGCGGGAGGCGAGATTCCTCGCCGCGCTGAACCATCCGGGCAACACTACGCTTCAGGGACGAGGCGGTCCCGCCATGACCAGCCTTCTCCTTGCTGCCCAATCTTGTTGCGGCGCCAACTGACCGTGTAAACCAGCCACGGGCTCAGATACACGGTTTGCTGAGCGCCTGTGGCGCTCCATCACGTCCTTCCCGTAGTCGCGCTCGGCGAGATACCCGTTATGAGTCTACACATCAGCTCGATATTCCCCGGGCGATGGTCGCCACCACGGCCAAAGGGCTCGCGGTGGTGGAACTCGAGCTGGTTCCGTCTGGCGCAGCGGCGACCGTTGTCATCCACGAATACGCATTGGTTCCGGTCGCGCTTCCACACGACGCGCTTGACCGGGGCCGGGATGTAGCGGGACGACGGGGATGGGTCGGTCTGTTCGAGGCTCTTCCTGGGTGCTTTCGTCTTCCCGAAACGCCTGGCTTCCAGTCGTTCGAGCTTCTCGGTAACGGCCGCCTCGATAATCGCGGCCAAATCCCCGTCGGGTACGGACGGGCGCATCAGAGCGCGGAGTCGCTCCAGCTTGTCGTGGAGTTCTGCGCTGGCCGTGAACTGGACCCGGTAGCGCGCCGGCGCCAGAGGCTCCACCAGAGGGGGCTTGGCATGCTGTACTGTAGTAGCACAATGGGAAATTTCACGGAACTGCAGCTTTGGAAAATGTCGCTCAAGGGGAATGGTCGGCTCGCGGGGCATCGAGCGACCTCAGTGCGGGCCGGGTCTAGCGATGAATCGGTGAGTGAAGTCAGCGTCTAGTGTCAGTGCCTCCTTGATTCCGTAGGTCTCCATGATCACAAAGCTCAGGCAATCCACGGGGCTGTACTGCTTGTCCTGGTGCTGGATGAGATAGTCGAAGGCCTTCTTCTCCCCCTCAGGCGTCGCCCAGTGGATACGAGCCAGAACCTCCCGGTAAAGTCGGGTGCCCACCCGCACTGCCGCTCGATGGCCGTCTAGCTTACGAGTGAGCGTGATCGTTTCGAAGACGATGTGATTGGTGGTGAGCCAGAGCTCGGGAAGGCGGCCGGGATCGAATGCCTCGAAGACCTCTCGAACGCGTTGGTGGTCTGGGTCTCCTGGCGATGCGAGGGCGAACAAGAAGCTGGTGTCGAGGAAGATCATTACGGCAGGTACTTATCGTGGTCCCGCGCAATGGGAACACCCTTCGGCACGTTCTGGATGAGCCCGATGAAGCTTCTCGGGTCGTCCAGGTCTTCGTCCTCGAGCACCGCAGGGCGAAACTCAAGCTCGACCTCGGTCTTGTCCTGGAGATCCACCCGTTCCTTGGGCTTGAAGACCCCGTCTTCGTAGATAGCCTTGACGGTCATGTCGTTCTCCTTCAAGAAATCCGTACGGATTCGCCTGCTACAGTGGACTAGTCGTTCAGGTGTAAGAAGGTCAGGGGCTCGACGTCGCGTCCGTTGAACCGGTTGTTGGGGAACCTCTTACGAATCCAAATCCGCAGGAGACCGACTCCCGTTCCGACTCCCAGGGCCACCAGGAGGGAGATCCCGATCAGAGCCAGCGCGGTGAGGATGACCCAGGCCAAGGTAGGTTGGGACTCCGTGTCCCTCAGGTCGACGAAGGTGATGCCTTGTCCTTTGGACTGGATCCAAAGGGCCAGGCCCAGAATCTGCGACGTCATGAAGCCATGCTACTGCCGGTTCGTCAGGCGGTCAAGCCAGGGTCAGCGGCCCCCGTCGATGTCGCGAGTCATAGGCGAAGTGGCGACCTTTGCCACGCCCTTCAAGGTAGTGGTGTAGGTAGTGATACCTTCCACGATGGACTCCGCGATCTGGTGACGAAAGTCACCGGAGGAGAGGAGCGTGGCATCGTCCGAGTTGGAAAGGAACGACACCTCGAGCAGGACGCTCGGCATGTTCGCGCCCAACAAGACGTAGAAGGGAGCCGTCTTGACCCCTAGGTCGCGGGAGTGCCTGTCCGATTCGACCGCGCGTTTCACCATCGACTGATGCACGTGATGGGCAAACTCCCTCGACTCGGCGATCTTGCTGTTGTTCATGATCTGGCTCAAGAGCTCCTCGAGCTCCGTCATGCGACGGGTGCTGACCGCGTTCTCGCGAGCCGCGGTTTCCTCCGCCTCGGGCGATGTGGCGAGGTTGAGGTAGTAGGTCTCTAGACCGCGGGCGCGCCGGTTTCTGCTGGCGTTGGCGTGAATGGAGACGAAGAGATCCGCGCCCTGGGAATTGGCGATGGCCGTTCTTTCCTCGAGGGGAATGAAAACGTCGTCGTTGCGCGTCAAGATGACCTCGTAGTTGCCCTGGGCCTCCAGGAACTTGGCGACGCGCCGCGAGATATCCAGCACCAGATCCTTCTCCTGGAGTCCGTTGTGACTCGTCGCTCCCGGATCGTGTCCGCCGTGACCGGGGTCGATGATCACCCGCCGCGCTTCCAGCCCGAGCTGCCGGGAAAGAGGAAAGCGCCCATCGGAGGTGGGCTCGGGCGGGAGAGGAAGCATGGCAACCGGAGCGGGAGGCAGGTCGGCGGAGGCGGGCTGAGGCTCCGCCGAGACTTCGCCGGGCGGCGGCGGAGAAGTGGCGGACGCCTCGGCATCAGACGGATCTCCGGAAGCGGACGCCGTTCTCGGCGGAAGGCCAGGGGAGCTCCCATCCGCTGGGCTTCCGGGCTCCGGTTTGATCCCAAGTATGTCCACCACCAGCCGATGGGGGTCGGGTAAGTAGAACACGTTGTACCGGCTGATGCTCTCGAAGTCCAGAACCACCCGAACCACGTCCGGCTTGTTTTGTCCCACCCGGATCTGTTTGAGAAAACCGTCCCCCACTTGAAAGACTTCTGAAGCCAGACTCTCCGACAAGTGAGTGTTGAAGAGATCGAAGTAGATGCGGTCGGGATGGGTCAAACGCCCGCGGTTGAACTCCACCTCATCGGCGGTGTCGATGACGATGCGCGTATACTCCTTTCCGGTCCACTGCCGAATATTGCGCACCTCGACCAAACCGGATGGCGTCGTTCGTCTCGTCGGCTCGGCGGGTCTTTCTACCTTCTCCGGCCTGTCGAGGTTTGCCAGTAGGCGCCGGGCATCGGCCGCCTCGGTACTATTCGGCCAGCCGGTGAGGAGGGCACTCATTTCCTGGCGGGCTGCCTTTTCGTTGGAGAGGCTGTTGAGATAGAGATCGGCGCGCGCCAGCCGGGCAGCGGGGCCCCACTTGCTGTCGGGATAGCCTTTGAGGAGCAGATGGTAGGCGTCCAGGGCCTGTACCATGGCGTCCCGGTCGCCGAAACGGGCGCCCGCCTTTCGATAGAGCTCGCCTTCATGGTAGAGAGCATCGTCACAATAGCCGCTTCGCGGGTAGCTCAGAACGACCACGTGATACTGCCGCGCTACCTTGAGCCACACCGCCTTTTCCGCCTGGAGATTCTTGGAGGAGGCCAGCGATTTCTCGGCGGCCAGTGCTTCTTCGTATAGCGTCTGGGCGGTCTTCTGCTCCGCCAACACAGGGGATGGGTCGCCGAGTGAGGACAGCAAGACCGTTAAACCGGCCGCCGCCAGCGCGACGCCTCTAACGGAGTTGACGGTCCACCTCATCAAAATAATCCTTTGCCACCAAGACCTCGCGCGCCTTGGAGCCTTCCGGCGGCCCGACGATGCCGTCCGCCTCCAGCATGTCGACGATCCTGGCCGCCCGGCTGTAGCCGAGCCGAAGTCTTCGCTGTAAGTGAGAGACCGAGGCCACGCCCGTTTCCACCACGATCCGTGCCGCTTGGTCGAAGAGCTCGTCCCGCTGGTTGTCGCCGAGATCGTTCCTTTCCTGTTCCTGAAATATGGAGAGATTGTACTCGGGCTTGCCGGCCTTTCTCCAGAAGGAAACAAGCCTCCCGACTTCGGCTTCCGACACGAAAGCGGCGTGCAGGCGGGTCAGGCGTGCCGACCCCGGCGGCAGGAAGAGCATGTCGCCCTTGCCGAGAAGCTGCTCGGCACCATTGGCGTCGAGGATGGTTCGCGAGTCCACCCGAGAGGGCATGCGGAAGGCGATGCGGGAAGGGAAGTTGGCTTTGATGATTCCTGTGATGATGTCCACCGACGGCCGCTGCGTGGCCAGAACTAGGTGAACGCCCACCGCTCGCGCCATCTGGGCGAGGCGGGTAATGGCGTCCTCCACTTCCCAGGACGATACCATCATGAGGTCGGCGAGCTCGTCGATGACGAGGAGAACATAGGGCAGAGGGCGGAGCGGTTCACCGTTCTCGCTTTCCTTTTTCTCTCCGGCCTCGATGGCTCCGCGCAGGATGTTGTTGTACTGCTCGATGTTTCGCACACCTTCCGAGGCCAGCATCTTGATGCGGTTCTCCATTTCGAATACCGCCCACTTGAGGACCTCGCTGGCTTGCTTGGGCTCGCTGACCACCGGCGTGAGCAGATGGGGGATGTCTTGATACGCGCCGAGCTCCAGACGCTTGGGGTCGATCAGAATCAACTTCACTTCATCCGGGGTCGATTTGTAGAGCACCGAGCAGATCATGCTGTTGAGCAGCACCGACTTGCCGCTTCCCGTCGCTCCCGCGATCAAGAGGTGAGGCATGCGGGTAAGATCGCTGACGTTGGTGGCGCCGTCGATTCCTTTCCCCAGGGCCACCGTCAGCCGGGAGGAGCTGGACTGGAAGGCCTCCGATTCGAGGAGCTCTCGGAGGCCGATGACCTCCCGGTTCGTGTTGGGAATCTCGATCCCAACCGTCGATTTCCCGGAGATGCGGTCGATGCGTACCGACTCGGCCTGCAGGGCCAGGCACAGATCCTCGGCGAGAGCGGTGATCTTGTTGTACTTGATGCCGGCATCCGGCTTGAACTCGAAGGTGGTGACCACCGGGCCGGGATGGATCTGGAGGACCTCACCCTCCACCGCGAACTCCTGGCAGCGCCGCTGAAGAAGCTTGGCTCTCTCCATCAACTCTTTGTCGTCGAGCTTCACTTCCTCGCGTCGGGCCTCCAGGATGGTGAAGGGAGGCATCGTCCAGCGGCCCTTCTTGGGGGTGAAAGGCAGCATCTCCTGTTGGCTCGGCCTGGCCTTGCTTTGCTCCACTTTGGCAATCGGGTCATCCGTGGGCTGCGCCTTGTCTTTCTCCGCTTCCAGTGCCCGGCGGGCGTGCTTCTTCACCACGCGTTCGCGGAGTTTTTCTTTGCGGCGACTCTCCCGAAGGTGACTGAAGGTGGTGATCAGCTCCGCGCTCTTGGCGCGTTGCCAGGTCGAGAAAATCCGGACCGCCTGGCTCAGCGACCAGCGCGTGGCCACCATGATGGCGGCGAAGAGCGTGGTGACCAGGAGAATGAAGGCCCCCGCCTCGCCGAGCGCCGACGAGAGGTAGACGGCCAATAGGTGGCCTACCGCTCCGCCGGCGGGAAGAACCGCTCCCTTGAAGGGCACTTCTTGCAGGGAGAGGGACAATAGCCCGGCCAGGCTCAATACCACGCTCATCAGACCGAAGTTCTTCGACCAGCTGCCGTCGTGGGAGCGACACCAGAATCGGTTCCAGCCCGCCACACCGAGAAAGACGGCTACGCTGTAGGCCGCCAGTCCCAGGAGCTGAAGGAGCGCTTCGGCGAAGAAGGATCCTGCCGGGCCTATCAGGTTCTCCGTTGTCAGCCGCGAAGTCTCTTTGAAGTACCAGACGGGGTCCTCCGGGGAGTAGGTCAGCAGACTGACCCCTACCATCAGAGAAAAGGCGAGCAGGCAGACTCCGACGACTTCGGAAAGCCGCTCGCGGTAGGCAGAGCGGTCGACCTCGCTCTTACGGTAGATGGAACGCGACGTAGACAAGAACCGCTCCTCCTGCCGTCAAGCAGTAATAGCCGAAGAGATGAAAGCGTCGGGCAGCCAGCAGCCGCAAGACGAAACCAATGGTAATGTAGCCGACCAGAAAAGAGGTGGCAAAGCCCGTCAGATAACCGGCCACCGCATCCGCCTCGACCAGGCTCACCCGGGGGAGATCGTAGACCGCCGCACCGAGTATGGCGGGGATGGAGAGCAGGAACGAGAAGCGAGCTGCCGCGTCATGGGAAAGGCCGCGCAGCAAGCTCCCCACGATCGTCGAGCCGGAGCGAGAGATTCCTGGAAGCAGGGCGGCGCTCTGAAACAAACCGACGGTCAGAGCATCTCTCGCTCCCATGTCGCCGAGGGTGCGCCCATCTAAGGTTAGCCTCCGGGAGCCGAGAAGGAGAGCTCCGGTCACCAGCAGACCGGTGCCCACCACCCACAGCTGGTCGAAGCTGCGTTCTATCATCGAGCCGAAGAGTAGGGCCGCCACGACGGCGGGCAGCGTTCCCACTATCAGCGTTATCCACAGCCGGCGCCAGGTGGCGCGGCCGTCACCCGGACCGAGAGCCCAGATCAGCAGCCCGACTTCCCGTCGGAAGTAGATGAGTACCGCAAGTAAGGTTCCCAGATGCAATACAATATCAAAAAGAAGCGCCGGCTGGTCGAACCCGGGGATGAAGTGCTGTGCCACCGCCAGGTGGCCGGAGCTGGAGACGGGCAGGAACTCGGTCAGTCCCTGAATGAGCCCCAGTACCATGGCGGCGTAGATGCTCATCCCCGTCAACCTCAACTCTCCATCACCACCGGAAGGATCATCGGCCGGCGTTGGGTTCGTTTCCGAAAGAACCGTCTGAGCTCGGTCTGGATCTTCTCTTTGATGAGCCCCCAGTCGGCGACTTCCTCGGCAGGAGAGCCTTCCACGGTGGCAATTATCAGAACCCTGAGCTCGTCCAGCAGCTCCTCGTCCTCCAAGAAGCCGCGGGTAATGATCTCGGGCGGGGCCTCCACGCGACCGTTTTGCTTGTTGATGGAGACGACCGGAATCACGATGCCGCCTTCCGAGAGATGCTGGCGATCGCGAAGCACGATGTCTCGAACGTCACCGAGCTCGCTTCCATCGACGAAGACCCTTCCCGTCTCCTCCTTGCGGGCGATGCGCCCTCCCTGGTCGTCGAACGCGATCACGTCGCCGTCCTCCGCGAGGAGCACTCGCTCGGCAGGGATGCCCAGGCCTCGGGCGATGCGGGCGTGGGAAACGAGCTGCCTCCATTCGCCGTGAATCGGAATGAAGTAGCGCGGGCGCACCAGGTTCATCATGAGCTTGAGCTCTTCCGCGCTTCCGTGACCGGAAACGTGCACCGCGGCGGTCGACGAATGGATGACGTCCGCTCCTCGCCGATAGAGGTGGTTGATGATCCGCGAGACGGCGCGCTCGTTGCCGGGAATGACCCGGGCGGAGAGGACGACGGTGTCGCCGGGCTCGATGGCGGCGTTTTTGTGATTCCCGATGGCGATCTGGGACAGCGCGGACATCGGCTCCCCCTGACTCCCTGCGGTAAGAACAAGTAGATTCTGGCGCGGCGTCTTGGCAATGCCGGCGGGGCGGATGAGAAGATTTCCGGGCAGGCGGATGTAGCCGAGATCGATCGCCGTCTGTACGTTCTGGGACATGCTGCGCCCGAGCAGAGCGACCCGGCGCCCGTATTTGGCGGCGAGATCGATGGCCAACTGGATCCGGTGGGTGCTCGAGGTGAAACAAGCCACGAAGACGCGGAAGGGCGTGCGACCGATGATCTCTTCGAAGGCGTCGGTGACGTCCTTCTCCGAACCGGTATGACCCGAGACCTCGCTGTTGGTGGAATCGGAAAGAAGCGCCAGCACCCCTCGCTCTCCGTAGGCGGCCAGGCGGTGCATGTCGATGGGCTCGCCGACCACCGGGGACTGATCGAACTTGAAGTCGCCGGTGTGGATGATAGGGCCGTAGGGCGTCTCGATGGCCAGGGCCATGCTGTCCGCCACGCTGTGGGAGACGCGGATGGCATTGATCCGAAACGGGCCGATCGACTGCGTCTCGCCCGGGGCCATGGTTCTCAGATCCACGCGATCGGCCAGCTGATGCTCTTCCAATCGGTGGCGGCACATTCCCAGAGTGAGCCGGGAGCCATACACCGGCACCGCCAGCTCTGCCAGCAGGTAGGGAAGAGCGCCGATATGATCTTCATGACCATGGGTCAAGAAGACCGCCTTGATTCTTTCCTTGTTCTTGAAAACATAGGACATGTCGGGAATGACCAGATCGACTCCCAGCAGCTCGCTATCCGGAAACATCACCCCCACGTCCACCACGAAACACGTATCCCCCATCCCGATGACCATCATATTTAGACCGAACTCGCCCAACCCGCCCAACGGGACGATCTCAACGGGCTCAACAGCCTTAACAGGCTTAACAGGCTTAACAGGCTTAACAGGCGCAGACCGGCTCACCGCAAATGCACCATTGGCGACAGGGAGTTAGCCATCCAGAGCTGAGAAACCACTTCAATACTAACAGAACATACTAACCCGGAAAAGCGCAAAAGTGGCTGAGTTGGGCAAATTCCTCTACAGAAAGGGTTTCGGCGCGACGGCTGGGGTCGATGCCCAATTTCCGGAGGCCCTCTTGGATCGCCGAGGAGTCCAAGAGCGGAGAGCTCAAACGCCTCAGATTATTAGAGATGTTCTTGCGGCGGTGAGCGAGGAGTCCTCGCACCAAGGCCCGGAAGACTTCCTCTCCCGCGACCGCGGGCTCTTGGTCGCGTCGAGGCTTCATCCGGACCAGAGCGGCGTGCACTTTGGGGCGGGGCGTGAAGGCTGCGGGCGGGATGGAGAACAGGAGGTCTACGCGTGCCGCCTGCTGAGCGATGACCGACAAGAAGCCGTACCGCTTCGTCCCGGGCGGGGCAACCAGCCGCTCGGCGACCTCCAGTTGGAACGTGAGCGTCAAGTCGACCAGATGTTTCCGGAAGGAAAGAAGCCTGAGGAGGATCGGGGAAGCCACCGAGAAGGGCAGGTTTCCCACCGCCCGCACCTGACCTAAGCCTCTTTCCTTCAAGAGACTCGGCAAGTCCACCGTCAGGAAATCCGCGTGCAACGTATGGACTTGAGAGATGCCACTCTCTTGGAGAACACGTTCCAGCCGCTCGAAGAGCGCATCGTCGGTCTCAACGGCCAGGATGGGGCCGCCACCGGCCGCCGCCAGGGGGAGAGTGAGCTCTCCGCCGCCCGCTCCCACCTCCAAGAAACACTCATCGGAGCTCGGGTCGATGGCGGAGACGATACGACGCAACACCTCCTCATCCCGAAGAAAACTCTGCCCTCGGGCGCGGCTGGGGTAGAAACCCCGAGGCGATCGAGTAGGTGCCGTCATTTCAGGAGGATAGCACTTCGGCGCGCTTCGGGTTGGCTTGACTTCACCCAAGGCGTCTGCTAGTTTGAATTCATGAGTGACAAGGTTGCCGCCTTTACCGACAGCACCTGGGATCAAGAAGTCTTGAAGTCTGAAAAGCCAGTCTTGGTCGACTTCTGGGCCGAGTGGTGCGCACCCTGCCGGATGATGGCGCCCACCATTGATGCACTGGCTGCCCAGTACGACGGCAAAGCCAAGATCGGTAAGCTCAACGTGGACGAGAACATGGTCGTCTCAGAGAAATATCAGATTCGAGGGATCCCCACCGTACTCATCATCAAGAATGGTCAGGTGGCCGAGCAGGTGGTGGGCGTGACCTCGAAGGAAAACCTCTCGAAACTCATCGAAAAACATCTGAGCTAGCCCCTCTGGGGGAGCCTTATGAGCGACAAGGGATCAAAAAAACTACGACATGCTCGTGTCTTGATCGTGGGAAGTGGCCCCGCCGGCTATACCGCCGCCATCTACGCGTCTCGAGCCGAGCTCAAGCCGGTGTTGCTGGCCGGCTCGGGGATGGATCTGGAAGTGGGGATTCCCGGCGGCCAGTTGATGTTGACGACCGATGTCGAGAACTATCCGGGTTTTCCCGACGGTGTCACCGGGCCGGAGATGATGGATCTCTTCCGCAAACAGGCGGAACGCTTCGGGACCGAAGTGCTCTACACCGATGCCACGTCGATCGATCTGTCCCAGCGGCCCTACCGTGTGGAGAGCGGGGAAGCAACCTTCACTTGTGATGCGCTCATCATTGCCACTGGGGCGCGAGCCAGATGGCTGGGATTGGACTCCGAGAAACGGCTGACGAATCGAGGCGTCTCTGCCTGCGCGACTTGTGACGGGGCACTCTACCGGAACAAGGCCATGGCGGTGGTGGGCGGAGGGGACACCGCGATGGAAGAGGCACTCTTCTTGACGCGTTATGCGAGCAAGGTCACCGTCATCCACCGGCGGGACCAGCTACGGGCCTCCAAGATCATGCAGGAGCGCGCCTTCGCCAACGAGAAGATTGATTTCTTGTGGGACAGTGAAGTAACCGAAGTCCTGGGCGAGAACGAGGTGACCGGCCTGGGCATCAAGAACCTCAAGACGAACGAAGAGTCGCAGATTTCAGTGGGAGCCCTGTTCGTGGCCATTGGCCACAAACCCAACACCGATCTGCTGCACGGAGCGCTGGAGATGGACGACCTGGGCTACATCAAGGTGCAGCCTTGGAATACACGGACTTCCAAGGAAGGCGTCTTCGCCTGCGGCGACGCCATGGATCGGGTCTACCGCCAGGCGGTCACCGCCGCGGGGACCGGTTGCATGGCGGCCATCGATGCCGAGCGCTGGCTCTCCGAGCAAGAAGCGCGCGCAAAGTTCGAGAAGTCGGCGAGCGTCTCCGAAACAAGACGCTGACAAGATGATGGCGAGACGACTGCTCTGGGTAGCAGGCGTCTTCATCTCGACGCTGCTGCATTCCCAACCCGCCGGCTCCATCCAGGACCTCGACGGGCAGCCCGCACCGAAGTTCTCCCTGAAGAACACCAAGGGAAATACGGTCTCGCTGAGCGACTTCGAGGGAAATGTCGTGCTGCTCGACTTCTGGGCGACCTGGTGCGGTCCCTGCACCTACCAGCTTCCTTTCCTCGACTCCCTGGCCGCCAAGTATCGTAATCGCGGCTTGGTCGTGGTAGGCCTCCATGTCGACGATCGAAGGCCGCCCCCCTCGGAAGTCGAAGAGTACCTCCTTGACAAGCGGGTGCACTACACGAACCTCATCAGCACCTGGGAGGTGGATGAGGCGTTCCAAGTCTACGCCGTGCCGACCTCTTTCATTATCGACCGAGAGGGGACCATCCAGCGCACCCACGTCGGATTCGATGCCCGCACTGCACCGGAGAAGATCGAAACCCACGTTCGGGAAATCCTCGGCCTCGACTGAGGCGCTTCAGGCGCTTCAATCGATCTCGATAAACTCGTCGTCGTTCGGATAGGGCGGGAACACTTCGATTTCCGGAGCGACGGGGGGAGGAGCCGGGGGACGAGCCGCGGCGAATTCGCCGTTCAGGTGTCTTCCCACTTCGGCTTCGATGGCGGAACCGGACGGTATCTCTCCCTGACCGTAGAGGCGCAGCCAGAGTCGTAACACCGGATCCACGAAGAAGAACCGTTTATCGCGAACAGCGATCAGATCCACCTCCTCCAGCCAGCGGAGATAGTCGCGGGTGGAACCGGGGGTGCGATCGAGTCTTCGGGCGACGTCAGTGAGCCGCAGACCCTCCTCGGCGGCCAAGACGTGCAGAACCGCCTTGCACGCCCCATACCCCCTGGCCCGGTGAAGAAGCTGGCCGAGCGTGGCGCGGCATTCGGCTTCCAGTCGGCCGCTACCAGCCATCTCCGCGGCCAGGGCAGCAGGGAGGTCGTCTCCCTGCTCGATGCGTTCGAATAGGCGAGAGAGGTGAACCGGAAGTCCTCCCGTGGCGGAGACCATGAGCTCGGCATCGGTCATGCCGAGGGCCGTGAGCTCCTCGGGACGGATCGAAGGAAGGCGCAGCACCTCGAAGTGTGAACGCGTGGCGTCAGAGAGCTCCTGAAAACAGGAGGCGACCCAGGCCGGAAAACGGCTGGTGAGAACGGCCTGGGGTGCCTGCTTCTTGGCGAGCGCTTCGAGGAAATTCTCCAAAGGTCTCTCCACCCCCGGAAAGTAGGAGAGCGTTCGGAGCTCGGTGAAGTCATCCAGCAGCAGGAGCGCCTGCCGCCTTCCTTTCGTCAAAGCCGCCAATAACCGAGGAAAGGGAGCGGAACGGTGGCTTCCCGGAACCAGTGCGGTCTCGGAGAGCTGAAGGAAGCGCTCGCACAGTATTTCGGGCGATGCGGCGATAGGCTCCATTTGGATCAACGCCACCGGGCGGGATGCGCGGAGAGAGGATCGCAAGCGTTCGAGCAACGCCGTCTTCCCGGAGCCGCGCGGACCGAGCAGGATCACCGATTGGGTGGATGTGAGGGTTTCCAGAAGACGACGCTCTATCTCGGGGCGAGGAATGTACGTTCTCAATAGATTGGCCTGGCCTTCCCAGGGAATATACGTCAGCCCTCGAAGAGATTGCCAGGGCTCGTGCTAGACTTGGGCCCGCAATGCCAAACATCGTGGTGGTAGGAACCCAGTGGGGTGACGAGGGTAAGGGAAAGTACGTGGACCTTCTCTCCGACCGGGTCCACATGGTGGTCCGCTACGGAGGGGGGCACAATGCGGGCCATACCGTGGTCCTGGGGCAGAAGAAGTTGGTCCTGCACCTCATTCCTTCCGGCATCCTCCACCGCGGCGTCCAGTGTGTCATTGGGAGCGGCTGCGTCGTGGATCCGGAAGCGTTTCTGGAAGAGCGCGCCATGCTGCAGGGCTTGGGGATCGAGGTGGGCAACAACCTTTTTCTCAGTGACCGGGCGCATTTGATACTGCCCTACCATCGTCGGTTGGAGGCCGTTTCCGAGAAGAAGCTCGGCGACCGCAGGATTGGGACAACCTGCCGCGGCATCGGCCCTGCCTATGAAGACAAAGTGGCTCGGCGGGGGATTCGCGTCGGCGACCTGAGACATCGAGAGGCTCTGCAAGAGAAGCTGAACTACTTGGTGGCGGAGAAAAACGCCTGGATCGCCTCTCAGGGCGACCAGCCGGATGTCGACGCAAAACAGATCCTCTCCATGTTGACGGGTTTCGCGGAAACGGCCTTGTCTCATGTCACGGACACGTCTCGCCTCATCCACGAAGCGATCCAAAAAGGTCAGTCGGTTCTCTTCGAGGGGGCGCAGGCCACGTTGCTGGACATCGACCATGGGACGTACCCTTACGTGACGTCCTCCAGTGCCACCGCCGCCGGTGCCGCCACCGGTAGCGGGGTCAGTCCGAAGGTCATCGACTTCATCCTCGGCATTACCAAGGCCTACATCACGCGGGTGGGCGCCGGTCCTCTGCCGACCGAGATGGGGGGTGCGATGGGAGAAGAGATCCGGCGACGGGGGGACGAGTACGGAGCCTCGACGGGAAGACCGCGCCGCTGCGGTTGGTTCGACAGCGTGGTGGTGCGCTACGCGAACCGGGTCAACGGTCTCGACGCCCTGGCCATCACCAAGCTCGATGTCTTGGACGAGCTCGAAGAAATCAAGATCTGCACGGGTTATCGCTACCGCGGAGAGCTGGTCGGAGAATTTCCGGCGGAGCTTTCGGTCTTGGAGGAGTGCGTGCCGGAATACCGGGCGCTCCCGGGGTGGCAGAAATCCACCGCCGGAATCACGCGCCTGGCGGATCTCCCCACCAAGGCGCGTCATTACCTGGAGAGCCTCGAGGCTCTCTGCGGCGTTCCGGTGGAAGCGGTCTCGACCGGACCCGATCGGGACTCCACCCTCCTGGACATGGGGAACGGGCAGCCGGCGCTGGAGCGCTGGTTCGGGAAAAGCGCGAATCATTGACCCACTCCGACAAACGACCTAGAATGCCTCGGGGGGCCGTTAGCTCAGTCGGTAGAGCGTCTGCCTTTTAAGCAGAGGGTCGCTGGTTCGAGCCCAGCACGGCTCACCACCGGTCCCGTTGGCGCGGCCTTCACATTCGTCCCCATCGTCTAGTGGCCCAGGACGTCGCCCTTTCACGGCGGAGACGCGGGTTCGACTCCCGCTGGGGACGCCATACTTTTTCCAGATTCAAGTGCCCGCTGGGCGCTCTGGATGATTCTCCCGTAGTCGCCCTCGAAGGTATCCTCGGCGGTGATGTGCTTGGTTCCGCGGAGGTCCCCCCTCGTATCGCCGAAGTTACTCCGGCACCGGCGCGCGGCGGTTCCGGCGAAGACCCGGTGGAACCTAGTCTCGCCGGTGAAGGCCGACGAAATGGCGTCGCCTTTCGGGCCCAAACAAATAGTGAAAAAATGTGTGTGAACTAGGACGTGGTGTGTATGTCCGGTCCGTACCGTGAAGCGTTTCTTGAAAGTTCCGCTACAAGTTCTCTCCACGAAGATGCGTCAGGCCTTATGTCTGTTTCGACCACGCCTCCTAAGGGCTCGGCATCTATCCGAGACAGAATCACCTCTATGTAGTCTGGAATCCGTCTACGGCAAACGATGCTAAGATCCTTGTCTACGTATGATGGGACTAGCACGGGATCTCCCGCTTCCTCTGCCCAGTCTTCTAATACGCTGAACGGAATGGGGTCTAGCCCTGAGAGCACAGCGTTCGCCATAACGTACTCCCTGTAACGCTGGTCCTCCACTGAGATTGACTGGGAAACTGCCTTGCCTTCCGTCCAATCGAATACGCTAATCGTCACCGCCCACATACCGCTGCCAAGCTCCGCTGCGTTTGAATAGACTACCGCCATGTCTCTCTCTCGAACGACCTCATAGGCAGAGATTCTGATGCCTATGTCCCCGAGGCCATCGTCCACGCGCGCTATCTTTTCCGCGAGCCCGGCGACGACGGTTTTGAGACCTACCACCTCAAGGCCTAGCCAGGCTCCGTAAGCCAATGCGGCGGTGAGAAGAATGGGCAGTAGAACATACAGGACCTTCTCCGCGCGCTTCTCGTTAGCCATCGTGCCGGCTTCCCTTCTCAAGAAAAACGAGGTTGGTTGGTGGCTGTTTCGTGAGATTCTTAGAACAGGATCACATACCATCGGAGACATTTCAAAGCCGGATCGGACGCTGCCCGAAACGACACTGATAGTGCTCGGTGGTGCCACTTAGCGGTGCCCATCGGCATCATCAACAGATGACGGTGGTCCGAACGAACTGAGCCAACAGCCCAGGAAAACCACCATATCTTGTGGAAGTAGACATTTCTGTCTCGATATATTGGGTCAGGTGTGCTAGGATACGAGTCCACAGCTGCTGGAAAAATTCGGGCTTCTTGCCCGAGCGAGGAGGCGGCGGGGAGGACACATGCCAAAGGGCAAAGATCAACACGTGGTTTCGCGTAAAGACGGATGGGCTGTTCGTGGCTCGGGAAACAAACGAGACACGTCGCACCATCGGACCCAGGGGGAGGCGATCGATTCAGCACGAGAGACTGCCAAGAAGCAGAAGTCTGAAGTGGTCATCCACCGTCCCGATGGGAGGATTCGGGACTTGGACTCCTATGGGAAGGATCCGCACACGCCAAAGGACAGGAAGCACTGATGATCGAGGGCTACGCCCTCGTGAGAAGCGGAGTGAGAACGGAGAGCCACAAGTTCGCGGGCGTGCAGGTCGATGTACATTTTCCCGAGTTCGGCGTTGATCACAGCCGATATGCGGGCCAGGTCGTGACCGTGATCGTTCCCGGTCACGAAGGGCGGCCTCTCCGTTACGTCGTCGGTCGCTCAAGACTGCCTGAGGGTGTCGAACCCGACAGCGCTGAGGGGCAGGATGTCGCACTGAAGCTCTCGACGTCGCAGGTCGAGGACGACGTGAAGGCCGTGCTCGCGGGGAAGGAAGTGCCCGCCCAAAAGATGGACCTGTGGTGTCTTGGTCGGTAAACCTCGAATGAGTGCTACGAAAACAAAGCAGAGGAAAGTCAGGAGACCTTCCAAGGAAATCCTTGAACAACTCGCAGAACAGACGGGGTTCTTGGGTTCGTCATGCAAGCTGTTCGATCAGGGCAACCATGCGGAGGCTAAGCGGTTGTCCATGCAACTGCGGATTCTCCTACACACCGGAAGGCCACCTGGGGTGGCCCTTCTCGATCAACTTGGCGGCGCCTTCAACTGGAAAAGATTCTGGTCGGCCATGATTCCTGACAGTCCACGGGGCCTGTTAGGCTACAGTGGGTTGATCATAATGAAGCTCGGCGAAGGGGACGTTAAATATCTCCCAAGCCTTGACGACCTAGCTGAGCAGTTTCTTCAGTTCCAGTCGTTCTTGCAGTGGTGGCAGAGAGGAATCGTGTTCAAGGACAAGTTGGGTCAGACGTTCTCAAGAAAAGACCTAGTGCTGGCGCTGGCAAATACAGACGGCGGGGGACACGTGGACCGAGATCTCGAGGAGGCTTACTTCAAGCTTTCGAGAGAAAACTCCCTTGGACGGATGTTCTTCGCTGGCGGGAGAGAATGGTTTGAGAACCCCGTTCCGTCCAGCATCAGGCAAATTGCCCATGAGCTCTTGAGAACCCTTGAAGCTCAGGGGCTTGAGACCAACTACCTGTCACCCAAGGCTAGGTGAGCAGCTTTCGGTCCTCGATTACCTACTGGCCCCTTTGAGAAAGACAAACCGAAGCGTGAAGATTGGTCGAAACAATCCCTGTCCCTGCGGCAGTGGAGTCAAGTTCAAGAAATGCTGCTTGAGAGAGCAAGCCAACGTTCCATGGGCGCCACCGGTGAGGATTCCGCAGGCGGTACTCGATCACTTTAACCGTCAGGACGCGGCCGAAAAGGAACGCCGGCGGAAATACGGCAATGTGAGGCCGATCATTAGCACGGATTTCGGCGGGCGCAAAGTTGTCGCCGTGGGGAACACCGTTTTTTGGGATGAGAACTGGCGTACATTCCCGGATTTCCTCTTCGATTACATCAAGACAGTACTGGGAAGCGACTGGGGAAACGCCGAGCTGGCGAAGCCCCCGGCAAGGCGCCATCCCATCCTGCAGTGGTACGAGCACGTTGTTCAATTGCGGACAGGACAGGCTCCCGATGAAAGCGCCCTGTACCCGGCCGCTTCTGACGGGATAGCTGCTGCGTATTTGCTGCTGGCTTACGACCTATACGTTCTGAGGCATCACGACAAGCTGCAGAAGGAGGCGCTGAAGCGACTACGCCACCCCGATCAGTTCACCGGAGCGCGCTACGAGTTGTTCGTGGCCGCGACGTTCATTAGGGCCGGCTTCGAGATCGACTATGAAGATGAAACCGATTCGACGAGAAAACATCCGGAGTTCCTTGCCACGCATTCTTCAAAACACCTAACCATAGCGGTTGAAGCGAAAGCGCGGCACCGTGACGTGAATGAGGCCGTAGGGAAGGAAGTCGTCCTGCCGGGGGTAAAACGCTTGCTGCGGGATGCCGCCGCCAAGCGGACGGCAAACCCGTTCGCTGTGTTCGTCGAGCTCGCGTTGCCCCCTGAGCCTGCATCGTCCAAGCCGTCGTGGACTGAACACGTGAAAAGGGAGCTAAGTGACGTGACGGCCGAGTTGGGGGGACACTCTCCGTTCGACTTGGTGATGTTCACCAACCGTCCGCATCAGTACGGCGACCCTGGCGAACCTGACCCCAGAAAACACTTCTATGCGGTGTGGCCACTCCAATCGAGGATTCCAGAGGACGTGGTCGGGGCTCTGGGGGAAGCAGCAAAACAGTACGGCAACGTACCCAATGACTTTCCGGCTGACTTTGACGCTGTTGCGGCCGAGGGCCGGTAGGCTACGCGCGCCCGAGCCGCCGACACGTTACGATTCCATAGACGGAAAATGGCTTGACTCCCGCTGGGGACGCCAACCCTTAACGTCGTTACCCGCGCCCCGGCGGTAGGCTCGCTCTAGCAAGCGGCCATAGTCGGCGTCGAACGTGTCCTCGGGTGTGAGATGTTCTGCTTCTCGACGGTCGCCGTTTTGGATAAACTCGGGTCTGTGTGCCACGAGACAATTGGCGTCGCCTCGCGGTGGTAGGCTTCCACAACTGCTTCCTTGAACTGGTTGAACTCTGTATATAGCTCTGCTTTATCGGCGCGCTGCAGCAATTTGTTGGGTGTGATTTGGAGTCCTTGCTCCTCTAGAGTCTGGTCGCAAATATCTTTAAGGGACACGCCCTCACCCATCACTATCTCGAAAATCTCCGGGCACAATTCCTCAACGCGTGCCCATAGCTTTGCTTCTCCGGCATGCTCGTGTGTCTTGACGACCCAAGCCAGCATCTTCAGGATCTTTAGCTCTTCGCTCGCGTTCCAGTTCAAATTCGTTGGGGGAATAGGTTGCTGGAACCAATTTTCCACGTCCATGACAGAGCTTCCTTCCAGGCAAATAAGAAAGCGGAGCGACAGCCAGCGTGGGGACACTTCCCCACGCTGACTATCCTCGCTTTGGGAGACGGGCTATCCGAGGTTGGGTCGCGGTGTCAAGGTATAATTTCCTGTCGGGAGGATTTCCAGAATCAGCAAGGGGCCTAGGATGGAGCTCTTCACCTTGATTATCGCCGCCTGGGGGGCGCTTCTCAGCACGTGGCTTGCTCTTAAGGACAGGGGTCGAGTCCGCGTCACTCTCGAATCGTATTTCCTGCCTCCAGACCCACCCGGGACCGGGTGGCAGGTACTACCCGAGTTTATAGGGACCTACTTGGTGATAGTCGGTACTAATCACGGGAGACGACCTATCACAATAGGCGATGCGGGAGTGAGATTGACGGATGGCACGGACTTCACCGAAGTGTTTCTGCCGCCGAAGACGTCGTTTCCCTGCAAGCTCGAGGAGGGAGACACCATACGGCTGGATGTGCAGGTCAAGAATGCCTTGAAGGATGCCGCGTTTGCGTGGTTGAAGGACACCACGGGCAAGATCTACAAAGCGAAACGCGGGCCATTGCGGAAGATCGTCGAAGAACATCTCTGGAAAAGAGCCCAATTTGCCCATGGCAGATCTTTAGAAGATCTGCGGGGGCCGTGACCCCCACCGTTCCGGCTCGGACCCCGGGCGAGGCCGGCTCGCGCTGCAGAGGGCCAAGGAGGGCAGGGGAGCGATCCCCCTGCCCCTGGTCCAAAAACTCGCGGAGTGGTCGTCGCTTATTCTGGGAGTTTGAGATATAATTTTCGTAATGCAAGAACTGCTAAAACGGACGTAGTTCGATGCCATTCGACCCTAGTAAGTGGAAGCCGAAATTCTCTCCTTCTGTCGCCACCACGTTCATCCCATGCCCCAGCTGTGAGAAGTTTGAACTAGAAGCCGGAGAACTGAAGAGCGGCCAGACGCGCGATTCGTGGCTGGCAAATGACGAGCCTGAGTCACCTCTCGAGTATATGTCCCGATTTGTGCTGCTCCTAAAGTGTCAGTCGTGT
>Ga0214473_10001307_pt1 | contig 33296 bp, 24 predicted proteins | sample RVTome_7_FD_203509 | JGI IMG/M metagenome (GOLD analysis project Ga0214473, IMG submission 203509) | Soil microbial communities from uranium-contaminated site in the Upper Colorado River Basin, Wyoming, United States - RVT98D197 | ecosystem: Environmental > Terrestrial > Soil > Contaminated >... | reverse complement strand
AGCGCCGCCCGCACCCCGAACCCCTCCGCCACGATCCCGCCGAACAGCGACCCGAACGGGGCCATGCCCACGAACGCGAACGTGTACACCGAGATCACCCGGCCCCGGAGCCAGTCGGGCGCGAGCACCTGGAGCAGCGTGTTGGTGAGGGCCGTGGTGGTGATCATGGCGGCTCCGAGCACCACGAGGATGACGAGTACCGCGGCCATCGTCCGGGCCAGGGCCAGGCTGGTCAGCGCCAGGCCGAACACGGCCGCCGCCCCGCCGAGGACTCGGCCCTTGTGCATCCGGGACGCAAACGTCGCCACCGACAGCGCGCCCACGAGCGCCCCGCCGCCCACGGCCGACATCATCCAGCCATACTCCTGCGCCCCCCGTCCGAGCATCTGGCGGGCCACGACCGGCAACAGCGTGAGGACGGGCAGGCCGAAGATGCTCAGGGCGGCGACGTTCAGCAGCAAGAGCCGGATGCGGGCATCCGCCGAGACGTAGCGCAGGCCCTCGCGGATGTTGACCCAGGCCGACGTGGGCGGGCCCACCGCCCGGCGCCCGGGCGGTCCGTGCATCGCGGCCAGGGCGGCGAGCACCGCGAGGTAGCTCACCCCGTTGGCGAAGAAGCACGCCGCCACGCCCACCGCGCCGATCAGGACGCCGGCGATGGCCGGGCCCACCAGGCGCGTCGCGTTGAAAGCCGAGGCGTTGAGCGCGATCGCGCTGGGCAGGTCTTCGAGACCCACCAGCTCGGTGAAGAACGACTGGCGCGCGGGGATGTCGAAGGCCTGCGCCACGCCCAGCAGCGCCGCCAGCACGATCACGAGCGTCACCGTCTGCCATCCGGCAAACGTCACCGCCGCGAACGCCAGGGCCACGATCATGGACCCCAGCTGGGTGGCGATGACCATGCGCCGCCGGGAGACGCGGTCGGCGACGGCTCCCGCGTAGAGGGCGAACAGGAGCACCGGCAGCGTGCCGATCGAGTCCACCAGCCCCACGTAGAACGCCGAGCCGGTGAGGTCGAGGACCAGCCAGGACTGGGCCACCCGCTGCATCCACACGCCCACCAGCGACACCACGTACCCGGCGAAGAACAGGCGGAAGTTCCGGTGCCGGAGCGCCGCGAATGTGGGAAGGCGCCGACGCGGCGTGTCCGCGGAGCGGCGCTCCACGTTTTCGGTCCGCCGGTCCGCCGGTCCGCCCACTGGGTCGCCCATTGCCGGAACTAACGCGAAGCCCCAGGTTCATACAAGGAAGCCCATGCGCTACACCACCTACGGCAAGTACGTCCCGCAGCTGGCGGACGCGATCAATCTCCAGGACCTCCTGGAGCGGCTGAGCGATTTCCTGCTCCAGTCGGGATTCGCGGGCGGCCCGAGCTGGCATCCGTTCTGGGGCGAATTCGGGACCGAAGATACCCAGTCGCTCGATTCGCTGAAGGACGCCATCATCCGGGCGCTGGTGGAGTCGGAGCAGCTCACGCCCGACATGCTCCAGGTCCTGCGCGGCGAATCCACCGGTGATGCCGAGCGCGACGCCGAAATCAAGCAGCAGCTGGCCGAGCTGCTGGATCAGATCGTGCAGCGGCTCATGGACGAGGGCTACCTGGGCGCGCAGCCGGCGCCGCGCATGCCGGACGGGCACCAGCCCATGTTCGGCCCGGGCGGCCAGGCCCACTCGGCGGCGCAGCAGGTCCACTTCAACCTGACCGACAAGGGCGTGGACTTCCTGGGCTACCGGGCGTTGCGGCACCTGCTGGGCTCGATCGGGCGGTCGAGTTTCGGGAGCCACGAGACCGCGTACCTGGCCACCGGGGTCGAAGCCGAAGCGGTATCCAAGGAGTACGAGTTCGGTGATACGATGAACCTGGACGTTCCCGAGACGTTGCGGCGAGCGATGGCCCGGAAAGTGGGCGGTCGTGGGCGGTCAAGGGCGGTCATGGACGGTCATGATGAGGCCCCGTTCATCGACCTCGACTACCCCGACCTCATGGTCCACCAGTCCGAGTACCGCTCGAGCGCGGCCTCGGTGCTGATGCTCGACTGCTCGCACTCGATGATCCTGTACGGGGAGGATCGCTTCACGCCGGCCAAGAAGGTGGCCCTGGCCCTGACCCACTTGATCCGCACCCAGTTCCCCGGGGATTCCCTGCGCGTGGTGCTGTTTCACGACGGGGCCGAGGAGATTCCGCTCCGCAAGCTGGCGCACGCCCAGGTGGGGCCGTACCACACCAACACGGCCGAGGGCCTGAAGCTCGCGCGGCGGCTGCTGATGGCGCAGAAGAAGGACATGCGCCAGATCATCATGATCACGGACGGGAAACCCTCGGCCCTCACACTGCCGGACGGCCGGGTCTACGTGAATTCGATGGGCCTGGACCCGCGGATCCTCAAGGCCACGTATCGCGAGGTCTCGATCTGCCGCCGCAGCGGGATCCTCATCAACACGTTCATGCTGGCCCGCGAGCGATCGCTGGTGGAGTTCGTCAAGAAGGTGTGCGAGATCGCCAAGGGGAAAGCGTACTTCACCAGCGCGATGACGCTGGGGCAGTACATCCTGATGGACTTCATGCGCCGGAAGACCCGGCGCGTGGGCTAGACCCGCGCCGGCTTCCGCGCGGCCCGCTCCTTCGGCTCGGCCGCCGCCGACTCCTGCCGCACCAGTTCCCGGAACCGCCGCGTCAGTTCCTTGGTGATCGCCCCGGGCGCGCCCGTGCCGATGATCCGCCCGTCCAGCTTCACGATCCCGATCACCTCGGCCGCGGTCCCGGTGAGGAACATTTCATCGGCCGTGTAGAGGTCGTACCGGGTCAGGGGATACTCCTCGGCCTCGTACCCTCCCTCCCGCGCCACCTGAATCACCGCGTCGCGGGTGATGCCCCGCAGGATCCCGGCATAATCGGGCGTGGTGCGCAGCCGCCGGCCGTTCACGGTGAACAGGTTCATGCCGGTCGCCTCGGCCACAAACCCGGCCGGATCGAGCATGATCGCCTCGTCCACCCCGGCGTTGACACTTTCGATCTTGGCGAGGATGTGCGGCAGGTAGTTGAGCGATTTGATCCGGGGCGACAGGCTCTCCCGGTGGTTGATGGGTGTGGCGGCGGTGACGCAGGTGAGCCCGCGCTCGTACCGGTCCTTGGCCCAGATGGCGATGGTGTCCACGATGCAGATGATGGATGGCTTGGGGCACTTGCGCGGGTCCAGCCCCAGGTCGCCCACGCCCCGCGTGATCACCAGCCGGATGTACCCCTCGGCGATCCCGCTCCGGGCCACCGCCTCCTCCACCATCCCGTGCATCTCGGGCTGGGGGATCGGGATGGCCAGCGCGATGGCCTTGGCGGACGCGTACAGCCGATCGAGGTGCGGCCCCAGGCGGAAGACCTTCCCGCCGTAGATCCGGATCCCTTCGAACACCCCGTCGCCGTACAGCAGCCCGTGATCGAAGACGGACACCATGGCGGTGTCCCGGTCGCAGTATTTCCCGTCGATCCAGATGGTCGTCACCGGTCGGTCCTTTATCAGACGATTGAGTTTACCCGGGAGGGGTTTCCCCTCGCTACTGTCCAAACCACGCCGGCGCGCTCCCTTTCTTCCACTTGATGTTGCACCCGACGCTGGGGCGTTGCTCGGCCGCAACGGGGCGTCCCGCCAGGGTCGCTTCGATTGCCCCCCGCAGGTCCGCCCCGGTCACCGGGACGCCGGTGCTCGGCCGGCTGTCATCCAGCTGCCCCCGGTAGACCAGCACGCCCCGGCGGTCGAACAGAAAGAAGTCAGGGGTGCAGGCCGCCTGGAACGCCTTGGCGACTTCCTGGGTTTCGTCGAACAGGAAAGGGAACCCCCAGCCCTCGTCCCGCGCCAGCCGCCCCATTTCGGGCGGGGCGTCGGCCGGGAACGCATCCGCGTCGTTGGCGTTGATGGCGACCAGGGCCAGCCCCCGGGCCCGATAGTCCCGCTCGAGGCGTCCGAACTCTGGCATGACGTGTTTCACGAACGGGCAGTGGTTGCAGATGAACATGACCAGCAGGGCGGGCGCGCCCCGGTAGTCGGCGGCCGACACCCGGCGGTCCGACACCGCGTCGGTGAGGGTAAAGTCCGGCACCGAGGTGCCCAGCGCCAGCATGGTGGACGGAACGGCTGCCATTACGAGCCCTCCGGTCGCAAAAGTATGGGGATACGACCGTCAAGATGGAAGGAGAATCCCATGAAGGACCCCCTCATGCAGGCAAACGCCCCCGCCCAGCCGCCGGTCCACCCGCCGGACCGCGAACCCCGCATGAGCCAGGGCGTCGGCGAATTGCGTGGGCGTGAGCCAGCCGTCCAGCGAGCGGGCGATGTAGCCGTACGCCTCCGGCTCGCCGTGCCACCAGCGTCCCACCAGTCGTCCTGCCTGGCGCAGGTACCAGAGAAACAGCCGGCGCCAGCGGACGCCCTCTGGAACGAAGAAGTCGAGGCTCAGCAGCCGCCCGCCCGGGCGCAGCACGCGGTGGGCCTCCCGCAGGGCGCGCGCGAGGTCCGGGACGTTGCGGAACCCATATCCGACCGTGACGACGGCCGCGGACCCGGACCGGAGCGGGATGGCCAGCATGTCGGCGCGGATCAGGCAGTTGGGCGGCTGAGCGGTTGAGCGGTTGGCGGCGCCGGTCCACATCCGTGCGAAGCGGAGCATTTCCGGGCTCGGATCCAGGCCCACGACTTCAACCGCCCAACCGCTCGACCGCTCAACCGCCCGCTTCAAGTCGCCCGTCCCGCACGCCAGGTCCACGACGACGTCTCCGACCTCGAGGCCCTCCGCGGCCCACCGGGCCAGCCGGCCTTTCCAGCGGCGGTCCATCCCGAACGAGAACCAGCGGGTGAACCGGTCGTAGCTCGGCGCGACGGTGTCGAACAGCGTATTGACGTAGCGCTGCTTCCGGCCGGGATCGCGCAGGTGGGATTCGGGGTCCAGCTCGCCGAGCCTGGGGGGACGGCGTGTCACTCGGGGCCGCGCTTCCGGCGGGCCAGCAAGGCCTCGAGCTCGGGAAGTTGTTCCCGGTCTTTCAGCCGACCGGCCGCGCGCTTGGCCTTGATCAGGGCGGGGAGATCCAGCACGCGGAAGCGTACGCCGCCGGATCCGGTCTCGACCGACTGCGTCAGCACTTCCGCGTAGCCGCCAACGCCGGCCACGAGGTCCATCACATCGATGTCGCCGTGATCGCTGACGAGCGTGAGCACGGGCGTCGTCCTGAGCGTGCGAACATCCATGACGAACGGCAAGCCCGGTTCCACGCCCCGCAAATGGGCGTGCCAACCGGCCAGGGTGTCGGCCAGTCGACGCAGGTTGTCGGGAGCGGTGTCGTAGCAGATGTCGAGATCCTCCGTCAATCGCGCGGATCCATGTGCCCGCATCGCGAGGCCGCCGATGACCACAAACCGAACCTCGGCCTCCACCAGCCGCCCGACCATGCCGAGGAGGGTCATTGGCCGACGATTCTCAGGGACCGCAGGAACTCGACGTTCTCATCCAGCCGCTTGAGGCGCTCATCGGCCGTCCGCTTGAGCGATTCGTCCACCAACGTGAGATCCACCCCCCACCACTTGGCCAGCGCGACGCCGCGGCGCTTCCACGGCCGACCGCGCCGCTTCTCCGCATACCAGGTACGCGACAGCGACAAGCGTACGGCATAGTCCGACAAGAACCGCTCCAGGTCGATGGTCACCCGAACCGAGCCGTCCGCCTCGCGCAGATCCCAGGACCGCTCCGCCGGCCACCGGGCCAGGGCTTGGGGCGCCAGCGGGAAGCCGCGGCGCAGCGGGGTGCCGCACGCCTCCTTGAGCACCCGGGCGAAGGCCAGCCGCCGGGCGAGGTCCTCGGAGTACACCGGCGGCAGGCCGAGCGCCTGAAAGGCGTTCTGCACCCATCGCTTGGACGCACCGGCGGCGGTGGCGAACTGTCCCAAGGTCATCATAATTATCGTATTGTTATCATATCTATTTATTGGGCGCCCGCAAGGCCGCCCCTCCCTCCGGAATCCCGGTGCCGCGCAATCCGCGCCAAACCGGCTAGGTTTACCAGGTGTTCGAGAACGTCTTCGAGACGGTGAACTCCGGCTTCGCCCAGGCGCTGTACGAGGACTACCTCAGGGATCCCTCGTCGGTGCCGGCGGAATGGCGTGAGCTGTTCGAGCGCGGCCTCCGAGGCGAGGCGCCCAGTGGGAACGGGGCGGAGGGACAGCGGGGCAGCGAGGCCGGGGCCGGGGCCGCGACGGAGGCCCGCCCCGAGACCACGACGACCACGCCGGCCACGCCGCATCGCTCTCTCGCCGCCACCGAGCCGATCACCGGCCCCGCCCTCCGTCTGGTCCAGAACATGGAGGCGTCCCTCGGCGTCCCCACGGCCACCTCCTTCCGGGACGTGGACGTGTCGGTGCTGTGGGAGACCCGCGCGGCGCTGAATGGCGCCCTCGCGAAGAAGGGCATCAAGCTCTCGTTTACCCACCTCATCGGTTGGGCGATCGTGCGGGCCGGCGAGCGGTTCCCCGTCATGTCTCACGCCGTGGTGGAGGTGGACGGGGCGCCCCATCGGCTGAAGCCCCCGGCGGCGAGCCTCGGGCTCGCGGTGGACGTGGAGCGGAAGGACGGGAGCCGCGGCTTGCTGGTCCCGGTCATCAAGGGCGCCGACCGGCTGGGCTTCGCGCAGTACCACGCCGAATACGAGCGGCTCGTGGCCGGCGCCCGGGACGGCAAGCTCCTGCCCGACGCCTACCAGGGCGGCACCATCACGCTGACGAATCCCGGGACGCTCGGGACGGCGGCCTCGGTGCCGCGGCTGATGAAAGGTCAGGGCTCGATCATTGCAACCGGCGCGATCCGCAAGATCGCGGGCCGCCGCCTCATGACCATGACCAGCACCTACGACCACCGGATCATCCAGGGGGCTGAATCCGGCCTGTTTCTGCAACAGGTGGATGATCTGTTGCAGGGTGAGCAACGCTTCTACGAAGAGATCGCCGAGGAGATGGGGGCGGAGGGCCAATGGGGCAGAGGGACGGCTGCCCTTTCCGCCCCGTCCGCCCTTGCTGCCCCAACCGCCAGGGTCGCGGAGCTGGCCCAAGTGGCATCCGCCATGCTCCTGGTCGCCACGTTCCGGACGCACGGATATCTCGCCGCGCAGCTCGACCCGCTGGCCACCCCGCCCCGGGGGGAGCCCGGTCTCGATCCGGGCACTTATGGCCTCACGCCCGACATCAGGCGGCGGATTCCGGCCGCGGTGCTCCAGACCTACGTGGCCGGCGAGTCGCTGGAGGACGTGGTCCCGCGGCTGCGCGAGACGTACTGCGGGACCATCGCGTACGAGATCGAGCACATCGCCAGCAACGAGGAGCGCCACTGGCTCCGGCGGGTGATCGAGTCGGGCGAGCATCGGGGGCCGCTCAGCGACGACGAGCGCCGGGCGCTGCTGTCGGAGTTGACCCGGGTGGACGCGCTCGAGCGGTTCCTGCACAAGAACTATCTGGGCCACAAGCGGTTCGGGATCGAGGGCCTGGACCTGCTCGTGCCGATGCTCCGCCGAGCGATCGAGCTGTCGGTCGAACAGGGGACGCACCACGTGGTGATGGGGATGGCGCACCGCGGCCGGCTCAACGTGCTGGCCCACGTCCTGGGCCGGCCCTACGAGGTGTTGCTGGCGGAGTTCGAGGGCGGGCGGGCGGTCGAAGAGACGCTGACCCCCAGGGGCGGCACCGGCGACGTCAAGTACCACCACGGCGCCGAGGGGACGTACACCGCGGCGCGCGGCGAAACCCTGGCGGTCACCCTGATGCCCAACCCCAGCCACCTCGAGGCGGTGGATCCGGTGGTCGTGGGATATGCCCGCGCCCGCCAGACCGACCGGTCCGGCTCCGACCCGATCCACGAGCCCTGCTGCGTGCTGCCCATCCTCGTGCACGGGGACGCGGCGTTCGCGGCCCAGGGCGTGGTGGCGGAGACGCTGAATCTGTCGAAGCTCGCGGGGTACGGCGTGGGCGGGACGCTGCACATCATCCAGAACAACCAGGTGGGCTTCACCACCGACGCGTGGGACGCCCGGTCCACCGACTTCGCCAGCGATCTGGCCAAGGGATTCGACGTCCCCATCGTGCACGTGAACGCCGACGATCCCGAGGCCTGCCTGGCGGCCGTGCGCCTCGCCATGATGTATCGCTGGAAGTTCCGCCACGACGTGGTCATCAACCTCGTGGGCTATCGCCGCCATGGGCACAACGAGGGCGACGAGCCGCGTTACACCCAGCCCACCATGTACCGGCTGATCGACGAGCATCCGCCGGTCCGGGACCTCTACGTGCGCCGCCTGGTGCCGCTGGGCGTGGTCACGCAGCCGCAGGCCGACGAGGAGGCCCAGGCCGTGTACCGGGAGCTGGCCCACACTCAGGAAACGCTCCGGAAGGACCTGGAGGACGGGGAATGGGACGGGGCGGAGCCGGACCGGGTCACCGGCATGTTCCCGGCGGTCACCGAGCCGCGCACCGCGGTGTCCGACACCTTGCTCCGCGAGCTGAACCGCGAGCTGCACACCGTGCCGGAGGGGTTCCGCCTGAACCGGAAGCTCCAGAAGCTGGTCCGCGAGCGGGCCGAGGCGCCCGAGCGCGACGGCGATCTCGACTGGGCGCATGCCGAAGCGCTGGCGTTCGCCTCGCTCCGGGTGGACGGGGTGCCGCAGCGCCTCACCGGGCAGGACACCCGGCGGGGCACCTTCAGCCAGCGGCACCTGGTGCTGCACGACGCCGAGAGCGGAGCCGAATACTGCCCGCTGCAGCACGTCATTCGCGCCACGGCGCCGTTCGAGCTGTTCAACTCACCGCTCTCCGAGTACGCCGTCCTGGGCTTCGAGTACGGCTACGGGGTGGCGGTGCCGGAGGCGCTGGTCGTTTGGGAGGCGCAGTTCGGCGACTTCGTCAACGGCGCCGAAATCGTGATCGATCAGTTCATCATCGCCGGCCGCTCCAAGTGGGGGCAGACGGCGCGGCTGACGCTGTTGCTGCCCCACGGGTACGAGGGCCAGGGCCCGGAGCATTCGAGCGCCCGGGTGGAGCGGTTCCTGGCGCTGGCGGTCGAGGGCAACATCCGGGTCGCCAATTGCTCGACGCCCGCCCAGTACTTCCACCTGCTCCGGCGGCAGGCGCTGCACGGCGAGATCCGCCCGCTCGTGATCTTTACGCCCAAGAGCCTGCTCCGCCACCCGCGCGCCACGTCCCGGCTGGTGGAGTTGGCGGGCGGCGAGTTCCACCCGGTGCTGGACGACCCGGGGCTGCCGGGCAATCGCGAGCCGGTGACCCGGCTGGTGCTGTGCTCGGGCAAGGTGTACTACGACGTCGTCACCGACGAGCGGCGACCGGCGGCGGCGCACGTGGCCCTGGGCCGGCTGGAGCTGCTCTATCCCTTCCCCACGCCCGACGTCGAGCGGCTGATCGGCGCCTACGCCAATCTCAAGGAAGTGGTGTGGCTCCAGGAGGAGCCGGCGAACATGGGCGCGCGGAAATGGGTCGTCCCGTTGCTGCAGCAGGCCGCCCCCATGGGCGTCGGCGTCCGGACGGTCTCGCGGCCGGAGCGGTCAAGCCCCGCCGAGGGGTACCCGGCGGCCCACAAGGCGGAACAGCAGCGCCTGGTGCGGGAGGTGCTGGAGTGAGGCAGCCCGCCGGTCAGGGCGTCACGCCGACGGCGGCACCTCGCCCATCTTGATGTCGTGCAGCTCCTGACGCAGCACCGGATGCTGCTCGAGCAGGAACCAGCCCATCGCGGCGGCGGCCGCGACGCTCGCCGCGGTGATCTGCACCCACCCCAGCGCGCCCAGGAACGGCGCGGCGAACAGTTGGACGGCCGCGAACAGATGGAAGCCGACGAAGATCAGCGCCACGAGCGCCGCCCATTGCGTCACGGGGTATTTCTCGCTCATGGCGACCAGCCACGAGGTGACCATGCCGGCGGCCAGCATCACCAGCGCGTGGACCATGTTGAAGGTGAGCACCGGCGGCGCCGACACCACCAGCGCGGCCGGGTCCTCAAGGTCGAAGAACAGCGCCGAGCCGAAGAGCGCCGCCGTGTGGAACGGCGACCGCCCGGCCACGACATTGACGACCGCGAAGAAGATGACGATCGTGAAATACCCGATGAGCCCGGCGTACAGTCCGCCCCGCAGGATCGCTCCGGTGTCCTTCCGCATACGCCCTCCGCGCGTGGCCCCGGAACGCAAGCTACGGGGCGCGACGCGCCGGGACAGATGAAGACGCCATGAAGCTTCGTTCACCCGGATGACCTCCCTCCTGGTCGACGCGGCCCGCCTGGTGGTCCTCACGAGCCTGATCGCGGCCACCGGCCTGGCGCTGGGCTCGTGGGCGGTGACGTCCCGTCGCGTCTCCCCCTTCAGCCGGACGGCCCGCCTGATCCGCCGCCTGACCGATCCGGCCATGGCGCCGCTCGAACGGTTCCTGGTACGCCGGGGCGGCAACCCCCGCAACGCCCCGTGGTGGCTGCTGGGAATCGTGATCGTCGGGGGCATCGTGTTCCTGACCGCGGCCCAGTGGCTGGCCGGCGCGATCGCCCGGAGCAGCGGGGCGCTGCGCTCGGGCCCGCGGGGGACCATCCGGATGGTCATCTACTACGCGGGGCAGCTCCTGGCCCTGGCGCTGCTGGTGCGGGTAATCGCCTCGTGGGTGGGGGCCGGGCGGCACCGCCGGTGGATGCGACCGTTCTACGCGCTCACGGACTGGATCGTCGAGCCCCTGCGGCGCCTCATCCCCCCCATCGGGATGTTCGACATCAGCCCGCTGGTCGCGTGGCTCGTGGTGCAGCTCGTAGTGGGTCTGCTGCTGAAAGTGGTCTAGGGCGGTTGAGCGGTGAGGACGAATTGGGGTCGGGTGGCCGGTGCCGCCGGACGGCCTTCGATCAGCCGCTTCAGCCGCTCGCTCACCGGATACACCTGGAGGACGGGCTCCCAGCGGACCGGCTGGCCGGTCGCCGCGGCCATCACGCGGCCCGCGGCCAACGCTTGCTCGGCCTGCGGGAGCGGCAGGCTCGCCAGCACGTCGTGCAGGGCGTCGAACCGGGCCTGCGCCGCCGGCTCCAGGAAGCTCATGTGCCGCCGGCTCAGCCCGGCCATGTAGTACTGCGCCGGGCGCGCGGCTATCCCATCCAGCCCCAGCGCTTCGCAGACCCGGACCAGCCACGCCACCACCTCCCGCAGCAGCCCCAACCCCGGGTGTTCCTGCCCGGGAAGGCGGGTGGCGGTGGGGGTGAAGCCGGCACGCGGATTCTGGAGCTTGAGCCACTCGACGTAGAGCACTTCCATGCCGGGCACGGCCCGCTTGCTCCGGCTGATCCGGAGCTCCATCAGGAGTTCCCGGTGCTCCGCGTCGCCGAACAGCCGGATCGTGTCGCCCAGGCCCGATCCGGTATCCACGGTCACCCCGGGGTTCTTGAAGCCCCGCTCCCGCACGGCGGTCAGCAGGCCGGTCTGCTCGAGCGAGAGCTCCACCGCGTGGGGGGAGAAGGACCCGAGCACTCGGCTCGACGTGGCACCGGGCGCGATGCCGACCAGGTCGGCGTCGGTGAGCCCCCAGTCGTCCACCGGGTCCCGCGGGAGCTCGGACCGGCGGGCCTGCCGGAGGAGCAGCTCGAGGTCGTCGGGCGGCTCGACCACCGTCCCCTGGGCCAGCCAGGCCGCGAACCGCGCCGTGTAGCGCCAGGCCTCGCGCCCGTATCCTCCCGCCAGCACCACCACGATCGGGATGCCGTCGCCCAGCCGTCGCACCTGCTCGATCACGAACCGGTCCCGATCGAGAATCCCCCCCGCCGTGAGACGCCAGTCGCCCAGCCGGTCGTCTTCCGCGGGGTCGGTCCCGGCCACGTAGATGACGAAGGCCGGCCGGTGGGCCTGGATCACCGGCGGCAACGACTCGCGCAACACCGCGTGATACGCGGCGTCGTCCACCCCGCTCCCCAGCGCGATGGCCGTGCTGGCCACGCCACCCCGGGGCTCCCAATCGGCATTGTGGATGCTGAACGTGTGGACCGAGGGGTCGGACGCGAACGCGGCCCGGGTTCCGTTGCCGTCGTGGAGATCGAGATCCACCACCAGCACGTGGCCGTCGAAGCCGTAGTGGCGCAGGTGCGCGATCGCGATAGCGATGTCGTTGATCAGGCAAAACCCCATGCCCTGCCCCGGCGTGGCGTGGTGCAGGCCGCCGGCCAGGTTGATCGCGGGCCGCCGCGTTCGCAGGGCCAGCCGCGTCGCCCGGATGGTCCCGCCGGCGGCCAACCGCTGCCAGCGGAGTACCGCCTGGCCGTCCGCATCGGTGAGCGGCACGCCCATCGCCTGCGAGATCACTTCGACCCGATCGAGCGCCGCGGTGTACTCCGGGGTGTGGACCCGCAGGATGGCCTCCAGGCTCGCCGGCCGCGGGTGGGTCACCGCCTCCGCATGTACGACGTTCTCCGCCCGCAGGAAGGCCACAATCCGGTCCGCCCGCCGGGGATCCAGCGGCACGTGCGGGAGCGCGTGACCGTAGTCGGGATGGTGGACGACCCAGAGGCGGGCCGGGCGAATGCGCCGGAGGACGCGGCGAAAGAAGCGCATCCGAGGAAGATGCGGCAGTGGCGGCAGAAGCGGCAGAAGCGGCAGGGCCTGGAACCGCATCCCCCGGCGGGGTTACTTAGTGCCGGTCCCAACCTCCGGAGCCCGCATGCGTCGCGCAGTCGCGCTTGCCCGAGTCATGGCCCTGGCCGCTCTCGGCGCCCTGACCGTCGTGCTGAGTCTGGTCCCGCCGGTCAGCGCCCAGTCCGCCACCGTCATCGAGCACGTCAACGTGATCCCGATGGACACCGAGCGGGTGCTGGAGGACTACTCGGTGTACGTGCGGAACGGTCGGATCGAATGGATGGGCTCGGCGGCCCAGAGCAGCGTCACGCCTGGTGTCGCGCGGGTGGACGGCCGCGGCAAGTACCTGATCCCCGGGCTGGCCGAGATGCACGCCCACATTCCGGGACCCCAGAACCAGGCCTGGCAGGAGAACGTCCTGTTCTTGTACGTGGCCGGCGGCGTCACGACGATCCGCGGCATGCTGGGTCAGCCCTCTCATCTCGAGCTGAAGCGGCGGGTCGAGACGGGCGCACCGGTTGGCCCGCGCATCTGGACGTCCGGGCCCTCCATGACCGGTAATTCGGTGCCGACACCGGACTCGGCCGTGCGGATCGCGGTGCACCAGAAGAACGCCGGATACGACTTCATCAAGATCCATCCCGGACCCTCGCGCGAGGCGTTCGACTCGCTCGCCGCGAGCGCCGACCGCGCCGGCATCAGATTCGCCGGGCACGTGCCCATAGCAGTCGGCCTGACCCGGGCCCTCGAGGCGGGCTACTGGTCCATCGATCACTTGGACGGCTACGTGGAGGAACTCGCCGGCAAGACGGGACAGGCGGGGGGGTGGTTCGGCGTCTCGTTCGCCCCTGACGTCAACGAGGCCGAGATCGGCGCCCTGGCGCGCCGCACGCGCGCCGCCGGCGTCTGGAACGTCCCGACCCAGACGCTGATGGAGAGCGTGGCGCTGGGACGAACGCCGGACACGCTCACCGCACGGCCGGAACTGCGTTACATCCCGCCGCAGCTGCGCCAGCAGTGGGGCACGCAGACCCAAGGCATCGTCGCCGACTTGCCGCCGGCGGCCGTGGTGGCGCGCTGGATCGATGTCCGGCGAAAGCTGCTCAAGGCGCTGCACGACGAGGGGGCAGGCCTGCTGCTGGGCTCGGACGCTCCGCAAATCTGGAACGTGCCCGGCTTTTCCGTTCATCGCGAGCTCGAAGCCCTCGTGGCGGCGGGCCTGACACCGTATCAGGCACTCGCCACCGGCACCCGCAACGTGGCCACCTACCTCGGCACCACCGATCGCGCCGGCACCATCGCGGCGGGGAAGCAGGCCGATTTCGTGCTGCTCGACGGGAACCCCCTCACGGACATCCGGAACACGACGCGACGCGCGGGGGTGATGCTGCGCGGCGTGTGGATGCCGCGGGCGGAGATTCAGCGGCGGCTGGATGAGATGGCGGCGGGGTATGGAAACTGACGTGAGCTGTGAGCTGTGAGCCGTGAAACGTGAAACGTGAAACGTGAAACGGGGCAGCCCGGCGCATGGCGGGTCCGTGACTGCTAGGCAAGCGTCCGCCGGCCCACCCGCCGGGCCGCCCGTCGTTCTCGTCATACACGTCCAGCCGCGGGCCAGCCGAACCGAGGTCGTGGGCCGGCATGGCGACGCGATCAAGATCCGGCTTCAGGCCCCACCGGTGGATGGGGCAGCCAACGAAGCACTGATTCGGTTCCTGGCGGAGCGCTTGGGGGTCTCGCGGGCGGCCGTGCGGATCGTGAGCGGAGAAACCGCTCGCCGAAAGCGGGTCGAAGTAACCGGCGCGACGCCGGACGCCGCGGACCGCCTGCTTGCCTCGTGAGTGTTCGTTTCACGTTTCACGTTTCACGTTTCACGCTCTTCCAACTCATCAACGCCATCGTATTCCCCTCGCTGTCCCGGAAGTCCGCCAGCCACAGTTCGCGCTCCGGCTCGCGGTGGACGGCGTGGGGCGCGGTGCGGAAGGCGACGCCCCGCCCCGCCATGACCCGGTGGGCTTCCTCGATGTCGGCCACGTCGAAGTAGAGAATGGACGAGAGGTGATCGAATTCCGGCTCCACCGGCAGTCCCAGCATCAGGGTCAGCTCGCCGCACCGGAAGAAGGCCATCCCGGGCACCTGGAACAGGAAGGGGAGGCCCAGGCCGTCCCGGTAGAAGGCGACCGCGCGGTCGAGGTCGTGGGCGTTGACGTGGATCTGGCCGATCCGGCGAACCAGGGGCGTCGAGACGGCGGCGTTCATGGGGCACCTTCGGGGTGGTGGGGGCCGGGGGATTTAGTTAGCTTAGCTAAGTAAATCATATGGCCCACCCTCCCGCCCGTCAAGCCGCGCCGCCGGCCCGCGTCATTCAGCTGGCCGACCGGCTGCATTCCGCCGCCATCCACCTGCTCCGCCGGCTCCGGGTAGAAGACGCGGCCGCCGGCCTCACGGCCCCCCGGCTGTCGGCCCTGTCGGTGATCGTGTTCCGGGGACCCCTCACCCTGTCCGAGCTGGCCGCGGCCGAGCAGGTGCGGCCGCCCACCATCACCCGGCTGGTGCAGGAGCTGGAGCGAGAGGGCCTGGTGCAGCGGTTGCCGGATCCCGCGGATCGCCGCATCGCCCGGGTCCGCGCCACGCCCCGGGGGCGTCGGCTCCTTCACGAGGGGCGGGCGCGGCGGGTGGAGCGGCTGGCCCGTGACCTGGCGCGGGCTTCACCGGCCGATCAGGCGCTCCTGGAGCGGGCGGCTCAGGTCCTCGAGGCGATGCTGGCCGACCGCACCAGCGCAGGGGAGACGCGGAAACCGTGAGCGCCGCGCCTCACGGGCTCGCTTGGGCCTTGGCCGCGCCTCCGGCATGCTTCTGGTACCAGCTCATCATGTAGAGCTGGGTCCGCATGAAGTTGGACGGCCGTGACCCGGTGCCGTGGTACTCCTCCTTGAACCGGAGCAACATCGTCTCCACGCCGCGCATCTTCAGCGCGGCGTAGTACTCCTCGGACTGGGGCATGGGCGTCCGCAGGTCGAGCTCGCCTGTCATCACGACGGTGGGCGTCGTGACGTTGCCCACGTACATCAGGGACGACTGCTCCAGCCAGGGTGTGGGATTCTTCCAGAACGGCTCGCGGAACAGGCTCTGGGTGAAGTAGGGCACGTCGGTCTGGCCGATCATCGACAGCCAGTTGATGACCGGACAGCGCACCGCGGCGGCGGCGAACCGTTGGGTATGGCCGATCACCCAGCTCGACAGCACGCCTCCGCCGGAGCAGCCACCCACGTACATGCGCGTGGTGTCGACGTAGCCGCGGGCGATCGCGGCGTCCACGCCGGCCATGAGGTCGTCGTAGTCCACTCCGGGGTACGCATGGTCGATGCCGTCGTGGAAGCTCGTGCCATAGCCCACGCTTCCCCGGGGGTTGGTGAAGAGCACCACGTACCCGTTGGCCGCGAAGTTCTGGAACATGTAGTTGAAGCCGACGTTGTACATGGCGAACGGCCCGCCGTGAATCTCCATCAGCAGCGGGTAGCTCCGGGCGGGGTCGAAATCGGGCGGTTTCACGATCCAGCCCTGGACCCGCGTGTTGCCGCTCGACGTGTACCAGATCTCCTCGACCGCGCCCAGCCGCTTCCCGGCCAGGACGTCCGCGTTCACCTCGGTCAGCCGCTGCATCGGGCCGCCGGTGCGCAGGCTGAGGCGCCACACGTCGCCCGGCTCATCCGCGTCGCTCTTGACCACCGCCGCCGTCTGGTCCCGGTCGGCGGCGGCGGAGGCGAGCGCCACGACCTGGGCCCCCTCGGTGACCGCGCGGACGTCGCCCCGGAGGGAGGTGAAATGCAGGTTGATGGCGCCCTGGTTGGCCGCGGTGAAGTAGATCCCGCCGCCGTCGGCCGCCCACCGGAGGGCCAGCACGTCCCGGTCGACGGCGCGGGTGAGGTTCCGCGGGGCCGACCCGTCGATTCCCACCGTCCACAGGTCGCTGGTGACGTACGAGGCGGCGGACGAGTCGTACCCGACGTAGGCCACCGTCCGGCCGTCGGGCGAGATCACCGGGTTGGTCCAGGCCCCGGGCCGGGCGGTGAGGCGCCGGGTGGTGCCGCTCGCCACGTCGAGCCCGTAGAGATAGGACGATCGGTACGCGTCGTCGCCCGTGGTTCCCTGCAGGCCGTCGAACACGATGGTCCGCCCGTCGGGCGTCCAAGCCAGCCCGATGCCGCCGATCAGGCCGTCGAACCGGGCGCCGACATTCCAGTCGCCCGTGGTGAGCCGACGCGCCGTGCCGCCATCGGCCGGCACGAGGAACAGATGCATGAAGCCGGGGTCGGTGTAGCCCACCCGGTCCTGGCGAAAATGGAGGCGATCCACGATCCGCGGCGGCGCAGTCCACTTGGCCCCTTCCGGAGGCGCGGGCAGGCTGATGGCCCACTTGGTCTCCGCCGGGACCTCCATCGCGAAGGCGATCGATTCCCCGTCGGGCGCCCAGGCCGGGGCGCGCGGGTCTTTCTCGACCCGGGTGACCTGCGAAATGGCGCCCTCGGCGTCCATCCAGCGGACGAACAGCTGCGGGCTCCGCGGCTCGCCCCGCGCGAGGTAGAGGATACGGGTGCCGTCGGGCGACCAGCGGGCGTTCGACCCCTGCACCAGGAAGCGGTTCCTGGACCCGTCCGCGTTCATGATCCACAGGGCGGACTCCCACCGATCCTCCAGTTTGTTGACCCAGCGGCGGGTGTACACGACCTGCCGGCCGTCGGGCGAGATCTGCGGGTCGGTCGCCTGCTCCCAGTCGAGGTAGTGCTGCACGGTGAGCAGCGTGTCGGACGGGGTTTCCTGGGCGGCGAGGGGCGCGGCCAACGCCCCCAGCAGCGCGGCCGCGACATGGCGACGGGACATGACGGAACTCCGGGCGGGGGGACGCTTGAACACTATGCGCGGGATCGACCGCGGCAAGCCGCGGGGTCAGGGGAAGAGCAGGCGCCGGGGCGCGGCCCGGAGAAAGAAGGCGGCGAGCATCTCCGCCGTGCGCACGTCGCGACTGAGCGACCACGCGTGATGGCCGCCTTCGACCGTTACCAGCGCGACCTCGGTCGCCTGATCGCACCCGGGCCAACGCTCTTCCAGCACCCGGGTGCCGTCGCGCGCCGTATCGGGCAGCTCCCTCACCGACCGGGAGTCCGGGCATCGGTTGAGGGCGCGCCAGAAGCCCGCGGCGGCGCGGGCGCCCAGCACGGCACGCGCCCCTCGTCCCTCCCCCTCGTAGGGATAGGCATCGTCGAGCGTGCCCTGGAGCACCATCACGGACACCGGCCGGCCGGGAGCGCACCGCGGCGCCAGCACGGCCGACATGGGCGCGGCGACACTGGCCACGGCCGCGACGTGGCCGGCCAGGTCACAGGCCAAACGTTGCACGAACAATCCGCCCTGGGAGAATCCGGCGGCGAAGATCCGGCCCCGGTCCACCGGGACGCGGGCCGCGACGCTGTCGATCAGCGCGCGCACGAAGCCGGTGTCGTTGACGCCCAGGCGGTCGGCGGCGGTGCACCCGCAGCCCTCCGCCCAGTTGCCCACGGCGGCGTCCGGATAGACCACCACCCAGCCCTCGCGCGCCGCGACGGCGTCGAGCCCCGCCACCGCGCGGAACGCCGCGCCCGACTCGCCGGTCCCGTGGAAGGCCAGGAGCAGGGGGGCCACGGCCGACCGGCGCGCGGCCGGCGGTGCGTACAGCACGAACGTGCGGGTGACGTCGCCCACGCGGAGCGCGCCGCGGAGCCCGCCGGCGGGAGGGCCGTCACCCCCGCACCCGGTGGCGAGCGGGAGGAGCACCCACCACCACCGGGCCGGCCGGTTCAGCGCGCGGCGCGCCGCGGGCGCCACTGAAAGCGCGCGAGGGACAGGGTGTCGCCCGAGAAGGCCACCCGTTCGCCTTGGAGCAGGGCGCGCTGGGCGTCGCCCCAGCCGTCGGCGGCGCGGGGACTGATGCCGCCCCGCGCGTTTACCACCCGGTGCCACGGGACGTCCGAGCCGTCGGGCAAGGCGGCGAGCGCGTACCCCACCAGGCGAGCCTGTCCCGGCAGTCCCGCGAGCCGGGCCACCTGGCCGTAGGTGGCCACGCGCCCCCGACGAATCCGGCGCACCACCGCGTAGATCCGCGCGTAGGTCGCGGAGGTCATCCGCGTCCCGTCACAGCGCGGCCCGCAACGCGTCGCGCACCGCCTCCAACACCTTGACCCGGGCCCACCGCTTGTCGTTCGCCTCGACCAGCACCCAGGGCGCGCGGCCGGTACTGGTGCGCTCGATCATGTCGCAGGCGGCCGTCTCGTAGGCGTCCCACTTGGCCCGGTTGCGCCAGTCCTCTTCGGTGATCTTGTACTGCTTGTACGGGGTCGTCTGCCGGTCCTTGAAGCGCCGGAGCTGCTCTTCGGGCGAGATCGCCAGCCAGAACTTGAGGACGATGGTGCCGGCCTCTACCAAGTGGTCTTCGAACTCGTTGATCTCGGTGTAGGCCCGGCGCCACTCGTCCGGCCGGGCGAAGCCTTCCACCCGCTCGACCAGCACGCGGCCGTACCACGAGCGGTCGTAGATCGTGACCCGCCCTCGGCGCGGGAGGTGCCGCCAGAAACGCCACAAGTAGGGGTGGGCCCGCTCCTCGTCCGTCGGGGCGCCGATGGCGATCACGCGGTAGACCCACGGGCTCATGGTCCGGGTAGCCCGGCGAATGGCCCCGCCCTTCCCGCCCGCGTCCGGACCCTCGAACACCAGGATCAGCGACCGCTTGGCCCGCTCGAGCTTGCGCGTAAAGCGGCCGACGTCCGCGGCCGCGTCGTCCAGCCGGGTTTCATAGGCCTTGTCGGGCAGCGTGCGGGTGAGATCGAGGCGCCGCAGCACGTTCACCCGCTTGGCCCGCGGCAGCGGCGGGGGCTGGCGCTGCTTCCGCTCGGCCTTGGCGGCCTCCGCCTCCTCCAGGGCCTCCTGCAGCGCGTGCAGCACCGAGGTCATGACCGTGAGGTTCCGATGCTCGTTGTCGCTGGCCTCCACCACCGTCCATGGCGCGAACCCCGTGCTGGTCAGGCGCACGGCCTCTTCCGACACCTGGCGGAAGTCGTCGTACTGCCTGAAGTACTTCCGCGCGTTGGGCGAGAGGCGCCAGCGGGCCTTGGGGTCGGCCTCGAGCTGCTTGATGCGCTTACGCTCCGCCGCCTTGCTCAGGTGGAGCCAGTATTTGAGGACCGGCACGCCCTCGTAGGTCAGCATGCGCTCGAAGTCGCGGGCCCGCCGCATGGCGCGCTCGAAGTCGGCCGGGCCGATGCGCTCGAACACCCGATCCACGATCGGCTGGGTGTACCACGAGCCGAAGAAGATCCCCAGCTTGCCCCGAGGCGGCAGCGCGCGCCAGTAACGCCAGTACTCGGGCCGCTCGCGCTCTTCGTCGCTGAGGTCCCACAGCACCGTGGTCTCGATGCCGCGGGCGTCCATCCACTCGAGGAGGAGGGCCATGGTCTCGCCCTTCCCCGCCCCCTCCGCCCCGGCGATGAGCACGATCGGCGCCAGGTCGGACGGGGCGATGCGGCGCTGCACCTCGAGCAGCGCGGCGCGCACGGCCGGGGCTTCCTTCTTGAACGTTTCCTTGCTGAGCTTATTACCGACTTCGGCGGCTTCGAACATGACCTACCCCCTCCTCCCTTCCTCCCACTCGTGAAACGTGAAAGGTGAAACGTGAAACGAACCACGGCCCGGAGTCCGTTTCACGTTTCAGGTTTCACGTTTCACGAACCCCTCCCACCACTCTCAGAATCCTGGTCTCCAACTCGGCCAGATCGATCGGCTTGGCCAGGATTCGCTCCGGCGGCACGCCGTGATCTTCGCCCAGCTCCATGAGCTGCGTGAGATCGCCTGACAGGAAGACCACCCGGGGCACCAGCTCCGGGCGGTCCCGCTCGATCGCCTGGTACAGCGCCGTGCCGCTCATACCCGGCATCTTGAGATCGGCCAGGATCAGGTCGGGCACGGCCTCGGCGATGCGGTCCAACGCGTCGGCGCCGTCCACCGCGGTGGCCACCCGGGCGCCCCGGCGCTCCAGGTAGAGGGCGATCACCCGCCGGATGGCTTCCTCGTCGTCCACCACCAGGACGGCGTAGCCCGCGAGCGGGGTGGGCCGCGGGGTGGGCGTGGGCGCGGGGCGGGCGGCCGCGGTCTGGGACTCAGCCGCCGGCAGCCGCACGAGGAAGGTGGCGCCCCGCGCCCCGTCGGGCTGATAGACCAGCTCGCCCGCCGCCTCGCGGACGATCTGCCGCGACATGTAGAGGCCCAGCCCGGTCCCCTCGGACTTGCCGGAGACGAACGGGATGAACAGCCGCCGGCGCACGTCCTCGGGCACGCCGGGCCCGTTATCCGACACGGCGGCATACACCCGGTCTCCGGCGGTCCAGGTCCGGACCAGCAGGCGCCGCGGGGGCTCGACCAGGCGCAGCGCGTCGAGCGCGTTGCTCAGCAGATTCACGAAGACCTGCTCGATCCGGGCGCCGTCGCAGCGGACCGACGGGAGCGCGGCATCGAACGCCCGCTCCACGGTCACGTCTTCCACCGGGAACCGGTACGCCAGGAGATCCAGCGCGCGCGCCAGGGCGGCGTTCAGGTCCACCGGCCCCACCTGCGCTTCACTGGGCCGGACGAACCGGAGCAGGCCGGACAGGAGCTTGGCCGCCCGGCGGGCCTGCCCCCGCATCTGATCCAATTCGGTCCGCAGGTCGGGGGAAAGGCCGGGATCGGCCAACCGGAGCTCGGCCAGCGAGGCGATGGCCATGAGGGGATTGTTCACCTCGTGCGCCACGCCGGCCATCAGCTCGCCCGCCGCGGCGTACCGGCCCTGCTGCTGGGCCCGTTCCCGGAGCACGCGGGTGGTCTCGTTGAACAGCGCGGCCAGCCGGCCCATCTCGTCGGCCCGGTGCGCCGGCACCTGGGTGTGGATCTCGCCTCGGGCGACCTCGCGCAGGCCGGCCTCGAGCTCGGCCAGCGGTCGCTGCACCCGCTGCCGGATCAGCAGGACGACGGCGACCAGCAGGATGAGGCCGCTGACGAACCACCACCCCAGCACTACCACCGCCTGCCCCGCCGCGTCGCTGAGCGACCGCTCCCGGGCCAGCAGGTCGGCCATGCCGGCCTCCTGCGCCTGGCCCAGGTGCAGCGCCAGGTCGCCCATCACCGAGTCGGCCTGGTCCTCCCGCCGCCCGGCCTCGTCCACCCGGTCCAATTCCAGGAGCGCCGCGAACTCGAGCAGGACGTTCTGCAGACGGGAGAGGTCGTCGTCGGCCCGCGCCAGCGGCACCCGCATCGGGGGAGGAACCGCGGCATACTCGGCGACGGCCCGCTCGCCCAGCTCGGCCACGCGGCGTCGCGCCTCCGCGGCGCGGGCAAACCGCGCGGCCGAGTCCCGGGGCAGCGGCTCGATGGTGAGCCGCACGGCCTCCCGCAGGGCCTGGGCCCGCTCGTGCAACTGGGCGAACAGGTCGAACACCGGGGCCGTTTCCACCGCCAGCGACGCGACCCGGCGGGTCAGGCCGGCGGCGAGGTACACCGCAATGGCCGTCACGTGCACCGCCGACACGGCCAGAATCACCACCACCAGCGCGCGCAGGCTGAGGGTGCGACGCACCGGCGTCACCGAGGACTCACCCGCACGATCCGGTTCCCCTCCAGTCGCGTCATCATGAAGTTCGCCGGCCGGCCGGGCTGGAACGAGATGGGGCCCGTGACCCCCGGGTGCGGCGGCCGCTCGCGGCCCAGAGACTCGAGGTACCGGCGCACGGCCGCCGGGTTGGAGCCCCCTTCCCGGATCGCCGCCGCCACGACCATGATCGCGTCGTGCGTCATGGCCAGGGTGCCCAGCGGCTCGCCGCCGATCACCCGGCCAAACCGCTCCACGAACGCGCGCGACAACGAGTCGGGCGCGTCCGCCAGCCAGAAACTCACCACGTGCACCGACGGCGCCGCGTCCCCGACGTGGTCGGCCAGCTCCGGCAGCAGGATGGCCCCGTCTCCCGCGACCACCTGGATGTTGGGCACCCGCGCGCGCATGAGGCGCGCGACCGCGCCGGTCTCCACCCATCGCCCAGCCACGACCACCACGTCGGGTACGCCGCGCCGCAATGACGCTTCCACCACGGTGGGGAAATCGGATCGGGGATCCACCGATACCTCGTCCAGCACGGCGACGTTCCGTTCCCGGAGTCGTGCCTTCACGCCGTCCCGCAGGCCCACGCCGTATTCGTCGTTCACGAAGTAGATGGTCACCGACCGCGCCCGGAGGGGACCCGCCGCGTAGTCCCCGATGAACGCCCCCTCGATCGAGTCGTTGGGGGCGAGCCTGAAGGTCCAGGGTCCCGCGGTCGCGAGCCGGCGGCTGGTGCTCGTGGGCACCACCTGCGGAATTCCCGCCTCGTTGTACACCGGCGCGGCGGCCAGCGAACCCCGGCTGTTGCCGTGCCCCACCACCGCGACCAAGCCGGGCGTCACCACGATCTTCTGGGCCCGCTCGACTTCGATGTCCGCGGGATCGCCGGCCACGGCGCTGTCGAACGTCACGCGAATGGGTGTGGTCCACGCGGCCAGCTCGTCCCGCGCCACCGCGACCGCGGCGGCGCCGGTTCCCTGGAACGCGACCGCGATCACCGGCGGCTGCTCGGGAACCGAGTCGCCGCAGGCCAGGCCCACGACCAGGAGCGCGGCCGCGCCATTCCTCAACGCCGGCATCAGGGCCAGGCGACCCGCTCGGGGTGGCCGTCCACCAGGCGGGTCATGACCAGGTTGGTGCGGCGGCCCGGCCCGAACGAGATGGGGCCGGTGATGCCGGGATACGGGGGACGCTCCCGGCCCAGGGACTCGAGGTACCGGCGGACCGCTCCCCGATCAGCTCCGACGTCTCGCACCGCCCGCGCCAGCAGCATGAGGGCATCGTGCGACATCGCCTGGGGCCCGAGGGGGTCCGCCCCGGTCACTCGGCGGTACCGGTCCACGAATGCGCGCGACGCTGAGTCCGCGGGATCCGGCACCCAGAAGTCCACCACGTAGAGGGCAGCGGCCGCGGGACCCGCGGAGTCGGCCAGACGCGGCAGGAACATGGCACCGTCGCCGGCAACGACCCGGATGCCGGGCACCCGCACCGCCATCTGGCGGGCGAGCGCGGCGGTCTCCGCCCACCGGCCGGCGGAGATGACCGCGTCGGGCCGCCCGCGGCGGAGCGCCGCGTCGACCAGGGGCGCGACGTCGCTCCGCGGCCCGAACGACACCTCGTTCAGCAGGGTCACGCCGCGCGGCAGGAGGTGGGCGCGGACGCCGTCCCGGAGCCCTTCCCCGTACTCGTCGTTGGCGTAGAAGACGCTGACCGCCCGGGCCCCGAGTGACGCCACCACGAACTCGGCGATGAACGCGCCTTCGGTCGAATCGTCCGGAGCCAGGGAGAACGTCCACGGCCCGGCCCGGCGCAGCAGCAGGCTGGTACTGGTGGGGGCCACGTGGGGCACGCCGGCTTCGTTGTAGACGGGCGCCCCGGCCAGCGTTCCGCGACTTCCGGCATGACCGACCACACCCACGATGCCCGGGACGGCCACCAGCCGTTGCGCCCGCTCGATTTCGACGTCCGCCGGCTCGCCCGCGGCCACGCTGTCGAACACGAACAGGACCGTCCGCCCGCCGGGCGGCCACGAGGCCACTTCGTCGCGCGCCACCGCGACGTTAGGCGCGCCCGAGGTCTGAAAGGCGTACCCGATGACGGCTGGCCGCTGCGCGCCCCCGCACGCCGCGGCCAGCGCCGTCACCAGCGCCGCGAGCCCTATTGTCGCGGTGGGGGCCACCTCCCTAAGTCCTCCGGCTTTCCCGAGCCACCTTAAATAGCCTCTCCGACGCCCGGCCGCCACCGCGTTCCGGGGGGGGCCGCTGGCCCCGACGGGCCGTCTCCTTTATCTTTAGGTAGCCGCCGTTGGCGGTACAATCGATTCCGTGGTGATTTGCGGCCTATTGCAGCCACGTTAAACAAGTCGCTAAAAAGCCGGACCCGGGGTCCCGCTTGCAGCGGCTCCGGGCATTTTGATTTCGTACGTGAAAGGTGAAACGTGAAACGTGAAACGCAGTCCCGTGGATGTTTGGGGCCCTCCGGGGTCCGGGAGCCACTCGTCCGTTTCACGTTTCACGTTTCACGTTTCACGACTCACGGAGCATGACGACGAACCGTATCGAGCTTCTCCAATCTTCCCTGGCTCACCGGATCCTGGTTCTGGATGGGGCCATGGGGACCATGATCCAGTCCTACGGCCTCACCGAAGCCGACTTCCGGGGGGAGCGGTTCCGCGACCACGCCCGGGAGCTCCGGGGGAACGGGGACGTGCTGTCGCTCACCCGGCCGGACGTGATCGAGGCGATTCACCGGGCCTACCTCGAGGCCGGGGCCGACCTATTGGAGACGAATACCTTCACGGCGACCGCGATCGCGCAGGCCGACTACGGGACCGAAGGCGCCGTCTACGACATGAATCTCGCGTCGGCCCGGCTGGCCCGGCGCACCGCCGACGACTTCACCGCCCGCACCCCCGACCGGCCCCGGTTCGTCGTGGGAGTCTTGGGACCGACCAACCGGACCGGCTCGCTCTCGCCGGACGTGAACGATCCCGGATACCGGGCGGTGACGTTCGACGACCTGGCCGCGGCCTACCGGACCCAGGCGGAAGGGCTGCTGGACGGGGGCGTGGACCTGCTGATGGTCGAGACCGTGTTCGACACGCTCAACTGCAAGGCGGCGCTCTTCGCGCTCCGGGTCCTGCTGGACGAGCGGGCCGCGGACGTTCCCATCCTGGTGTCCGGCACGATCACCGACCAGAGCGGCCGCACCCTGTCCGGCCAGACGGTCGAGGCCTTTTGGAACTCGGTGCGCCATGCCGACCTGTTGAGCATCGGGCTCAACTGCGCCCTGGGAGCCGCCCAGCTCCGGCCCTATGTGGACGAGCTGTCCGGTATCGCCGACGTGGCCGTGTCGTGCCATCCGAACGCGGGGCTGCCCAACGCCTTCGGCGGCTACGACCAGACGCCCGAGACCATGGCGGCGCTGACCCGCGAGTTCGCCGAGTCGGGCTTGGTGAACATCGTGGGTGGCTGTTGCGGCACCACGCCGGCGCACATCCGGGCCATCGCGGAGGCGGTGGCCGGCCTCCCACCGCGGCACATCCCGGCGCGGGAGCCCATCTGCCGGCTGGCCGGGCTCGAGCCGTTCAACATCCGGGCCGACACGCTGTTCGTGAACGTGGGCGAGCGGACCAACGTCACCGGGTCGGCCCGGTTCGCGGCGCTCATCCGGGAGGGAGACTACGAATCGGCGCTCCGGGTGGCCCGCCAGCAGGTCGAGAACGGCGCCCAGATCCTCGACGTCAACATGGACGAGGGGATGCTCGACTCGCGCGCCGCGATGGAGCGGTTTCTCCGGCTGCTGGCCGGGGAGCCCGACATCGCCAGGGTCCCGGTGATGGTGGACTCCTCCCGGTGGGAGGTGCTGGAGACCGGGCTCAAGAACCTTCAGGGCAAGGGGATCGTCAACTCGATCAGCCTGAAGGAGGGGGAGGACGACTTCGTCGCCAAGGCCCGGCTGGTGCGCCGCTACGGCGCGGCCGTGGTGGTGATGGCGTTCGACGAGCGGGGCCAGGCCGACACCGTCGAGCGGAAGGTCGCGATCTGCACCCGGGCCTACCGGATCCTGACCGAGCGGGTGGGCTTCCCGCCCGAGGACGTGATCTTCGACCCCAACATCTTCGCGGTGGGCACCGGGCTCGAGGAGCACAACCGCTACGCCATCGCGTACCTCGAAGCCACGCGGGCCATCAAGCGGACCCTGCCGCGGGCCCTGGTGAGCGGCGGCGTGAGCAACCTGTCGTTCTCGTTCCGCGGCAACCATGCGGTGCGGGAAGCCATGCACTCGGTCTTCCTGTACCATGCGGTTCAGGCGGGCATGGACATGGGCATCGTGAACGCCGGCCAGCTCGCGGTCTACCAGGACATCCCGCCCGAGCTGCTCACCGCGGTCGAGGACGTGCTGTTCGACCGGCGGCCGGACGCCACCGAACGCCTCACCGCCCTCGCCACGGCCTTCGGCGGGCGGGCGGTGGAGGCCCGGGCCGACGCCGCGTGGCGCTCGCTGCCGGTGGCCGAGCGGCTCAAGCACGCGCTGGTCGAGGGCATCCTGGACCACATCGAGGAGGACACCGAGGAGGCGCGGGCGCATCTGGGCCGGCCCATCGGGGTGATCGAAGGGCCGCTCATGGACGGGATGAACGTCGTGGGCGACCTGTTCGGGGCGGGAAAGATGTTCCTGCCCCAGGTGGTGAAGAGCGCGCGCGTGATGAAGAAGGCCGTGGCCTATCTGGTGCCGTACCTCGAAGCCGAGCAGCGGGCGGCGGGCGGGATCCAGCGCAAGGGAAAGGTGGTGCTGGCCACCGTGAAAGGCGACGTGCACGACATCGGGAAGAACATCGTAGGCGTGGTGCTCCGGTGCAACAACTACGACGTGGTGGACCTGGGCGTGATGGTGCCGGCCCAGAAGATCCTGGACACGGCGCGGGACGAGCGGGCCGACGTGATCGGCCTGTCGGGCCTCATCACGCCGTCGCTCGACGAAATGGTTCACGTGGCGCGGGAGATGACGCGCCAGGACTTCCGGCTCCCGCTCTTGATCGGCGGGGCGACCACGTCGCGCGCCCACACGGCCGTGAAGATCGCGCCGGCCTACCGCGGCCCCACCGTGCACGTGCTCGACGCGTCCCGCGGGGTGGGCGTGCTGAGCCAGCTCCTGTCAACCGAGCGGCGCGACGCGTTCGCGCGGGAGACCGCCGCCGACTACGACCGGATCCGCCAGCGGCACGGCGCGCGGGAGCAGGGAAAGGTGATCCTGCCGCTGGACGAGGCGCGCCGGCGGCGGGCGCCCGTGGATTGGAGCGCCTACGTGCCGCCGGTTCCCTGCCGGTTGGGCGTCGCCCGGTTTGACGCCTACTCGCTCGCCGAGTTGGTGGAGTTCATCGACTGGGGTCCCCTATTCGCCACCTGGGAGCTGCGCGGCGCCTACCCCGGAATCCTGGACGACCCCACCGTGGGCGAGCAGGCCCGGATTCTCCTCCGGGACGCGAAGGCGCTGCTCGACCGGATCGTGCGCGAGCGGCTGCTCCGGGCCCGTGGGGTGTTCGGGCTGTTCCCGGCCAACACGACCGCCGCGGACGACGTCGAGATCTACCGGGACGAGGGCCGGCGCGAGGTCGCGGCCGTGATGCATGGGCTGCGGCAGCAGTTCGAGAAGCCGCCCGGCCGGCCCAATCTCTCGATCGTGGACTGGGTGGCGCCGCGCGAAACCGGACTGCGGGACTACGTGGGCGCGTTCGCGGTCACCGCCGGGATCGGGCTCGAGGAGGTGGTGGGCGCGTTCGAGCGGGACCACGACGACTACTCGGCCATCATGGCCAAGGCGCTGGCCGACCGGCTGGCCGAGGCGTTCGCGGAGCGGCTGCACCAGCGGGTGCGGGCCGAGTTCTGGGGCTACGCGCCCGACGAGCAGCTCGACCACTCGGCGCTCGTCGCCGAGCGGTTCCGCGGCATCCGGCCCGCTCCCGGGTATCCCGCCTGCCCGGAGCACACGGAGAAGCGCACCCTGTTCGCCTTGCTCGACGCCCCGGCGGCGGCCGGCATCACGCTCACCGAGTCGTGCGCCATGTGGCCCGCCGCGTCGGTCTCCGGCTGGTACCTGGCGCACCCCGAGGCGCACTACTTCGGCGTGGGGCGGATCGGCCGCGACCAGGTGGCGGACTACGCCCGCCGGAAGGGCTGGGCGCCGGCGGAAGCCGAGCGCTGGTTGGGGTCGAACCTGGCGTATGACCCGGAGGCGCGCTCATGAGCCGGGACCTGCGGGCCCGGATCGCCGACGGGCGGGTGCACGTGCTGGACGGCGCGATGGGGACCATGCTGTACGGCCGCGGGGTGTTCGTGCACGTGTGCTATGACGTGCTGAGCCTCACGCAGCCGGACCTGGTGCGGGAGATCCACGCGGCCTACGTGGCCGCGGGGGCCGACATCCTCGAGACCAACACGTTCGGGGCCAACCCGGTAAAGCTGTCCAGCCACGGACTGGACGGCGACACCGAGACGATCAACACCGCGGCGGCTCGGTTGGCGCGGGAGGCGGCGGGGAACCGGGTGTCCGTGGTCGGCGCCATCGGCCCGCTCGGCATCCGCATCGAGCCGTTCGGCCCCACCAGCCGCGACGAGGCGGCGGCGTACTTCGCCCGCCAGGTGACCGGGCTCCTGGCCGGCGACGTGGACGGATTCATCCTCGAAACGTTCGCCGACGTGGACGAGCTGCTGGCGGCGTATCGCGCGGTGCGCGCCCGGACGGACCTGCCCCTGATCGCGCAGATGACCATCACCGACGGCGGCAAGACCGCCTACGGGACCGACGTGGAGACTATCGCCCGGCGGCTGGCCGAATCGGGCGCCGACGTCATCGGGCTGAACTGCGCGGTCGGTCCAGCGGGGATGCTGGACGCCATCGAGCGCATGGCGGCCGTGACCGACCGGCCGCTCTCGGCCCAGCCCAACGCCGGCCTGCCCCGCGACGTGGGCGACCGGAAGATGTATCTCGCCAGTCCCGAGTACATGGCCCGCTTCGCCCGCCGGTTCATCGAGGCTGGGGCCCGGTTCGTGGGCGGCTGCTGCGGAACCACCCCCGACCACATCCGGAAGATCCGGGAGCAGGTGGCGACGCTTCAGCCGCGGCGCACGACGGGCACGACGGTCGCGGCGAGCACGACGAGAACGATGGGCGCGACGGGCGCGGCCGTCGCGGCGGTCCCGCTGGCAGAGCGATCCCGGTGGGGGGCCAAGCTGGCGCGGGGCGAGTTTGCGGTGAGCGTCGAGGTGGCGCCGCCCCGGGGCTGGCGGGCGGAGGATCTGCTCGGCGGAGCGCGCCGGCTCAAGGCCGCGGGCGTGGATGCCGTGGCCCTGCTCGACACGCCGCGGGCCCAGAGCCGGATGGGGGTCCTGCCGTCGGCGATGCTCATCGAGCGGGAGGTGGGGATCGAGACCGTGATGCACTACACTTGCCGCGACCGGAACATGCTGGGGATGATCAGCGACATCCTGGGGGGCGCGGCGGCGGGCTTGCGGAACATCCTGATCGTGACCGGCGACGCCCCGACCATGGGGCCCTATCCCGACACCACGGTGGTGTTCGACATCGACTCGATCGGTCTCACCAACGTGGTCCACCGCCTGAATCAGGGGCTCGACCCCGGCGGCAGCCCTATCGGCGAACCCACCCGGTGGGTGATCGGCGTGGGCGTGAACCACGCGGCGGCCGACCCCGAGCGCGAAATCAAGCGGTTTTACTGGAAGGTGGACGCGGGGGCGGAATTCGCGGTGACCCAGCCGGTGTTCGACGCCGAACCCCTGGCCGCGTTCCTCGAGCAGGTGAAGGAGTTCCGCATCCCGGTGCTGGCTGCCATCCGGCCGCTCCGCTCGCTCCGCCACGGGGAGTTCCTGGCGAACGAAGTTCCGGGCGTGGTGGTGCCACCCCGCGTACTCGAGCGGATGCGGACCGCGCAGGGGAGGGGCGACGCGGCGGCCGCCGCCGAAGGCGTCGCGATCGCGCGCGAAACCCTGGCGGCCGTGCGCGGGCTGGTGCAGGGGGTACAGATCGCCGGGTCGGTCTCGCGAGTGGAGGCGGCGCTGGAGGTGCTGGCGCCTTGACCCGGATCGCGTTCGTGGCGGAGTGCGGGACATCAAGCTCACGCGCCGACTAGTGCCGACCAGCCGGCCGCGGCCTGCCCCTGTTGCGCGCCCGCATCACTACTACTTGTGGTAGTTCCTTCAGCGCCAAGCCAAACGCAGGTTTGCAGCTATCCCGGCGGCTCTGTCACACCCGCGTGCCTCAAAGCGCCGCTCGAACGGCCCGGAGGCGCCGCGGTAAGACGACCAAGGTTCGGATCGGTCTACCCAGGCATTGCAGGAACAAGTCGTCTTGGGGGCAGCCGCAGTGCCTCTCCTCTCGGCGTGCCCCCCGGCTACGTTACCGATTCTGCTCTAACAGTGATCGGATGCCGCCCAAGAGTTCGGCCGCGGTCCAGGGCTTCGTCACGAACCCCACAGCCGGGTCGCCTCTGGTCCGCTCCCGGAAGTGCGGCTGTGGATAGCCGCTCGTGAACAGCACCTTCACTCGCGCGCCGTCCCGCCGTAACGCTTCGTAGAGCTGCTCGCCCGTGAGCCTCGGCATCACCACATCGGTCACGACCAGGTCGATCTCCGACCGATGGCTACGGTACAGTTCAATACCCTGACGGCCGTCAGAAGCCGACATCACCTGGTATCCAACCTTCCGCAGCAGTCGCTCGGCGACCTCGCGGAGCCGCTCGTCGTCTTCAACCAGGAGGATGCGCTCCGTCCCGCCGGGCAGCGCGGTCACTTCTTGGTCTGGTGACACCGACGCCGCAGCGCCCGCTGCGAGCGGCAGATACACCTTCACGGTCGTGCCGCGTCCTATCTCGCTGTACAGGTGCACGAAACCCTGGTGTTGCTTGACGAGGCCGTAGACCATGGGCAGCCCCAACCCCGTGCCCCCGCCGACCGGCTTGGTCGTGAAGAAGGGCTCGAGCGCCCGGGCGAGCGTCCCCCTGTCCATGCCTGCTCCGGTATCGCTGACCGTGAGGCACACAAACGGCCCCGGCCTGATCCAGGCATGGAGGGGTCGGTCCTCCTCGAGCAGTTGGGTCCGACGGACCTCCACATGCAGGGTTCCGCCGGCGGGCATCGCGTCCCGTGCGTTCGTCGCGAGGTTCATGAACACCTGCTCGAGAGCGCCCGCGTCCGCTTCGACCGGCGCGGGCTCCGCGCCGGCCGCCACCTCCACCTCGATCGTGGACGGCAAGAGCCGCCCGACGAGCTGGAGGGCGTCCCGCACCCACGCGTTGAGATCCAGGACCTGGGGGACAAGGGCCTCGTGACGGCTGAAGCCCAGGAGCTTGCGGACCAGGGTCGCGCCGCGCTTGGCAGCATCCTCAAGGGCCGCCAGGTCGCTCCGTAAATCGGTGCGCTCCGGAGGTAGACCGCCCGCAAGAAGGCTCGCTTGCCCGAGGATGACGGTGAGCAAGTTGTTGAAATCGTGCGCGATGCCGCTCGTCAGCTGGCCGATCGCCTGCATCTTCTGCGCCTGCTGGAGCGCACGTTCCATGGCGCGCTCTTCAGTGATGTCTTCGGCGATCATGGAAAAGCCGACGACTTGGCCGTCGTCGCCGCGCAGCGGACGGCCACTCAGCCGCACCAGGATGTGATGGCCGTCTTTCCGCTTCCAGGCGACCTCCACCCCTCTAATGGCCTCGGCGGCCTCGTACTGCGCGATCAGGCGATCCCGCTCCGACGACTCGACGTAGACGTCGCGTGCGAGATCAAGCCCGAGCAGCTCGGCCGGCGAGTCATAGCCGAGCATCTGCGCGAGCGCGGGGTTCACGCGGACGAATTTCCCCTCGAGCGAGGAGCGGTAGATGCCGTACGTTGCCTGCTCGACGATGGCGCGGAACTCCTCGCCCGAGCGGCGCTGGGCGCGTTCAAGCTGCCGACGACGCGTGTCCTCGACGACGATGGCGCCGATGCCCGCGGGTGCCCCGTCCGGGCCCGGGAGGGGGAAGTAGGAGGCGAGCCAGGTTCGGGCAACGCCTGGCTGGGCGGTGGTCTCGCCTACAACCTCGATGTTGAGCGCAGCATCCCCAGTCGCCAGCACGCGTTCCAGAATCGGCTCGACCGTCGGCGCGAGCTCCGGCAGCGCCTCCCGAACGGACCGTCCCACGTGGTCGGCGGCCGCGAGCCCATTCATCGCCGCGAGCGTTTCGTTGACACGAAGGTACCGGAGGTCGGCATCCAGCATCGCGAGGCCGGCGGGCGCCTCGGTGAAAAACGCGCGGAGGTGGGCTTCAGCCAGCGTCGGCGCGGAGGGCGCGTTCATGCAGGGTACCGCCGATCCACGAAGAACATGAGCCAGACCCCGGTGGTGTCGGTGAGCCAGCACGAACAAGAGGCGGTGGCGACCTCCAACGCACCCACGATTCTGTGACCGGCAACACCGCGCAACAGTGACCTGCGTCACATCCTGGGGACAGAACGGTAGGCCCCCTCGGAGCAAACTACAACTCGCCGATCTTCACCCGGCTCAGGAGGTCCCTAAACTCGGCCCGTATCCTGATACGACGGCCGTGTTCAGGGCTGGGCCACCGCGCATGCCTCAGCTTGACAAGGAATCGATCCTTACTATAGTAAGGATGTGGCCAAGGTCACGAGTAAGCGCCAAGTGACGATCCCCAAGTCCATCGCCGACCGGTACCACATCCGGGAGGGGGACGAGCTCGAGTTTATGCCCGCCGGCGACGTGATTCGCGTCGTGCCGGCGGGCGCCGGCACCGAACCCAAACCGGTCGCGCCCCGACTCGCGCTGTTCGACGCCGCGACCGAGCGTCAGCGCGTCCGGGAGCGCGCCCGCGCACGGCGCCGGGGGAAACGAGTGGATCGCGGATGGACGCGGGAGGAGCTGTACACCCGTGGCCGCCCTGGTTGACACGAACGTCCTGGTCTATCGGTACGACCCGCGATTCCCAGCCAAGCAACGGATCGCTACCGCGCTGTTGCGG
>Ga0214473_10001306_pt1 | contig 33307 bp, 31 predicted proteins | sample RVTome_7_FD_203509 | JGI IMG/M metagenome (GOLD analysis project Ga0214473, IMG submission 203509) | Soil microbial communities from uranium-contaminated site in the Upper Colorado River Basin, Wyoming, United States - RVT98D197 | ecosystem: Environmental > Terrestrial > Soil > Contaminated >... | reverse complement strand
CCCGGCATGGCCGGAGAGCCAGAATCCTTCTTCGGTCTCTCGGCAACCATCGCTTCCGTTGTGACCAGCAGGCCAGCGACCGAACTCGCGTCCTGTAAGGCGACCCTCACGACTTTGGCGGGGTCGATGATGCCCTTCCCGATCAGGTCGCCGTATTCGCCGGTTTGGGCGTCATAACCAAAGGAGGGCGACTTCTGGTCGGTCACCTTGCCGACAACGATCGAGCCTTCGACGCCGGCATTTTCGGCGATCTGGCGGATCGGAGCCTGGAGCGCCCGGCGGATGATGTTGATGCCGGCCTCTTGGTCCTCGTTGTCGCCTTTGACCTTCAGGGATTTCGCCGCCCATAGCAGAGCGACACCGCCGCCGGGCACGATGCCCTCCTCGACCGCGGCCCGCGTTGCGTTCAGCGCATCGTCGACGCGGTCTTTTCTCTCCTTCACCTCGATTTCACTTGAACCCCCCACCTTGATCACGGCCACCCCGCCGACGAGCTTGGCCAGACGCTCCTGCAGTTTCTCCTTGTCATAGTCGGAGGTGGTGTCCTCGATCTGCTGCTTGATCTGGGCGATGCGGGTCTCGATATCGGCCTTCTTGCCGGCGCCGCCGACGATGGTGGTGTCGTCCTTGGTGATCGTCACGCGCTTGGCACGGCCAAGCATGTCGATGGTCACGTTCTCGAGCTTGATGCCGAGGTCCTCGGAGATGAGCTCACCACCGGTAAGCACGGCGATATCCTGCAACATGGCCTTGCGGCGATCGCCGAAGCCCGGGGCCTTGACGGCGGCGACCTTCAAGCCGCCGCGGAGCTTGTTCACCACGAGGGTGGCAAGCGCCTCGCCCTCGACGTCCTCGGCGATGATGAGCAGCGGACGGCCCGACTGCACCACCAATTCGAGCAACGGCAGCAGCGACTGCAGCCCAGAGAGCTTCTTCTCATTGATGAAGATGTACGGGTTCTCAAGCTCCGCCACCATTTTCTCGGCATTGGTAATGAAGTAGGGCGAGATATAGCCGCGGTCGAACTGCATGCCCTCGACCACTTCGAGCTCGCTTTCGAGGCTTTTTGCCTCCTCCACCGTGATCACGCCCTCATTGCCGACCTTCTGCATGGCCTTAGCGATCATCTGGCCGATCGCCTTCTCGCCGTTCGCGGCGACCGTTCCGACCTGGGCGATCTCCTCCGACGACTTAACCTTCTTGGCCTGCCGCGCAATGTCCTTGACGACCTCGCCTACTGCCAGATCGATGCCACGCTTCAGGTCCATCGGATTCATACCGGCTGCAACCAGCTTGATCCCTTCCTTCACAATCGCTTGAGCGAGCACGGTCGCGGTGGTGGTGCCATCGCCGGCGATGTCGCTGGTCTTCGATGCCACTTCGCGGAGCATTTGCGCGCCCATGTTCTCGAACTTGTCCTCGAGCTCGATCTCCTTGGCGACGGTGACTCCGTCCTTGGTGACGCGCGGCGCGCCGTAGCTCTTGTCGAGGACGACATTGCGGCCTTTGGGCCCGAGCGTCACCCTGACAGCGTTGGCAAGGATATCGACGCCATGCAGCATCTTGTCGCGCGCGTCGGTGGAAAATTTGACGTCCTTGGCAGCCATTTTGGTTCTCCTAAGTTGAACTGATGGAAGGCTACTTCAAGCCTATGCGGCCTTCCTGCTGGCCTTGGCGCCTTCGAGCACCCCCATGACGTCGGACTCCTTCATGATGAGGAGTTCTTCGTCATCGATCTTCACTTCTGTGCCCGACCATTTGCCGAACAACACTCGATCGCCCGCCTTGAGATCAATGGGGATGAGCTTGCCGGCTTCATCACGCGCGCCAGGACCAACGGCGACGACTTCGCCTTCCTGCGGCTTTTCCTTGGCGGTGTCGGGAATGATGATGCCGGCCTTCGTCTTCTCTTCGCCTTCAAGACGGCGAATGACGACGCGGTCATGTAGCGGCCTGAATTTCATGGGTGCCCCTTGGGATTGATGGGAGTTCGGGATCGAGCGCTTTTGGCACTCGTAGAAGAAGAGTGCTAGTCCCTATAGTTGGGCACGCTCGAGCGAGAAAGCAAGGCAGCGCGCTCTCAATGTTGAACCCCGGGCGTTGTACGTCGCGCGTGCATCCTTCTCGATGCCGAGAACGCAGGAGAAATGCGTTAGAGGGGTCCGCTGATGGCACAAAGCCGACGCAAACCTCCTGGGATTTATCCCCGGCTTGAAAACCTCACGTATCCTGCACCCACCTCGTCCGCTTGAGGGGCGCTCTCGCGAGGCGCGCGTTGGCGGGACGAGGTGCGGCGCCCGCGGGGCTTGTTCGCTTGACAAGCCACCCGGGCGGCGCCGGAGCTCCCCCCGGGACCATTAGGGAGTCCCTGCCAGGAGCTGGCTAACCGACCGGCCATAGCCGGCAACGGAAAGCGGGGCCCGGTGCCGGAAAACGCCGCCTTGGCGCGCCGAGAGGCGCCCGCGCGATCTCGCTAAGATCGCGACACCATACTGGACTGCGCTTTTCGGCGCGCCATCCCCCTCATCCTGAGGAGGGCCAAAGGCCCGTCTCGAAGGATTGAGGGGCGAAATCGTCAAACCCCGGACGCGAATGCGCGTCGCGGCAACGAGGACGCGTGCCTAGTTTTCACATGTCATGCCCGCGCAGGCGGGCATCCAGTAACCACCGACCTTCGCGATTGCGCACCGCAGGGGTTACTGGATCGCCCGGTCAAGCCGGGCGATGACGAGGCGGAGGGGGCGCTTCCTTGAGCGCTGAGCAAATTTGAAGGGCTGGAACCCATCGGCGCTTCAGCCGTTGGCCTTGCAGCCCAAAGCCTACGAAAGGAGGCTTGACGATGAACACCACCCTTTGCCGCGGCGCGCTCGCCCTTGCGCTCCTTGGTGGCGTGGCGCTGATCTCCGCGCCGGCGCAAGCAGGCTCGCTCCAGGATGAGGGCGATTTCGGCGGCACCTGGACCTCGATCGGGCCCAGCGATCACTACCACCACCGCTATGCCGGCCCCGTGTTCGGTCCCGGCTATTATGGTCCGCCGGCCTACGCCTATTACGGGCCCGGGCCTTACGCCGATTACGGGGCGCCGGTCTATGGCGCGCCCGACGAATACGACTACGGACCCGGCATCGCCCTCGTCGCGCCTGGCGTCGGCCTCGCGATCGACATCGACTAAGGAGGAATGCGATGATGCCAGTTCTTCGCTCCGGTTTGTCCATGTCAGTGCTCGAGAAGGCGTTCCGCACCGAGTTGCGCGAGGAGCGCGAGCGCTCCGAGGCAAAGCCGCGGACGGTGAGGAAAACGACGGCGAGGCGGTCTAGGCCGAAGGCGTCCGAGGAGCCGCCGCGCTCATGGCGCGCTCCCGACACTTCCGACACTGGGGAAGAGTCAGGCGGCCGGCCTTGGTTCATCACGCCGCTCTAGAGCATGATCCGGAAAAGTGGGCACCGGTTTTCCAAAAAAGATCATGCTCAAACAAAACGCTAGAGCGCTATCTCGATTCCGTTTGATGCGATAGCGCTCTAGCCGAGCCCTTGGTCCTTACTCGCCGAGTCGGGCGCCGGCCTTGGGCTGGAGCGTCCAGCCGAGCGCGGCAAGACCGGCCTTGGCCCGCTCGCTGGCGCGGCCCGTGATCCACATCTCGCCGCCGCGTGCGCCGCTCACCAGTCCTTCGAGCGGGGGCGACCAATAGAGATAGTCGACCGGCAACACGCTCACCGTGCCCTTGCCGGTTTGCAGCATGGGCGCGCCGCCCATGCGCACGAAGGCGCTCACGGGGGAGACCTTCTGATCGAAGCCGGCGATCAGCTCCGCCTGGCGCCGGTAGAAGAAGCCCATCTCGATGCTCTGGGCGTTGGCCGCGCCGGCGATAAAGATCTCGCGTCCGCTCGTGGCGTCCATGCTCATGAGTTCGGCGACGATGATCGCCTTGTCGGTCGGGGACAGGTTCGGATTGCCGTAGAAGGCGTCCATTGTGGCACCAGGAACGCCCATCGCCGCGAGCAATTGGCGGCCCTCTTTCTCGAGCTGCCCCGCCGTCTTGTCGCGCAGCGCGAGCCTCAGCGTGCGGCTCGTGCCGCCGACGCTGATGGCGATGCCGGCGCCGCCGGTGACGAAGGCGAGCCCGGCATTGGTGGTGGTCTCGCCGATGGCGTTGGCCGTGGCGAGCCGCGTCAGCTCGTCGTGGAGCGGCGGGAAGCTGGTATTGGGATCGACGCCGAAATCGTAGGCGAGCTTGCGCCGCGCCGTGGCGCCGCCGGTGACCGAGGCGAGCACGCCCTCTTTATTCGGGTCGGTCGCCGCCATCGAGGCGTCCACGCTGCCGAACAGATTGCCCACGCCCTTGAAGGTGTCGCCAATCGTCTTGCCCGGAGCGGTGACGAGGTCCTTGGCGGTGTTGAGGGGTTTGAGCGCCGTGCGCCCGGCGGCGTTGACCAATGTGCCGGCGCTGTCGATCTCCTCGAGCTTGGCGGTAGCCGCCATCTCGCGCGCCCTGACCCGCATGAGGTCGGAGCCCTTGACGGTGAAATCCCCCCATCGGGTGTCGACCCTGAACACATATTGGAAATTGTCGAGGCCGACGGCGTTGCCCACCGTGTAGTAGGGGCTGCTGAGGAGATTGGGCGGGAGCACCTGGCTCGCCTGGAAGGAAGGCGGCTGCTCGTATTGACCGGCTTGCGCCGCGGCCGCAGCAATGAGCCCCACGCCGAAGATGCATGCCGCATGCCGGGCGAGGCGATGAACTCCGACCAAAATGCTGCCCCTCCTTCACACCCCTGCCCCCGCGGTGAGGCGACTTTAGCGTCAAAACGCCATGCTGAGAAGCACGCCCCACCGCAAGAGAGGGAACAGCGCCCTATTTATTGGTGCAGGTGCCGAAGCCGGTGATCACCGAGTCCGCCGAAGCGAAAGTGATCGAGGCGGCGGGACTGTCATTATGGATCGCCATTTGCCAGCCGAAGGCGCCATCGATGCCATGAACGATGAGCTGATCCCCCGAATCCGCCGCCGCGTCGAAATTGTCCATGTGGGGGAAGCCACTATCGTCCACGGCGGAAACTACCGTGTTCTCGAAGTCGACCGTGACCTTGAGCGGTAGCGGCATGCCGGCCATATCCTTGCCCGGCTTGCAAGCGCCGTCCGGCGAGCAAGCACTCACCGCCTTGAATTCGCAATGCAGCGCCGGGATCGGCGCCGTCTGGGCCGCGGCAGTCTCACTCGCCGGCTCGGCATGGGCCGACAGGCTTCCCGCGATGGCAAACGCGGCAACGGCAACAAGTCTATGAATGACGGTCATGAGGGTCTCCTCTGGCGCGCATGGCAGCGCCGATTGATCGAACTTCGGATGAAGCGGTCGTTGTCGAGAGGCGCGCGCGATCAGCGGCAGTAATAGGGCGCCGGCCCGACCACCGGGCACACCGGATAGGGCGAATACACGGGCGGCGGCGTCACGACCACGGGCGGAGCCACGACCACCGGGGCGCCATAATAATATCTCGGCGCAACGTAGGGCCTGGAGAGCGCGGCTCCGGCGATGGCGCCGGCCGCGAAGGCCCCGCATCCCCAACAGCCGCCGTGCCAGCGGGCTGAGGCGCTCTCGCTCATCGCGGTCAATGCGGCGATCGCGCATATGGCGATCGCTCCCTTGCGTGCAAGACTTCCCATCATCGTCGTCATGTGGTGTGGGCTCCTTGAGTGTGTGTGTGGGGACAGGAAATGAAAAGCGCAGCCGCAAGGCCGATGGGCGATCCTCAGGCGGCGCTGACTCAGTCTAGCGCGATTTAGCCTGAAATCACACCGTCGCGCTCCCCAACTCGTAAGCTGGAATTGGTGTCCGCATTGTGACGGCGCCGGCCCTAAAGGGCCAATTATCGAGGTCTCGATCTCTGTCTATTTGACTCGACCTGTACCTATTTGAACAGCGCGAAATAGATCACATAGAGCCAGCTGAAAAAGCCGTGGATGATGGCCCACAAGATCGAGTGGTTGGTGGTGTAGGAGATGGCGATCGCCAGCGCCGTGCCGAAGCTGACGCCGTATCTGGCGCCTTCCATGCGGTAGTTGTAGACCGTTCCGTTCATGGTTCCCCTCCTTGAGACGGCCAGCGAATCGCTGCCCCTCGGCGGAACTATAGGGCCAAAATGCAAGCGGATGAGGTGAGGCCATGCAGATGAGAGCGGCGATCACTAGCGTCGTTCTGGCCGCTTGCGTAGCGGGCGGAAGCCTCGTCCTCGCCCGCGATCGCGAGGGACCACCAGCCGTCACCGCCGAGCAGCTGATCGCCGAGGCGCTGGCCGGCGAGGAGGGCAAGGAGGTCAACGCGCAGCTCTATACCTTCCCGCCGGGCACCGTGCTCCCCTGGCACATCCATCCCGACGCCCACGAAATTGCCTACATCCTCGAAGGGACCCTCACCTTCCAACGTCAAGGCCAGGAACCCAGGGAGATCAAGGCGGGCGAGGCCGACTATCTCCCCCCCAACGTCGTCCATCGCGGCATGAACCAGGGAGATCGGCCGGTGAAGCTGTTCGTCGTGCGCATCAAGCCCAAGGACAAGCCGCTCGCCGAGGAGGTGCCCCCACCGCCATGAGCCCTCAGCGGAGGCGGCGCCTCCGCCACAGCGCATAAAGCCCGACCGCCCAGGCGGGCAGAACGACCAGCCAGTGGAACAGGTTCACCCGATCGTTGAGCATCATGCCGAGATGGGTGGGGGTGAAGGTGCCGAGCACGGCCACCATCGTATAGAACGCGGCGAAGGCGAGCACGAAGGGCGCGGCATAGCGCGGGCGGAAGAAGCCGATATAGGTGCCGATCAGCCCCCACGCGAGATTGACGCCCGCCAGGATTGGGTCGATGCGGAAGCCGAGCGCAAAGCTCTCGGGATCGCTGTCGAAGCCGTAATAGGCATAGGCCAGAAGGACGAGCGCGCCCTGCGCCAAGAAATAGACACTGAGCCGCGCCGCCCAGACCACGAGCGGCCACGACTCTGTCTGCATGGAGCGGCTCTGCGCATGATGTTCCGCCATGGCGCCATTCGTTCCCCGGGGAAGTCTTTTGCCGAGAGCTTATCCGATGGACGCCGATTGGGTCTATGCTTGGCTAGCACCCTTGCGTGCGGGGCGGATTGCATTTAACCAAACCACGCGTTGATGTTGGCCTGCGGGAGCGAGCGGCGGGCAGCCAAACGGAAGGGGATCTCATGGCGCGTAATCGTATTGCACTGGTCGGCGCGGGCCAGATCGGCGGCACACTTGCCCATCTTGCGGGCATCAGAGAGCTTGGCGAAATCGTCCTGTTCGACGTGGTTGACGGCGTGCCGCAAGGCAAGGCGCTCGACCTGTCCCAATCGGCCCCGGTCGAGGGCTATGTGCCGAAGTTCAAGGGCACCAACGAATATGCCGAGCTGAAGGACGCCGATGTAGTGATCGTCACCGCCGGCATCCCGCGCAAGCCCGGCATGAGCCGCGACGATCTCATCGAGATCAACCTCAAGGTCATGGAGCAGGTGGGCGCCGGTTTGCGCAAATACGCGCCCGAAGCCTTCGTCATCTGCGTCACCAACCCGCTCGACGCCATGGTCTGGGCGCTCCAAAAGACGAGCGGATTGCCGCGCAACAAGGTAGTCGGCATGGCCGGCGTGCTCGACGCGGCGCGGTTCCGCTACTTCCTCTCCCAGGAATTCGACGTCAGTCCCGAGGACATTAGTACGATGGTGATGGGCGGCCACGGCGACACCATGGTGCCGCTGATCCGCTATTCGTCGGTCGCCGGCATTCCGCTGGCCGACCTCGTCAAGATGCGCTGGATCACCCAGAAGCGGCTCGACGACATCGTGCAGCGCACGCGCGACGGCGGCGCCGAGATCGTCGGCCTGCTCAAGACCGGCTCGGCCTTTTATGCGCCCGCAGCCGCCGCACTCGAAATGGCCGAGTCCTATCTCAAGAACCAGAAGCGGGTTCTGCCCTGCGCCGCCTATTTGAACGGCGAGTATGGCGTGAAGGGCATCTATGCCGGCGTCCCCATCATCATCGGCGCCAAGGGTGTCGAGCGTGTCATCGAGCTCGACCTCTCCTCTGCCGAGAAGGATGCCTTCATGCATTCGGTCGAGTCGGTCAAGGCTCTGGTCGATTTGTGCCAGAGAATCGCACCGAGCCTCGCCACTGCTTAAGGTCCCCCCCATATCCCGCTAGGCGCTGCCCGCAATCGGGGGCGGCGAGTCCTCTCATGAACATCCACGAATATCAGGCCAAATCCCTTTTGCGCGACTATGGGGCACCGGTGGCGGAAGGCCGCGTCGCCGCGAGCCCGCAAGAAGCGGCCGCCCACGCAAGCGACCTCGGCGGCGAGGCCTTCGTGGTGAAGGCGCAGATCCACGCCGGCGGCAGAGGCAAAGGCGGCGGCATCAAGCTGGTGAAGACCCTCCAGGAGCTGCACGCCGAGGCCGGCCGCATGCTGGGCAAGCCTCTCGTCACGCCTCAGACCGGACCCAAAGGCAGGCTGGTGCGGCGGGTCTACGTGGTCAAGGACACGACCATCGCTCGCGAGCTTTACCTCTCGCTGCTGGTCGATCGTGATTCAGGCCGCGTTGCTTTCGTCGCCTCGACCGAAGGCGGCGTCGACATCGAGGCCGTTGCCGTCAACACGCCGGAGAAAATTGCCACGCTCACCGTCGATCCCGCCTCCGGCATCAGCGACTTCCATGGCCGGGTGATCGCTGCGGCGCTGAAGCTCGATGGCCCCCTCGCCAAGCAATGCGCAACGCTCATCAAGTCGCTCTACCGGCTGTTCGTCGACAAGGACGCAAGCCTCATCGAGATCAACCCGCTCGTGGTGACGAAGGAGGGCAATTTGCTGTGCCTCGACGCCAAGATTGCTTTCGACGACAACGCACTGTTCCGCCATGGCGACATCGCCGAGCTGCGCGACATTCATGAGGAGGAGCCTGCCGAGGTGGAGGCTGCGCGGCTCGGACTTTCCTATGTGAAGCTCGACGGCTCGATCGGCTGCATGGTCAACGGCGCCGGCCTCGCCATGGCCACCATGGACATCATCAAGCTTTATGGCGGTGAGCCTGCCAATTTTCTCGATGTCGGCGGCGGCGCGAGCAAGGAGCGGGTGACCGAGGCGTTCAAGATCATCCTCTCCGATCCCCACGTGAAGGGCGTGCTCGTCAACATCTTCGGCGGCATCATGCGCTGCGATACCATCGCCGAAGGCATCATCGCCGCGGCACGGGAGATGCACATCACAGCGCCGCTGGTGGTGCGGCTCGAGGGCACCAATGTCGAGCGCGGCAAGGCGCTGCTTCGGGAGTCGGGGCTTGCCATCATCCCGGCCGACGACCTCGACGACGCCGCCAGGAAGGCCGTCGCCGCGGTGAAGGCCGCGGCTTGAAACTTGCAAGGTAAGCAGTTCGTCCCATGTCCGTCCTCGTCGACAAGAACACACGCGTCATCTGCCAGGGCTTTACCGGCGCGCAAGGCACTTTCCATTCCGAGCAGGCGATCGCCTATGGCACGCGCATGGTCGGCGGCGTCACACCCGGCAAAGGCGGCGCGACGCATCTGGGCCTCCCGGTGTTCGACACCGTCAGAGAGGCGGTAGCGGCGACCGGAGCCGATGCGAGCGCCGTCTACGTGCCGCCGGCCTTCGCCGCCGACGCGATCCTCGAGGCGATCGACGCATGCGTGCCCCTCGTGGTGTGCATCACCGAAGGCGTGCCTGTGCTCGACATGGTGAAGGTGAAGCGCGCGCTCAGCGGCTCGGCAACGCGGCTGATCGGCCCGAACTGCCCCGGCATCATCACCCCCGGCCAATGCAAGATCGGCATCATGCCGGGCCACATCCACCTGCCCGGTAAGGTCGGCATTGTGTCGCGTTCCGGCACCCTCACCTACGAAGCGGTGGCCCAGACCACCGCCGTTGGGCTCGGCCAATCCACCTGCATCGGCATCGGCGGCGATCCCGTCAACGGTACAAACTTCGTCGATGCGCTTCAGCTTTTCCTTGCCGACGACGAGACCGAGGCAATCATCATGATCGGCGAGATCGGCGGCAGCGCCGAGGAGGAGGGCGCCGAATTCCTGGTGAATGCCGGCAACAAGAAGCCGGTGGTCGGTTTTGTCGCAGGCTCGACCGCCCCGCCCGGGCGGCGCATGGGCCATGCCGGTGCCGTCATCTCGGGCGGCAAAGGCGACGCCAAGCACAAAATTGAGGCAATGCGCGAGGCTGGAATTGTGGTGGCAAACTCGCCTGCCGCCCTTGGAACAACCCTTGCACGCATATTACATGGAGGGTGAGGCGAGCGCCCAAAGCTCGCCTTTTTTGCCCTTCACGCCGGTAGCCTTCAACGACCGGCAAGGTTGATCCAATGACGAGACACGAACTGAACGAGGTGTTTCTCCACACGTCGTTCCTGCAAGGCGCCAACGCCACCTACCTCGCCGAACTCCACGCCCGCTACCAGGAGGATCCCGCCGCGCTCGATCCCGAGTGGCGTGTTTTCTTTGCCAGCCTCGACGACAGCAGGGACGCCGTATTCGCCGAGGCGCGCGGGCCCTCCTGGGCCCCAGCCAATGACGGCGCTGAGCTCCGGCAGCCTAGTGTACCGGCCGCCTTTACCGAGGAGCAGGCACTAGCCGCGGCGCGCGATACGCTCGCCGCCCGCATGCTGATCCGCAACTATCGCACGCGCGGCCATCTCGCCGCCAAGCTCGACCCGCTCGAGCTCGTCACCCGCCGCGAGCACCCCGAGCTCAAGCCCAAGACCTACGGCTTCACCAAGGCCGATTACGACCGTCCCATCTATATCGGCGGCGCACTCGGCCTCGAATTCGGCACGTTGCGTCAGGTGCTCGACATCCTGAAGCGCACTTATGGTGGCCATATCGGGGTTGAGTACATGCATATCTCCGACCCCGAGCAGCGCGCCTGGCTTCAGGATCGCATCGAAGGCCGGGAGATCGAGTTCACAGCCAAGGGCAAGACGGCGATCCTGAAGAAGCTCATCGAGGCCGAGAGCTTCGAGCGCTTCCTCGACGTGAAATATACCGGCACCAAGCGCTTCGGGCTCGACGGTGGCGAATCCATGGTGCCGGCGCTCGAGCAGATCATCAAGCGTGGCGGCCAGCTCGGCCTCAACGAGATCGTCATCGGCATGCCGCATCGCGGGCGCCTGAACGTGCTGGCCAATGTCATGGCCAAGCCCTACCGGGCGATCTTCAACGAGTTCAAGGGCGGCTCGGCCCATCCCGACGAGGTCGAGGGCTCGGGCGACGTGAAGTACCACCTCGGCGCCTCCTCCGACCGCGAGTTTGATCAGAACCGCGTGCATCTGTCGCTGACCGCCAACCCCTCGCATCTCGAGATCGTCGATCCCGTCGTGCTCGGCAAGGTGCGGGCGAAGCAGGATCAGCGCAAAGACAGCGAGCGGAAAGAGGTCCTGCCGCTTATCTTGCATGGCGACGCGGCCTTCGCCGGCCAAGGCGTCGTCGCCGAATGCCTCGGCCTCTCGGGCTTGCGCGGTCACCGCACCGGCGGCTCGCTCCACTTCATCGTCAACAATCAGATCGGCTTCACCACGGCGCCGCGCTTCTCGCGTTCTTCGCCCTACCCGTCGGACCTCGCCAAGATGATCGATGCGCCGATCTTCCACGTGAACGGCGACGACCCGGAGGCCGTGGTGCACGTTGCCAAGATCGCCATCGAGTACCGCCAGCGCTTCGGCAAGCCTGTGGTCATCGACATGTTCTGCTACCGGCGCCACGGCCATAACGAGGCCGACGAGCCAGCCTTCACCCAGCCCTTGATGTACGCCCGCATCCGCGAGCACCCGAGCGTGGTCGAGGTCTATTCCCGCCGTCTCGTCGAGGAAGGCCTGTTGACCCGCGCCGAGGTCGACCGCCTGCAGGCCGATTTCCGCGCCCATCTCGAAGAGGAGTTGGCGGCGAGCGACGCCTATCGTCCGAACCGCGCCGACTGGCTCGACGGCAAATGGTCGGGCATCGGCCATGCCGAGGAAGGCGCCCGCCGCGGGGTGACCGGCGTCGACCTCGAACGGCTGAAAGAGATCGGCCGCAAGATCACGTCATTTCCGAAAAGCTTCACCCCGCATAAGACCATCACCCGCATCATGGCCGCCCGCCGCAAGATGATCGACGAGGGCCAAGGCATCGACTGGTCCACCGCCGAAGCGCTCGCCTACGGCACGCTTCTGGTCGAGGGCTATCCCGTGCGACTCTCGGGGCAAGATTCGGAGCGCGGCACCTTCTCGCAGCGCCACGCGGTGTTGATGGATCAGGTGAACGAGAAGAAATACACGCCGCTCAAGCACATCTCCAAGGAGCAGGCGCGGTTCGAGGTGATCAACTCCATGCTGTCCGAGGAGGCTGTGCTCGGCTTCGAATATGGCTATAGCCTAGCCGAGCCGAACGCGCTCGTCGTGTGGGAGGCGCAGTTCGGCGACTTCGCCAACGGCGCCCAGGTCATCATCGATCAGTTCATCTCCTCCGGCGAGCGGAAATGGCTGCGCATGTCCGGCCTCGTGCTACTTTTGCCGCACGGCTATGAAGGCCAGGGGCCTGAGCACTCCTCAGCCCGGCTCGAGCGCTACCTTCAGCTCTGCGCCGAGGACAATTGGCAGATCGCCAATTGCACCACGCCGGCGAACTATTTCCACATCCTGCGGCGCCAGTTGCATCGCCAGTTCCGCAAGCCTCTGGTGCTGATGACGCCGAAGTCGCTGCTCCGTCACAAGCGCGTGGTATCGATCTTGGCGCAACTCGGTCCGGACTCGAGCTTCCATCGCCTGTTGTGGGACGACGCCCAATTCCTCCCCGACCAGGCGATCAAGCTCGTCCCCGACGACAAGATCAGGCGCGTGGTGCTCTGCTCCGGCAAGGTCTATTACGATCTCTACGAGGAGCGCGAGAAGCGCGGGCTGAACGACGTCTATCTGTTGCGCGTCGAACAGCTCTATCCCTTCCCGGCCCGCGCGTTGATCCAGGAGTTGACCCGCTTCAAGGACGCCGAGATGGTATGGTGCCAGGAGGAGCCCAGGAACATGGGCGCTTGGAGTTTCATCGAGCCGAACCTCGAATGGGTGCTCGAGCATATCGACGCCAAGCACAAGCGCCCGCGCTATGCCGGCCGCCCAAGCTCCGCCGCGACCGCGACTGGTTTGATGAGCAAGCATGTGCGCGAGCTCAAGGCGTTTCTCGACGAGGCGCTGGCGTAGACGGAAACATAGAGGCGAAGGCGAGCCATGGCGACTGAGATCCGGGTGCCGAGCTTGGGGGAATCCGTCGTCGAGGCGACGGTCGGCCAGTGGTTCAAGCAGGCCGGCGATACGGTTTCCGCCGACGAGCCCCTGGTCGAGCTTGAGACCGACAAGGTGACCGTCGAGGTGCCTGCCCCCGCTTCCGGCGTGCTCGCGGAAATCGCGGTAAAGTCCGGCGAGACGGTCGCGGTGGGCGCCGTTCTCGGCGCCATCAGCGAAGGCGACGGCAAGTCGAAGCCGGCAAAGGCAAAACCAGCGCCAACCAACCTCGCCATGGCCGAAGCCACCGCCGTCACCGACGAACCCTCTGTGCGCGCGCCCGCGGCACCCCCAACCGAGGCCAAGGAGCTCGAGCGCGAGCCCATGCGCCGCGAGGAGGTGAGCGGCGATGAGACGCCCCCCTCTCCGGCCGCGCGCAAGCTGCTCGCCGAAGCTGGCCTTGGCGCAAATGAGGTCAAGGGCTCAGGCCGCCGCGGGCAAGTGCTGAAGCAGGACGTGCCGGCGCAGGCGGCCCACGCCCTGCTCGTGCGCGAGCGCAAACCCAAGCCGCCGGCTCCGCCGCGCGCGCCCGTCGCGCCCGACGACGCCTCGCGCGAGGAGCGGGTGCGGATGACCCGGCTCCGCCAGACCATCGCCAAGCGGCTGAAGGAGGCGCAAGACACCGCCGCCATGCTCACCACGTTCAACGACGTGGACATGACCGCGGTGATGCAGCTCAGGAAGGATTATCGCGAGGCGTTCGAGAAGAAGCACGGGGTGAAGCTCGGCTTCATGGGCTTCTTCGTCAAAGCGGCGGTGCAGGCGCTGAAAGACATCCCCGCCGTCAACGCCGAGATCGACGGCGAGGACATCGTCTACAAGAATTATTATCACATCGGCGTCGCCGTCGGCACCGAGCGCGGTCTCGTGGTGCCGGTGTTGCGCGACGCCGACCGCATGAGCCTCGCCGAGATCGAGGCGGGAATAGCCGATTTCGGCAAGCGCGCGAGGGAAGGCAAGCTTGCCCTTGAGGAGATGCAGGGCGGTACCTTCACCATCTCCAATGGCGGCATTTACGGCTCGCTGCTCTCAACCCCAATCTTGAACGCGCCGCAATCGGGCATTCTCGGCATGCATAGGATCGAGGAGCGCGCCGTGGTGCGCGATGGCCAGATCGTGGCTCGGCCGATGATGTATCTCGCGCTGTCCTACGACCACCGCCTGGTCGACGGCAAAGACGCTGTCACCTTCCTCGTGCACATCAAGGACTCGCTCGAGGACCCCAAGCGCCTCGTCCTCGATCTTTAGGGCCGTCAAGGCTGCCCAATCAGCCATTCTGTGGTAAGCCGCCCGCCAATGACTCAATACGACCTCATCGTCATCGGCACCGGCCCCGGCGGCTATGTCTGCGCCATCCGCGCCGCGCAGCTTGGGCTGAAGGTCGCCGTGGTGGAGAAGCGCGCCACCCATGGCGGCACTTGCCTCAATGTCGGCTGCATCCCGTCCAAGGCGCTGCTCCATGCCAGCGAGGTATACGCCGACGCGGGCAACGGTTTCGCCGCCATGGGCATCAAGGTGAAGCCGGAACTCGACCTTGCCGCCATGCTCGCCTTCAAGGACCAGGGCGTCAAAGGCAATGTCGACGGCGTCGAGTTTCTGCTGAAGAAGAACAAGATCGACGCGGTGCAGGGCACGGGCCGCATTGCCGGCCCTGGCAAAGTCGAGGTGACCGGCGCCGGCGGCAAAAAGCAGACGCTGGAGACCAAGACTATCGTCATCGCCACCGGGTCCGAGGTGGCGTCCCTCCCCGGCATAACCATCGACGAGAAGCGCATCGTCTCCTCGACCGGCGCGCTCGCGTTGCCTGAGGTGCCCAAGCGGTTGGTGGTGATCGGCGCAGGCTATATCGGGCTTGAGCTTGGCTCGGTGTGGTCGCGGCTCGGCTCAGAGGTCACCGTGGTCGAGATGCTGCCCCGCGTGGCGCCGGGCCTCGATGGTGAGGTGGCGAAACAGCTTCAGCGCGTGCTCGCCAAGCAAGGCCTCGCCTTCAAGCTCGGCACCAAAGTTGTGAGTGTCGACGCCAAAGGCAAGAGCCTGAAGCTCACGCTTGAGCCGGCTGGCGAAGGGAAATCGGAGACGCTCGACTGCGACGTGGTGCTCGTCGCCGTCGGGCGCATACCCAACACGCAGGGCCTCGGCCTCGCCGATATCGGCGTCAAGACCGACAATCGCGGGCGCGTCATTGTCGATGGGACATTCGCAACGAGCGTGCCCGGCATCTACGCCATCGGCGACGTGATCGCCGGTCCCATGCTCGCCCACAAGGCGGAGGAGGAAGGCATCGCGCTTGCCGAGATCCTGGCCGGCCAGGCCGGGCATGTGAATTACGACGTGATCCCGAGTGTGATCTATACCGCGCCCGAGGTCGCCTCGGTCGGCAAGACCGAGGAGGAGCTGAAAGAAGCCGGCGTCACCTACAAGGTCGGCAAGTTCCCGTTCACTGCCAATGGCCGCGCCAAGGTCAACCGCACCACCGAGGGCTTCGTCAAGGTGCTCGCCGAGGAGACGACCGACCGCGTGCTCGGCGTGCATATCATCGGCGCCGATGCCGGCACTATGATCGCCGAGGCCGCCGTGCTGATGGAGTTCGGCGGCTCGGCCGAGGATCTGGCCCGCACCTGCCATGCGCACCCCACGCTGAACGAGGCGGTCAAGGAGGCGGCGCTCGCCGTCGACAAGCGCCCGATCCACATGTGAGGCCTACCTCCGCCGGAACGGCCCCAGGCCGGAGGCGTTTGAGGAGAGGAGGGCGAGTCCATGGGCGAATTCGTCAAGGCGGCCAGCACAAATGAGATCGCACCGGGCCAGGCGCGGCTGGTCGTCGTCAAGGGCAAGGAGATTGCCCTGTTCAACGTCGGCGGCGACTACTTCGCCCTCGCCAACGCCTGCACCCACGAAGAAGGGCCCTTGGCCGAGGGAGAGGTCGAAGGCCATGAGGTGACCTGCCCGTGGCATGGGGCGAAATTCGACATCAGGACGGGCGAGGTCCTGTGCGATCCGGCCTATGACGCCGTGGCGCGCTATAACGTTCGCGTGACGGGGTCCGACATCGAGGTCGAGATCTAGGCGCGAGTTCCTCGTCCAGCTGTATCGGCCAGCACCGAGGCGATCAGCCCAGCGAAGCCGGCCAGCTCGACGAGCGAAATGACGGCGTGGCCCCATTCCCAGCGGGCGCGATACGCGGTCCAGTCGGCGGGCACGGGACCGTTTACCCATTTCGCCAGCTCGACATTGACCGGATAGACCAGCACCCACCACAGCGCCAGCGCCAGCGCGAACAGGATTGCGGCGGCAAGCGCGAGCCCAAACCCGGGGCGCCCATGCTCGCGCACGAAATAGGCGTTGAGCCCAAGCGCGATCACCGTCGCCACGAAGATCACGGCGCCGACCGACCCGAAAAGATTGTAAAGGCCGCCCTGCACCGTTGACCCGACCCACAGATATTGGTCCCAACCCATGCGCGCCGGGAACTGCATCAAATGGCAGAAGCCTAAGCCGAGCGTCAGCGCCGCCAGCATGATCGCCGCGAATCGGGTGCCCTTGAGTAGCATGCTCTCTGCTACCTCAATCCAGCGTGCGGCGGAAGCGGAACAGCGCGAGCCCCATCGCCACCAGCATGAAGATTACGAGCGCCAGCACGTCCGTCTGCATGTCGGCGAAGCCGATGCCCTTCAGCGTGATGCCGCGCACGATGCGCAGGAAATGGGTGAGCGGCAACGCCTCGCCGATCGCCTGCGCCCAGTCCGGCATGCCGCGGAACGGGAACATGAAGCCCGACAGGAGGATATTGGGCAGGAAGAAGAAGAACGTCATCTGCACCGCCTGGAGCTGGTTCTCGGCGATAGTGGAGAAGGTATAGCCGACGGCGAGATTGGCGGCGGCGAACAGCGTGGCAAGCACCACCAGGAGCCACACGCTGCCCATAATCGGCACGCCGAACAAAAGATGCGCCGCGCCGAGGATGATGGTCATTTGCACGAAGCCGACCAGCACGAAGGGCGCGATCTTGCCGATCATGATCTCGACCGGTTTGATCGGCATGGCGAGCAGGCTTTCCATGGTGCCGCGCTCGATCTCGCGCGTCACCGCGAGCGCGGTGAACATCATCATGGTCATAGTCAGCACCACGCCGAGCAAACCCGGCACGATGTTGTATTGGGTGATGGCCTCGGGATTGTACCGGTTCTGCAGCACGATCTCGAACGGCGCATTAGCCTTGGTGAGCTGCGCGTCGGGCCCGCGCAGCTCGCGCTTGAGCGCGGTATCGATCAGGCCCTGAAGTGACGAGACCGCGGTTCCCGTGGCCACCGGATCGGTGGCGTCGGCGATCACCAGCACCGACGGCTTGTCGCCTCTGCGGACGTCGCGTTCGAAGCTGGCGGGAATCTCGACGGCAAACTGCACTTCGCCGGAGCGGATCAGCCGGTCGAGCTCCTCCGGATCGCGCACCTGCATGCGGAAATCGAAGTAATCGGTGTTGCGCATCGCCGCCAGAACGGCGCGGGTCAGCGGTCCGTCGTCGCGGGTGAGCACCGCCGTCGGCAGCTGCTTGGGATCGGTGTTGATGGCATAACCGAACAGCACCAGCTGCATGATCGGCACGAAGATCATGGTGGCGAAGGTCATGCGGTCGCGCCGCATCTGGACGAATTCCTTGATGACCATCGCCCACATGCGCCGGAGGAAGCCCGGATCGCTCCGCTCGCTCGAGCTATATCGATAGGCCGCTGCGATCATGCGAAATTGTCCTTGGAATGGTTCATCAGCAAAATGAACACGTCTTCGAGCGAGGGCTCGCCGCGCGTCCAGCGATGAGCGCCGTCGGCCTTCTTGGCGGCTTCGATGGCGGTATCGAGCGCGCTTCTGTCGCGGCCCGAGACATGCAGCTCGGCGCCGAACGGCGCCACCATGTCGATGCCATCGCAGACCTGAAGCTCGGCGGCGAGGCGGTGCAAATCGGGCCCGGAGACGTTCCAGGTGCTTAGGCCTGACGCCGCCACCACCTCCTTGGCGGTCCCTTGCGCCAACAGCTCGCCGAAGGCGATGTAGGCAAGCTCGTGGCAGCGCTCGGCCTCGTCCATGTAGTGGGTGGAGACGAGTACGGTGATGCCCTCGGCGGCGAGGCCGTGAATCTCGTCCCAGAATTCGCGCCGCGCCTTGGGATCGACGCCGGCGGTGGGCTCGTCGAGGAGGAGCAGCCTCGGCTCGGGCAGGATGCAGGCGCCGAGCGCCAGCCGCTGCTTCCATCCGCCGGAAAGCTCGCCCGTGAGCTGATCTGCCCGGCTTGCAAGCCCGAGCCGCGCGATGGCGCGCGAAGCCGCGCCCTTGGGATCCTTCACGCCATAAACCCGCGCGACGAATTCGAGATTCTCGCGGATCGAAAGGTCGGCATAGAGGCTGAAGCGCTGCGTCATGTAGCCGACATTGCGCTTGATTTCGTCTTGCTCGGTCAGGATGTCGTAACCGAGGCAGGTGCCTTCGCCGGCATCGGGTGTCAGCAACCCGCACAACATGCGCAGCGTCGTGGTCTTGCCGCTGCCGTTAGGTCCGAGAAAGCCGTAGATCTCGCCCTTCGGCACTTTGAGACTCAAATCGCGCACCACGGTTCGCGGGCCGAAGCTTTTGGTCAGGCCGGAGACGTCGATGGCGATCTCTTTCATCGCCGCACCATTTGCTGCCCCGGCCCGAGCGTGACCGTCACCGGCTGGCCGGCGGTGAGGTCTGCTGCCGCCCCCTCAGGCCGCGCCTCGACCAGGTAGACGAGTTTCTGCCGCTGCTCGCGCGAGAAGATCACCGGCGGCGTGAACTCCGCCTCGCGCGCGATGAAATTGATCTTGGCGTGGAGGTCGGGCGGACAGCCGTCGCAGGACACTTTGACGGTCTGGTCGACCTGCAGGCCGGCGCGGACCGGCTCGGCGACGAAGAAGCGGACCTTGAGATTGCGCGGTGGCAGAAGTGCGATCACGGCCTGCCCGGAATTCACCACCTCGCCCGGGCGGAAATAGACCTCTTCCACGGTTCCACCCGCAGGTGAGACAACCTTCCGCTTGTCGAGATTCTTCTCCGCCTCGTGGAGCGCTTGGCGCGCCGCCTCGGCGTTGGCCGCTGCCGCGTCGATCATGTCGGAGCGGCCGGGAAGTTTCGCTGCATTGATACGCTTCTCGGCCTCCGACACCGCGGCCTCATTGCGGTCATGCTGGGCGATGGCGTCGTCGAGCTGGGCCTTGGTGATCCAGCCTTTGGCGAACAGCGCCCGCGCACGCTCCAGATTGTTGCTTGCCACTTGCAGCATGGCCTTTGTCTGGGCAAGCGAGGCCTCCAGCACCTCGATCTCGCCCGGCCTCTGGAGCTCCGCCTTAGCATCGGCAAGCCGCGCTTCGGCCTCTTGCACCCGCGCTTTCGCCGCCGCGACCGAGGCCTCCTGCTCCTCGCTCTCCAGCACGAAGATCGGATCGCCCTGCTTCACGCTGTTCCCCTCCTCGACGCTGAGCGCAAGCACGCGCCCCCCCTGCTCCGAGCCGACCAGCACAAGGTCGGCCTCCATGTAGCCGGGAAACACCGCGTCCTCATTGGCCGGAATGGTGAACAGCACGATCACGACGGCAACCGCAGCAAGACCGGCGAGGAGGAGAACAACGCGACGCTTCATCGCGCCTCTCCCTTGCTATCGACCGGCTCGCGCCCCGGCGCCCTGATGGCGTCGGTCAGGAGCTCGATATTGGTGGCGAGCAGCGCGTCGGTATCGAGGTGATGGTGCCGCTCGAACAGGCCACGCCAAAGAATGGCAGTGAGCGCCGGCGCGACCAGCAGCTGGGGAAATTCGCGCAACCGCGTCGGGCGGAATTCGCCGCGCTCGACGCCGCGGTCGATCAGGCGGGTGAGCGTCTCGATGCCGCGCGACACCACCTGCTCGTAATAGAACTTGGTGAGCTCGGGATGCTTGTGGCCTTCGGCGATGAGCAGCCGCGCGATGAAGGCGCGCTTGGAGCAGACCAACTCCTGGAGGAAGGAGAGGAACGGACCCTTGAGAAACGCTTCGGACGAGAGCGTGGTCGTCTCCATCCTTTGGCGCATCACGTCGAAATGCGCGGTGATGACGCTCTTGATGACCGCCCTGAACAGCGCCTCTTTGGTCTTGAAATAGAGATAGGGAAGGCCCTTGCTCACCCGCGCGCGCGAGGCCACGTCCTCGAGCCTGGTGCCGGCATAGCCCTTGGCGGCGAATTCCTCGAAGGCCGCGTCCACGATCTCTTGCGGGCGGGTATCGCGCCGCTCGCGGCGCTTGGCGGCAGGAGCTTGGGTCTTCCGCAATGCTTTCTCTCGCGCCATGGCTCCACCCTCCGATGGGAAACGGCCTCAATATAATGACTGACCGGTCAGTACCGCAATAGGCAGCGCGCCGAAACTGCGAAAGGGCTAAGGCTTGCCTAAGGTTGCGGGGGGATCGCCGGCCCCGAGCGGGGGCAGTCGGTTAGGCGCGGGGGTGGGCGCTGTCGTAGGTTTTCAGCAGATGCGCCCGGTCGACCTCGGTATAGCCTTGTGTCGTCGACAGGCTGGCGTGGCCGAGCAGTTCCTGGATGGCGCGCAAGTCCGCCCCGGCGCCCAGGAGATGCGTGGCGAAGGAATGGCGGAGCGCATGCGGCGTCGCCGTCTCGGGCAGGCCCAGCGCGGCGCGGGCGCGGGCGATCCTGAGCTGGATGATGCGGGGGCTGAGCTGCTTCCCCCGCGCGCCGACGAACAGCGGATCGTCCGAGCCGAGCCTGAGCGGGCAGAGTTTCAGGTAGAATTCCACGGCCTCGCGCACAATTGGCAGCACCGGCACCACCCGCGTCTTGTTGCCTTTGCCCGTCACGCGCAGCATGTCGCGGCCTTTGATTGGGGCGTCTTTGCGCTCGAGCGACAACGCCTCGGAAATGCGCAAGCCCGAGCCATAAAGGAGCGCCAGCACGGCGGTATCGCGCGCCAGGATCCATTCCGGCGCATCGGGCGAAGCGATATCGGCGCCGTCGATGAGCGCGGTCGCTTTCGGCGCGGTGAGAGGCTTCGGCACTGAGTGCGGCAGTTTCGGCAAAGACACGGCGCGGATGGCGTCGTTCTTGCCGTAACCGCGCCGCTCGAGGAAGCGATAGAACATGCGGAGCGCGCTCAAACTGCGCGCCAGACTGCGGCTGCCGACCCCTTCGCTGCGCCGCGCGGCAAGAAAGGCGCGCACGTCGCGCGCCTGGAGCGCAAGGAGGTGCTTCATGTCCGGCAGCCGGTTGAAATGGCCGGCGAGAAAAGCGAGGAACTGAGAGATATCTCTTTCGTAGGCTTCCGCCGTGTTGGCCGCGAGCTGCCGCTCGACGGTGAGATAAGCGAGCCAATCGCCGACCGCCTCGCGGACGTAAGGCGACCCCATATAACCAGGCGCTGTGGCTTCTTCCGCCAAGGCTGCGGTCCCCGATTTGGTTTGTGAACGGCGCGCGCGCGGGAAGGTTACTATGGGCGCGTGAGTCGTTAACCCTCAATTAACTAGCGAGTAACCCCTGGCCAAGGCAAAGACCAAGCCCAAATCCGCAGCGGTGAGCGCGCCGGCGACAGTTCCCGTCTTGCTGCCGCTCGCACTGCCCGCGCCCTACGACTACCTCGTGCCCAAGGGGTTGCAGGTCGAGCCGGGGCAGTTCGTCGTCGTGCCACTCGGGCCCGTGGACTATCTCGGCGTGGTCTGGCCGCGACCCGAGGGCGAGGCTCCACCCAAGATCGAGCCCAAGAAGCTGCGCGAGATCATCGAATTGGTGGACGATGTGCCACCTCTACCCCGCATCTCCCTCGACTTCGCCGATTGGGTGGCGAACTACACGCTCTCCTCTCCCGGCATGGTTCTGCGCATGATGATGAGCGCGGGCCGCGCCTTCGATCCGCCGGCGCAGCGCTATGGCGTGCGGCTGGCAGGGCCTCCGCCTCAGCGCATGACCTCGGCCCGCGCCCGCGTGCTGGAAGCGGCCGCGAACGGGCTCATCTGGGTCAAGTCGAGCCTCGCCGAGACGGCCGGCGTCAGTCCCGGCGTCATCGACGGCCTAGTCGATGCCGGCGCGCTTGTCACCGAGCCGCTGCCGGACTGGCACGCCATGCCTCTCGATCTTTCTCGCCAGCGCGCGAAGCTCACCAAGGAGCAGGCCGAAGCCGCCCGCGCGCTGCTTGAAAATACTAGCGGCGCTTTCACCGTGAGCCTGCTCGACGGCGTCACCGGCTCGGGCAAGACTGAAATCTATTTTGAGGCGATCGCCGCAGCGCTCGGGCGTGGGCGCCAAGTGCTCGTGCTGATGCCCGAGATCGCGCTGACCAGCCAGTTCATCGCCCGCTGCGAGGAGCGCTTCGGCGCCCGTCCCGCCGAATGGCATTCGGGCGTGTCGGGGCCCATGCGGGGCCGCGTCTGGCGGGCAGTGGCCGATAACAAGGCGAAGCTTGTGGTCGGCGCCCGCTCGGCGCTGTTCCTCCCCTTCCCCGATCTCGGCCTCATCGTCGTCGATGAGGAGCACGACCAGAGCTACAAGCAGGAGGAGCGCGTCGCCTATCAGGCGCGCGACATGGCGGTGCTGCGCGGCGCTCTGGGCAGTGCCCCTGTGGTCTTGAGTTCGGCCACGCCCTCCATCGAGAGCCTGGTCAACGCCGAGCAGGGCCGCTACCGCCATATCAGGCTAGGGACTCGCTACAAGGCGGCAGGCCTCCCTGCCATCTCGGCAATAGACATGCGGGCCGCACCGCCTGAGCGCGGACGCTGGCTCTCCCCGATCCTGGTTGACGCTGTCGCCGAGACCTTGAGGCGCGGCGAGCAGGCGCTCCTGTTCCTCAATCGCCGCGGCTATGCGCCGGTGACGCTCTGCCGGAAATGCGGCTTCAAATTCGAATGCCCGAACTGCTCGGCCTGGCTCGTCGAGCACAGATTCAGGCGCCGGCTCGAATGCCATCATTGCGGCACCTTCGTGCCCATCCCCGAGACCTGCCCGAATTGCGGGGCGGAGCATTCGCTCGTGCCATGCGGGCCAGGCGTCGAGCGCATCGCCGAGGAGGTCGCCGAGCGCTTTCCCGAGGCGCGGCGTGTGCTGCTGTCGAGCGATCTCACGCCATCCATCAGCGATCTCCGCGAGACCTTGCGCGAGATCGAGGAGCGCGAGGTCGATGTCATCATCGGCACCCAGCTCGTGGCCAAGGGCCATCACTTTCCCGGGCTCGCACTGGTCGGCGTGGTCGACGGGGATCTCGGTCTCGCCCAGGCCGACCCGCGCGCCGCCGAGCGCACCTTCCAGCTCCTCAATCAGGTGACGGGACGCGCCGGCCGCGACACAGTTCCGGGGCGCGGCCTGATCCAGACCTATATGCCGGAGCATCCCGTCATCCAGGCGCTCGTCTCGGGCGATCGCGAGGCGTTCCTGGAGCGGGAGATCGCCGCGCGGCGCGAGGCCACGCTGCCGCCTTTTGGCCGGCTTGCTTCGCTGCTGGTGAGTGGAAGCGCGCGCGAGGCGGTCGAGGCTTATGCCCGCGCCGTGGCGCTGGCCGCGCCGCCGGCAGCGAAAATCCAAGTGCTCGGACCGGCCGAGGCACCGCTCTCGGTGATCCGCGGGCGCCATCGCTATCGCTTATTGGTGAAGGCCGCTCGCGAAGCCGACCTCCAGGCCTATCTGCGCCTCTGGCTCAGCGCCGTGCCCAAGGCCAAAGGTGACGTAAGGCTCGTGGTCGACGTCGATCCCTACAATTTTTTGTAGAAGCCGGATTCGCCGTATGAGGCTCATCCCGCCGTCGTCTCGATCTTGTTCTCGCGGGCGTGGGCCCATTTGGAATGCTCGGCCATGACCAGGCTTCCCGTGCGCTCGGCCAGCAGCCTCTGCGCCGCCTCCGGCCTGAGATTGGCGTAGGGGCCGGCCTTCTCGGCGAAGAGATGCTGCTCGTTGCGCAAGCCCTCGCAGGTCGCCCGATAGAGGATCCAGTTCTCCTGCCACTTGTTCAGCACCTGGAGCCCTTCGAGCAGAACGATGACGCCTGCGGCCGTCCCCACCAGGAAGGCTCGCGACTCCTCGAAGCCCGGGATAAAGCCATATTCGGCGAACACGGGAATGAGGATGGCGAGCACGATGATCGAGATCTTGGAGACCTTATAGGCGCGCTGATTGGCCTTGGCCTTACGGTCGTACCAGTCGACCTGGCCCTTGAGCCGCTCCCATAAGGGCTCGAAATTCGGTGCCTGCTGACGCCCCTTCTGACCCGCTGCCATGACTGCTCTCCGACCGTGCCAATCCACCCGGCGTCCGCCCTCGCCACGCGCTGATTACAGCGGCGAAACCGGCCCCGCAAAGCCCTAATCTTCGGGGGCAATCTGGGTTCTCCCCTATGTTGCACCCCTTTCCCCCATATGTTACAGGCTCCGCGGGGCTTCCGGGGACCGTGCTTCAGGGCTTCAACCTGTTGACGCGGAAGCGCCAATCCCATCATTTCTCGGGTCCGGGGACGAGGCGGCTCGAAAAGCGCCCGTTCGGGAGGAAGGCGTTTTAGGTGGCAGGAGAGGTAGAGACCAGTTCCGGCGTTGCGGGCCGTTATGCGACCGCTCTATTCGAGCTTGCTCTTGAGGGCAACGCGCTCGAGCAGGTCGCCGTCGACCTCACCCATTTCAACGAAGCGCTCGACGCCGTCCAGGACCTGGCTCGGCTCGTCAAGAGCCCCGTCTTCACCGCCGAGGAACAGGGCAGAGCGCTCGCCGCCATCCTGGAGAAGCTCAAGATCGAGGGACTGACCAGGAATTTCCTCCTCCTTGTCGCCAAAAACCGCCGCCTGTTCGCGGTCCCCGACATGATCCGCGCCTTCCGCGCCATGCTTGCCCGCTACCGCGGCGAGACGAGCGCCATGGTGACGGCCGCGTCGAAGCTCACCGAGGCGCAAGCAACCGCGCTGACTCAGGCGCTCAAAGCCGCGCTCGGCAAGGAGGTCATGCTCGAAGAGCGGGTCGATCCTTCCCTGCTCGGCGGCCTCGTGGTCAAGGTCGGCAGCCGCATGGTCGATACCTCGCTGCGCACCAAGCTCAATTCCCTCAAAGTTGCCATGAAAGAGGTTGGCTGATGGATATCAGGGCCGCTGAGATCTCCGCGATCCTCAAGGAGCAGATCAAGAACTTTGGCCAAGAGGCGGAGGTCGCCGAGATCGGCCAAGTGCTGTCGGTCGGCGACGGCATCGCCCGCGTCTATGGCCTCGACAAGGTCCAGGCCGGCGAGATGGTCGAGTTCGCCGACGGCACGCGCGGCATGGCGCTCAACCTCGAAGTGGACAATGTCGGCATCGTGATCTTCGGCGACGACCGCCACATCAAGGAAGGCGACATCGTCAAGCGCACCGGCGCCATCGTCGAGGTGCCCGTGGGCAAGGGACTTCTAGGCCGCGTGGTCGATGCCCTCGGCAACCCGATCGACGGCAAGGGCCCCATCAAGTTCGACGAGAAGCGCCGCGTCGACGTGAAGGCGCCGGGCATCATTCCGCGCCAGTCGGTGCACGAGCCGATGCAGACCGGCTTGAAGGCGATCGATGCGCTGATCCCCATTGGCCGCGGCCAGCGCGAGCTCATCATCGGCGACCGCCAGACCGGCAAGACGGCCATCATCCTCGACACCATCCTCAACCAGAAATCAATCAACGCGCTCGGCGACGACAAGACGAGCCTCTATTGCATCTATGTCGCGGTCGGCCAGAAGCGCTCGACCGTGGCGCAATTCGTCAAGGTGCTGGAGGACAACGGCGCGCTGCCCTACTCCATCGTGGTCGCCGCCACCGCCTCAGACCCCGCGCCGATGCAATATCTCGCGCCGTTCTCCGGCTGCGCCATGGGCGAGTTCTTCCGCGACAACGGCATGCATGCGGTGGTGTTCTATGACGACCTGTCCAAGCAGGCCGTGGCCTATCGCCAGATGTCGCTTCTGCTCCGCCGCCCACCTGGCCGCGAGGCCTACCCGGGCGACGTGTTCTATCTCCATTCGCGGCTCTTGGAGCGCGCCGCCAAGCTCAACAAGGACAATGGCTCGGGCTCGCTTACCGCGCTCCCCGTGATCGAGACGCAAGCCAATGACGTGTCGGCCTATATTCCGACCAACGTGATTTCCATCACCGACGGCCAGATCTTCCTCGAGACCGACTTGTTCTATCAGGGCATCCGACCCGCGGTGAACGTGGGTCTCTCGGTGTCGCGCGTGGGCTCCGCCGCGCAGGTGAAGGCGATGAAGCAGGTCGCCGGCAAGATCAAGGGCGAGCTCGCCCAATATCGCGAGATGGCGGCCTTTGCCCAGTTCGGCTCCGACCTCGACGCCACCACCCAGCGCCTGCTCAACCGGGGCGCCCGTCTAACCGAGCTTTTGAAGCAGCCACAATTCTCGCCGATGAAGGTCGAGGAGCAGGTGGTGGTGATTTATGCCGGCGTGAACGGCTATCTCGATCCGATCAAGGTCTCCGACGTCGGCCGTTTCGAGGCTGAGCTCTTGCGCTACATGCGGGCCGAACATCCCGACATTCTCGACTCGATCCGCGACAAGAAGGAAATCACCAAGGAGACCGGCGAGAGCCTGAAGAAAGCCGTCAACAAATTCGCCAACGCCTTCGCGTGAGTTAGGCCATGCCGTCGCTCAAGGAGCTCCGCAGCCGCATCGCTTCCGTCAAGGCGACGCAGAAGATCACCAAGGCCATGCAGATGGTGGCCGCGGCGAAACTTCGGCGGGCGCAGATGGCGGCCGAGGCGGCGCGGCCTTACGCCACCCGCATGGAGACCGTGCTCGCCAATCTCGCAACGGCGCTCAAGGGCCGCGACGGCGGTCCGCCGCTGATGGTCGGCACCGGCAAGGACGCCGTCCATCTCCTGATCGTGTGCACCGCCGAGCGCGGCCTGTGCGGCGCCTTCAACTCGGCGATCGTGCGACTAGCGCGCGAGCATATCAATCGCCTGATCGCCGACGGCAAGCAGGTGAAGCTTCTCTGCGTCGGCAAGAAGGGATTCGATCAATTGAAGCGGTACTATGCCCCGCTGATCATCGACGTGATCGATTTCAAGAGCGTCCGCCAGCTCTCGTTCGAGCATGCCGAGAAAGTCTCCGACAAGGTGCTCGCTCTGTTCGCCGACGGCGCCTTCGATGTGGCCACCCTATTCTTCTCTCGCTTCAAGTCGGTCATCAGCCAGATCCCGACGGCGCAGCAGCTCATCCCGGCCAGCATCCCCACTGAGGCAGCCCCGGCCGAGGAGGGCCTTGGCGGCGCCGTCTACGAATACGAGCCCGACGAGGGGGAAATCCTCACCGAGCTCCTGCCCCTCAACATCACCGTGCAGATCTTCAAGGGGCTGCTCGAGAACGCAGCCTCGGAGCAGGGCTCGCGCATGAGCGCCATGGACAACGCCACCCGCAATGCCGGCGACATGATCGGCCGGCTGACGCTGAAATATAACCGCACCCGCCAGGCCATGATCACCAAGGAGCTGATCGAGATCATCTCCGGCGCCGAGGCGCTATAGTCATCGAGAGACCGTAAGGAACGCTTGCAATGGCAAAGAAGTCACCCGTCGTCGCTGAGACCAAAAAGCAGGAGAAGAGGATCGCCGAGGGCAAAGGCGCCAAGGGCCATGTGCGCCAGGTCATGGGCGCCGTGGTCGACGTCCAGTTCGGCGAGCAACTCCCCGAGATCCTGAACGCGCTCGAGACCGACAATCACGGCAACCGCCTGGTGCTCGAAGTCGCCCAGCATCTCGGCGAAAACACCGTGCGCACCGTCGCCATGGACTCCACGGAAGGCCTGGTGCGCGGCCAGGAGGTGACCGACACCGGCGAGGCGATCGCCGTGCCGGTCGGCGAGGAAACCTTGGGCCGCATCATGAACGTGGTCGGTCAGGCGGTCGACGAGGCTGGACCGATCAAGACGGCCGAGAAGCGGCCGATCCACGCCCCCGCGCCCTCTTATGTCGATCAGTCGACCGAGGCCGAGATCCTCATCACTGGCATCAAGGTCGTCGACCTGCTCGCGCCTTACGCCAAGGGCGGCAAGATCGGCCTGTTCGGCGGCGCCGGCGTGGGCAAGACCGTGCTGATCATGGAGCTGATCAACAACGTGGCCAAGGCCCATGGCGGTTATTCGGTATTCGCCGGCGTCGGCGAGCGCACCCGCGAGGGCAACGACCTCTATCACGAGATGATCGATTCCGGCGTGAACAAGGACCCGCGCAAGGAGGGCTCGGCCAAGGGCTCGAAATGCGCGCTGGTGTACGGCCAAATGAACGAGCCACCGGGCGCCCGCGCACGTGTGGGTCTCTCCGGCCTCACCGTGGCCGAATATTTCCGCGATCAGGGCCAGGACGTGCTGTTCTTCGTGGACAATATCTTCCGCTTCACTCAGGCGGGCTCCGAGGTATCGGCGCTTCTCGGTCGCATTCCTTCGGCCGTGGGCTATCAGCCGACGCTCGCCACCGACATGGGCGCGCTGCAAGAGCGCATCACCACGACGCAGAAGGGCTCGATCACCTCGGTGCAGGCGATCTATGTTCCCGCCGACGACCTGACCGACCCGGCGCCCGCCACCTCCTTCGCCCATCTCGACGCCACCACCGTGCTGTCGCGCGGCATCGCCGAGAAAGGCATCTATCCCGCCGTGGACCCGCTCGACTCGAACTCGCGCATGCTCGACCCGCGCATCGTCGGCGAGGAGCATTACGCGGTGGCACGCCGCGTGCAGGAAATCCTGCAACGCTACAAGGCGCTCCAGGACATCATCGCCATTCTCGGCATGGATGAGCTTAGCGAAGAGGACAAGATCGCCGTGACCCGGGCGCGCAAGATCGAGCGCTTCATGTCGCAGCCCTTCCATGTGGCCGAAGTGTTCACCGGCTCGCCCGGCGTGTTCGTCGATCTCGCCGACACCATCAAAGGCTTCAAGGGGCTGTGCGAAGGCGACTACGACCATCTGCCGGAAGCGGCGTTCTACATGGTGGGAACCATCGAGGAGGCGGTCGCCAAGGCCGAGAAGCTCGCCGCCGAGGTCGCGTAAATGCCTGACGCGTTCAAATTCGAACTCGTATCGCCGGAGCGCCTGCTCGTCTCGGGCGATGTGGAGCAGGTGCTGGTGCCGGGCGCCGAGGGCGACATGACCGTGCTCGCCTATCATGCGCCGCTGCTGACGACGCTTCGCCCGGGGCTGCTCGATATTGGATATCCGGGCGGCGAGCATCAGCGCTATTTCATCCGCGGCGGCTTTGCCGAAATCGGCCCCTCGGGTCTCACCGTTCTTGCCGAGACGGCAATAGACCTTGTCGAGCTCGACCACGGCCAGCTCGCCCAGACCATCAAGGATGCCGAGGAGGACGTCGCCGACGCAACCGACGACCTGGTCCGCGACCGTGCCCAGACCAAGCTCGACCATTTGCGCCAGGTGCAGGCCGCGCTCAATCTCTAGGATTCCGGTTTCCCCTCAGTCCGCAAACCGGTCCCGCGACATCCCGTTAGGGCTCGGGCCCAATCGTTGCTATAAATGGGCCCAACAAAAGAGCTTTCCTCGGGAGCTTGCGCAACTCGGGGATTGGGGGGCGCCGGACAGGGGAAATGCAGCAAAAAGCCGAACCGAAACGGGTGCGATCGCTGAGCTTCGGCATCGAGCGGCTTGGTCTCACCGCGCTCCGCTACCCCCTCATCGCCGCCGCCATCATCGTTGCCATCACGATCGCCGCCGGCTTCGGCTACACCAGGCTCAAAGTGGACGACTCCCTCTCGGAGCTGTTCCGCACCGACACTTCCGAGTTCCGCGATTACGAGACCATCTCGGAGCGCTTTCCGTCGAGCGAATATGACGTGCTCATCGTCGTGAGCGGCGACAAACTGCTCGAGCGTAGGTCGGTCAAGGCGCTGCGCGACCTCATCATCGAGTTGCAGTTCGTCGAGGGGATGGCCGGCGAGGTCTCGCTGTTTTCGGCGCGCGAGGCGCCCGAGCCCGGCAAGATTCCGGGTCCCGTTTTTCCGGCCGAGCTGCCCAAGGGCGACGCCTATAAGGCGTTGATCGACAAGGTCCGCAACAACGAGATCATCAAGGGCAAGCTTCTCTCCGACGACGGCACGCTCACCCTGATCCTGCTCGCTCTCGACCGCAAAGTGGTCGAGGAGAAGGGTCTAAACTCCGTGGTCACGCAGATTCACGACACGGCGGCGCGAGAGCTAGGCAACACAGGGCTTCGCATGCAGCTCTCCGGCGCACCCGTCATGCAACTCGAGATCCGCAATGCGGTCGAGCGCGACCGCTTCAAATACAACGTGCTCGGCTTCCTGTTCGGCGCCATCATCGCCTACGCTTTCTTCCGGCGCTTCTCGCTGATGGTGATTGCCGCGTTGCCGCCAGTGATCGCCATCGTCTGGTCGCTCGGACTGTTTGGCTGGCTCGGCTTCAAGCTCAATCTCTTCCTCAACGTCATGATCCCGCTGATCATGGTGCTCGGCTTCTCCGATTCGATGCAGCTGACCGTCGCCATGCGCAACCGCCTGGTCGAGGGCGACCGGCGCATCAAATCCGCCCGCTATGCCGTGCTCGTGGTGGGTCCGGCTTGCGTGATCGCCACCGCCACGGCGGCAGCCTCCTTCATCGCCCTGCTGTTCTCGGATTCGGCACTGATCCGTGATTTCGGCCTCGCCGGAGCGCTCTCCGCGGCCATCGCCTTCGTCGCCGGCATTACCTTGGTGCCCTTGCTCACCCGGGCGCTCATTCCGCGCAACGCCGGAGCCTACACCGCCAATCTTAAGCGCCACGACCGGGCCATGAACGCGCTCAAGAGCTTCTGCGGGCGCATCGCGAAGTTCGGCGTGAGCCACCCGCAGCTTGTGGTGACCCTTGGGCTCCTGCTGGTGATCGCGTTCGGCGCCATCTACGTGACGCTTCCGCCGCGCTATCGCCTGGCCGATCAGGTGCCCGACCGCGAGCAGGCCGTTGCCGCTTCCGCCCAGCTCGACGAGAAGCTGACCGGCGCCAACCCGCTGCACGTGATGATCGACTGGCCGCAAGGCAAGACGCTTTATGACCCCGATGTCCTGAAGGTGATCGGCGACGTCCACAGCCTGGTGGAGACTCAATCTGGCGTAGGCAATGTCTGGTCGGTGGAGACGCTACGCCGCTGGCTTGCCAAGACCCAGGAGGACACCCCGGACAAGCTGAAGGAATATGTCTCGATCCTGCCGGACTATCTGACCAAGCGCTTCATCGACGAGAAGGATAATTCCGTCGTCGTCACCGGGCGCATCCCCGATGTCGATGTGAGCGACCTTCTGCCCGTCATCGAGAAGCTCGACGGCAAGCTGAACGCCGTGCGCGACGCCCATCCCGGCTACCGCATCGTGGTCACCGGGCTCTCGGCCATCGCCGCGCGCAATAGCGCGACCATGATCGGCAAGCTCAATGCCGGGCTGACCACCGAGATCGTCTTTATCTGCATTTTCCTTGGGCTCGCCTTTCGCTCGGTGATGGTCGCCGTGGTCACGGTGCTGCCGACCCTATTTCCGGTCTTCACCGCCGGCGCCGTCCTCGCCGCCTCTGGCGAGGGCCTGCAATTTGCCAGTATCGTCGCACTGATCGTGGCCTTCGGTCTGTCGCTCAACGCCGCCGTCCACTATCTCAACCGCTTGCGGCTCGAGGATCGGCCCGGCGAGGACCCCGCCATTGGCGTCGAGCGCGCCACGGTGCTGATCGGGCCGGCACTGGTGCTCACCTCGCTCATCCTTGCCTTCGGCCTCGGCGTCACCGTGCTGTCCGACCTGCCCTCGTTGCGGCTGTTCGGCAAGCTTTCGGCGATGACGCTAATGGCGGCCCTGATCGGGGATCTCGTGCTCTTGCCTGCAAGCGTGTTGCTCTGGCGGCGCTTCATGCGCCGCTTAAGGCCGGCGCACGCTCATCACGCGCGCGCCTGACGCGCCTCGCCTCAGCCGACCAGCGCGCCGAACTCCTCGATCACACTCAAATAGACCTTACGTTTGAACGGCACGACGAGCGTGGGCAGCTCGCTAAGCGTCACCCAGCGCCAAGCGTCGAACTCCTGTTCGTGCTCATCACGGGGTCCGATATCGATCTCGCCCTCCTCGCCCTCGAAGCGCGCAGCGAACCATATCTGCTTCTGGCCGCGATAACGCCCCTGCCAGGCGATGCCCAAAAGCTCGCTGGGAAGGTCGTAGGTGAGCCAGTCTCGGGTGCGCGCAACGAAGCGCGCGGTGTGCACGCCGGTTTCCTCGGCAAGCTCGCGGCGCGCGGCGGTCTCGGGGTCCTCGCCCTCATCGAGGCCCCCTTGCGGCATTTGCCACCACGTTCCGACCCCCTCTGGCGCACCGGCGCGATCGGCTCGCCGCCCGACAAAGATGTGGCGTTCGGCGTTGATGAGCATCACGCCGACGCAAGGCCGGTAGGGCAGCCCCTCTTGTTCTGTCATGGAAGGACGTTCAGCTTTGCCGCTGCGACCGCACCGCCGCACTGACCGGCACCAGCACGAAGCCCTTGGCTTCGAGCTTGTTGGCCCAGTCGGTGAGCTGCTTGATGGTGGCGGGCGTCGCCTTGATCACGCCGATCGCCGCGCCCCGCTGCTTTGCTGCGGCCTCGAGTTCAGCCAATTGCTTGGCGACGTTGCCCGCGTCGATCTGGACGCTGACCACCGAATAATCGAGGCCGATGGCGCCGGCGATTTGTCCGGCCGTCGAACCTTGCACGCTCCCGTCGTCGACATAGAGCAGGCCGCGCCGCTTCAACTCCTCCAGCACCGGGGTCAACGATGTGGACGTCACCTCGAACTTGGCGCCCATGTGGTTGGTGACGCCGACATAGCCGGTGTAGCGCGACATCAGCCATTGCAGCCGCTTCATGTTCTCCTCAGGCGGCAACGTGGTGAGCAGGGTATGGGGGCCGGGATCCACGGTCGGATAGTTGTCCGGCTCGAGCGGGATGTGCAGCAGCACTTCATGGCCGCTGTCGCGCGCGCTTGTCACGCCA
>Ga0214473_10001305_pt1 | contig 33309 bp, 33 predicted proteins | sample RVTome_7_FD_203509 | JGI IMG/M metagenome (GOLD analysis project Ga0214473, IMG submission 203509) | Soil microbial communities from uranium-contaminated site in the Upper Colorado River Basin, Wyoming, United States - RVT98D197 | ecosystem: Environmental > Terrestrial > Soil > Contaminated >... | reverse complement strand
ATTACCGAAGCACGTCACCGCTGCTCGGGAGCTCATGTATACGGTTGCCAGATTATTGCAATGAGAAGATAGGCAAGACCTTCCCGCTCATGTAAGTCTCTTAATAAGTTTTTAATAAGAAATCCCTTTTGGATGAGTAGAAGATACGAAAAACGGAGTTGAATGTCAAGCAAAAAAGGCCACAAGATATGGCGGTGTCCTCTTCATACGTTCGAGCGTCAACCCGACAATAAGAAGGTGAGGAAAGAGGTTGTGCGTCGAGAAAGGGAGCACTGATGATTACCAATTCAAATCGTGCATACTTTGCCAAAGTGCCGGGTTGTTGAGTACAGGAAGTACTCTTCTCTTTTCTCCCTGAAATGTCGTCCTCTGTACTCCCTTTAGCGCGTCCACCAAAGCGGTACTTGGCATGACGCCAACAAATAATGACTTTCGATGGAAAGAAAGTATAATGCCGGAAAATACTGAGACCAGAAGCCCCCTGCTGGATTCAGTTATTCAGGCTAAGCGCCCTTTCCAATAGCCGGGTTTTCGCCTACCATGAGCTATGGCCGCCACCTCGATTCTGTTCGAGGTCAGACGAAATACAACGCTGAAAGGAAATCGTTTCATGAGGAGGCGTAAGGCATTTGCAACTGAGGCACTACGCTCGCGATACCATTGGGTTGCTGCCTGGGCTTCCGCAACAGCTTCGGGATGAACGTCTACTGGTAGAAACTTCATTGCCCTGAGATTCTTGCCCTGGCTTCAGACCAGGGCATTAGGTTGACCTTCTCTTCGTCAATATCTTTAAGACGTAAGAGTATTTCGGCCTCCCAAGCAGACTCCGCGTCCTTATCGATTGTCTGGTCAAGACTGTCAAGCAAGGTTCCCGCAAAAGCTGCCCGTGCCTCAGGGGGAAGCTTTAAGGCTTCCTTCAAAAGGTGAGAAATGTTCTGTTTCATGATCCTATTCTACCTCAGCCATGAATAAAATGCCATGTTTCTAACGGCTGATTTTCGCTGGGAATCATGCATTCTAAAGCAGGATCTCAAAGTCTCGGTTACAGGAAATAATCGGCGCTTTTCCTGAAAAAGTCGGGCTCCAATGCCCCCCCCACACGATGCGGCTCACCGGGAGCCTGATTTATCGGCGATCTGGTGAACCGTCTCGTTATGCCCTCATTTTTAAGAGTAACTCCTTAACCTTTTTTGCTACTTCGTCAATATTTGGAAAAAGGCGACCTCTCGTGTAGCCCATACGCGATAGCTCTTTCAGTATTTTACCTCTTGAAAAATTCGCTATTCTAACCCTCATTAAGCGCTTCCTTAACACCACATTTGTTTCAAGAGGCACGAATCCTTTCTGACTTTTTTCTATATACTTAAAAAGTGTAAAACAACCTTCTTGGGCTTTAACTCTGGGAATTAGGAAGGTTGGTTTAAATACTTTTGTCCGATTACCGCTGAAGGGTTGTGCATCCTCCGATGACGGGACGTGTTCATCCTCGCTTGGTTTTAGCATCCATACTTCGGGACTGCTGTCATTTTTATGGGATTTCTCAAAGGCGAACCATAATGCCACATAGGGATTATAAGTCCAATCCAGTAAACGAGTAGGTAATAAGTGATGCTGAGCTACCACAAGCCAATCGAGATCGTTGGTTGGTACAACTTGGAGGCACGGTGGCGCCTTCTTCTTGAATTCATCAAGAAGTCTTTTTTCTTTTTTGAGTATAGTGCCACGTGGGACATCTCCAATAACCCGGGGCAACAAAGGCCAGTATCGTCTCTGGCCTCGGAATATGGGTTTATAGGATCTGCCAGAAATCTTTTTAACCCACTCTCTATAATCATCTAAGCTTGTGGCGTGCCAATCTGGGACACCAAGGAAGCCAGAATTGGTGAGTTTGTTTAGTGCCATACCATTTCTTCATGCAAATAACAAGGAAATCAGCCGCCGAGTTTACGAGGTCAGCTGATGAGATTGTTGGGCAATGTGCCTTATTCTTCCAGAACTTTCGCAAGCTCCCTTGCAACTGCTTTCGAGGTTCGGCCCCTTGAGACCACCGCCACCTTATCCGCCAGTGAGGGGCTAAACTGTAAGACATCATTCCTTGTAATATTGTGCCAAACAGGGAGTATGACTTTGTGACCTTCGAGTTCTCGGGCGGTCAACCCGTTCAGCTCGTATTTTGGCCAATTTTTCGCAAAGAATGCTGGTGACAAAACGACAATGCCAAAACGTGAATTGATCAACCCTTTATCGATGGATTGGCGGAGACTGTCGCCAACTCGCAACTCGAACTCATCATACCACACTTGAAAGCCCATCTTCCCAAGGGCATTAGCTAAAGGGCGAACGAACCCCGCCTTGTCTTCAGACGCGTGTGCAATGAAGGCATCATAACCAATGTCATCGGGTTTGGTAGTCGATTTTTCGAAGTCTGGTGCCGATAAGCGGATCATGAGTCCCGTGTGCATTGAAAAGGCTTCATCGGCTGTACGAAAGTGGGATTTGGCATAAAGGTTCATAGGGGTAGAGCCGCCGATCACCCACCATTCCGGCTCCTCTTTGTCTGTGGTGAGAACTGAGAGTGCGATATCTTCTCGACCAAGAAGATAAAATCGTTTGGCAAACGTGACGCGCCTAACAGTGGTATCACCCTCGAGCTCAACGTACTCTCTTGCACGTTTTATCAATTGTTTAAGACTTAATGCCATTTGTTATAATTTAGTCACCTAACATAAAGATTAGCCAGGAGGTCAGTTTATGACCGATTCGCTTTACCTACTCGTGAGGCCTAAAACGGTCTCCCGTTTATCCAATAGCTGAAAGTCAACTGGTACATTATGCAAAAATCTGGGATATCTTCTTCTCTCTTCCCTTGCTTTTTCTGCCTGCAAGAAGGCTTTGATATCGGCCTTCAGAGCCTTTATTATTACGTCGTTATTACTCTCTAAAATTTACTTCACATTGTCAAGAAGTTTTTTTTAGAGATTTCTGAAAAAGTCCAGAAATCTCTAAAGAGAGCGAAAAATAGTTCCATTGGACCGACTTATCTCATTTTTCGCCCCCAAATTATCTCGGGCCACTACATTGGACCCAAATAAGAAGATTGAATAACAACGAATAAGAAAGTCCCAACTAAGTGGGTGAAATTTAGTCCGCAATCGGCTGAAATTGGCACAGGCAGGGGCCTCTAAGGTTTTTAGGATATCTCAAGAAAATGGTTCAAGTCGTCGTCGGAGATTCATAACCCCACCTAACCTCCCCTTACCTCAAGGGGAGGAATATCCCCCTCTTAGGTTAAGAGGGGGGACGGGAGAGTTACTCCTATCGATGGCGGCACTGAATGTATCGCAAGCGGTGTCCATACGATCATGAGTCTGTCAATATTTTCTCATTCGTAAGAGAAAAAAGGTTCGCAATCTACCCACTCAGTTGGGACTTGATTCCATTTTATAAATGGAATCAGTGGTGGGGTTGGATGATGACCTTGATCGAGTCTTTCGCTTCAGCCACAAGCTGAAATCCAAGACCTGTTCTTTCAAGGGGAAGCCGGTGGGTAATCATCTCATGGAGAGGGAGGCGATGAGCTCGAATCAATTCAATCGCGGTCTTGATGTCCGGGGGAGCGCCTCCATAGGTGGGCAAAAGGGTAATCCCATCATTCCAGAATTCAAAGAATGGAAAAGGAAAATGGACGCCGGGTTCAATGGGAGCGAAACAGAGAATCGTTCCTCCCCGGTCAACGGATTGTAATGCCTGATCGTAAGCCGAGGTCGTGCCGGCACACACAATGACCAGATCGAAAAGCCTTCCCTGCTTGATCTGTCGCAACCGTGAAGGAGCAGCCTCCTTCGCATCAATCACTTCATCGGCTCCGAACCGTTTTGCCGCCTTCAGGCGATATTCGCTGATGTCCGATGCGGCAATGCATCCTGCTCCCGATGCGCGGGCAAGGGCGATATGGAGAAGACCCGAGATTCCACTGCCAATGACAAATACACTCTCGCCAGGCCGGAGCCTTGCTAATCTTTGCCCTCTGAGAACACAAGCTAAGGGTTCAACAAACACGCCCTCCTCAAAGGTAACTTCGTCTGGCAAAACGAATACTCCGCGATCAACATTGACCTTCGGGACCCGGACATATTCGGCAAAGCCTCCCGGATCGAAATTGGTGGTCCTCAGCGTATCGCAAACCGTATGAGAGCCGCTCAGACAATACTGGCAGGTGTTACATGGAACGTGATGGGAGACGAAGACCCGGTCACCCACCTTATAAGACGCCGCTTCCCGGCCAGCCTGTACGATCTCTCCAGCAATCTCATGGCCAAGAACCCGAGGCGCCTTTTTGATCCGGTACCATTCCATCACATCACTGCCGCAGATCCCGCTGGCCACGATTTTCACCAGGAGTTCCCCAGGCCCGATCGATGGAGTGGGAACCTCCTCGGTTCGCACGTCCTTATTGTTATAGTACATGGCAACCCGCATCACTCAACCCATTGGAATAATGGAATGCTGGAATACTGGAATTATGGGAAGAACATTCATTTCTTAACCCAATATTCCATTATTCCATTGTTCCAATATTCCACTCACTGCACCCTATGCCTTCTTCTTCTCCTTTTCGGTGACGAAGATCTCATGCGCTTCTTTGGCGGTTGCTTTCTTATGAATGATCGCGCGAAGTGCCTTGATCATGGCGACAGGATACTCGTTTTGCCAGACATTTCTGCCCAGATTCACTCCAATGGCTCCTCTTACCATCCCATCATGGACGAACTCAAAGACTTCGAGTTCCGTATCGACTTTCGGTCCTCCCGCCATGACCACGGGTACCGGGCACCCGCCAACCACCTTTTCAAAGTTCTCACACCAGTAAGTCTTAACAATCCGTGCACCCAGCTCTGCCGCAATCCGTGAGCTCAGGGCGAGATATCGGGCATCCCTCTTTTCCAATTCCTTTCCGACGGCCGTTACCGCCATGACTGGAATTCCATATCTCTCCCCTTCATCCACAAGCTTCGCCAGGTTTAAAAGAGATTCCTTTTCGTATTTACTCCCGACAAAGATGGAGATGCCCACTGCGGACACATTTAAACGAATCGCTTCCTCCATCGAGGTTGTAATTCCTTCGTCGGAGAGGTCTTTCCCGATGATGCTTGTGCCGCCCGAAACCCTTAAAATAATCGGTTTCGTATCTTCCGGGTCAATGGCGGCCCTTACCACACCCCGGGTCACAAAAAGGGCGTCACAATAGGGAAGCAAGGGTTGGACGGTATCGCCGGGCTTTTCCAGTTTGCGAGTTGGCCCCTGAAAATAGCCATGATCGATGGGTAAAAATAAACAATGGCCGTCGGATTGAATCAGTTGAGCAAGACGATTCTTCATTCCCCATTCCATTTTTCCCCTCCCGTCTAATGCTACCCTGACAAACACACCCTATCCCCCTCCTGACCTCCCCCTTGAAAGGGGAGGAACCTCCCAATTTCCCTCCCCTTCAGGTCGGTACGACTCGTTACCGAGGGGAGGGAGGGTGGGGGTGGGGTCAGATGGCTTACGGGTCTGAGTAGAATTAATTTACACAGCCCGGAGTGCTCCTGCAATTCTCCGAACTCTGAACTCCGAACTCCTAACTTTCAATTAGATATTTCACAACCAGATCGCCGACCTGCGAGGTGCTGTGTCCCATCTTGCCGGCAGCCAGACTCTTCACGTCCCGTGCTACGACCTTCATGATGGCCTCTTCAATTCCTTCAGCCGCTTTCCCCTCCCCAAGGGTTTCAAGCATCATTTGACATGCTGCAATCGCGGCAAGAGGACTCACGACACTCATCCCGGTGTACTTCGGTGCGGATCCTCCAATCGGTTCGAACATCGAGACACCTCCGGGATGGATATTCCCTCCCGCCGCGATTCCCATCCCGCCCTGTATCATGGCCCCCAAGTCCGTGATAATATCTCCGAACATATTGTCCGTCACAATGACATCAAACCATTCCGGATTCTTCACCATCCACATGCATGTTGCATCGACATGAGCATAGTTGGTTTCGATTCCCTTAAAATCTTTTGCCACTTCGTAGAAAGTCCTCTCCCAGAGATTGAAGGCATAAGTGAGGACATTTGTTTTTCCGCAGAGCGTCACTTTATTCTTTCCTTTTCGCTTCCGGCAATACTCGAAGGCAAACCGGATACAGCGTTCCACGCCTTTCCGGGTATGAATGGCTTCCTGAATCGCCACCTCATCGGGTGTGCCTTTCTTAAGAAATCCGCCCGCCCCCACATACGCTCCTTCCGTGTTCTCACGAACAACAATCAGATCGATATCTTCAGGCTTCTTATCCTTCAGAGGCGTTTCCACCCCCGGATACAGCTTGACCGGCCTCAGATTCACGTATTGGTCAAGCTCAAAGCGGACCTTCAAAAGAATTCCTTGTTCCAGAATGCCGGGCGGTACGCCGGGATGACCGATCGCCCCCAGATAGATCGCATCCACTTTTCTTAACTCTTCAAGAATGGAGTGCGGAAGTATTTCCCTGGTTTTCAGGTAACGTTCGCCACCCAGGTCATAATGCTCCAGTTGATATTTGAACTTGAACTTTTCAGACGCTGCCTTCAGAACTTTTAATCCTTCGGCAATCACTTCCGGTCCTGTTCCATCTCCCGGAATCACTGCAATCCTGTATGTCATTTCGTTCTCCTAAGCCTGTAGAATCATGACATGGGCTGCAAAAAAAGCCATTGGAATAGTGGAATATTCGAATGTTGGGTTTACCCATTTTCTTGCGTTAACCCATTATTCCATCATTCCAATATTCCATCCTTCCTTGATCTCTCCTCGCTATAGTCCATGTCGTAATGCTTTCTTTCCGATATCTGTCCGGTAGTGAACTCCATCCCAGAAGACATTCCGAATTGCTTCATAGACCCTCTCAATGGCCTTTGGAATATCTTCTCCGAGTGCTGTGACCCCCAAAACCCTTCCACCACTGGTAATGATCCGGCCGCTTTCGAAGGCTGTGCCTGCGTGAAAAACGAAGACATCTTTCATTGTGGAGGCGACTTCCAAACCCTGAATCACTTTTCCTTTTTCGTATTTTTCCGGATATCCCTTCGAAGCCATGACCACGCATACGGAGACCCGATTATCCCACTCCATGTGGCGTTCGGCAAGATTGCCGTCGATGCAGGCCTCTAAGATCGGAATAATATCCCCCCTCATCCTCATGAATATGGGTTGTGTCTCAGGATCTCCAAGCCGGGCATTGAACTCCAGGACTTTTGGAAGCCCGTCGCTTATCATGAGGCCGGCATAAAGGACACCCTTGTAAGGCCTTCCCTCCTGCGCCATGCCCTTGACCATGGGTTCCAGGATTTCTTCCATGATCCTTTCATGAATCTCCCCGGTTACAACCGGCGCCGGTGAGTACGCCCCCATGCCACCGGTATTGGGACCCTTGTCTCCATCGAACACCGCTTTATGGTCCTGGGAAGACGCCATGGGAAGAATCGTTTTTCCGTCGGTAAAAGCGATATAGGAAACCTCTTCCCCAGCCAGACATTCCTCGATCACCACACGATTGCCGGCTTCTCCGAAAACTTTTTCTGCCATGATCTGGTCAACGGCGTGAATGGCTTCCTCCACGGTCTTGCAGACAATAACCCCCTTCCCTGCTGCCAGGCCGTCGGCCTTGACCACAATCGGCGCTCCCTTTGCCTGAATGTACGCTTCCGCTTCAACCCGGTCTTCGAAGACACCATAGGGGGCTGTCGGAATCCGGGACTTTCTCATCATCTCCTTCGCAAAAGCCTTGCTCCCCTCAATCTCCGCCGCTTCCCGACCCGGCCCAAATATCCGGAGGCCTTTTGATTCGAAAAGATCGACAATACCCTTTGTCAGAGGCTCCTCCGGTCCTACGACGGTGAGATCAATCTTCTCCCTCATCGCAAATGCAAGAAGGCCTTCCAGGTCATTAGCCCTGACAGGAACGATTGTGGCCTGTTTTGAAATTCCGGCATTTCCGGGAGCGCAGTAGACCTTTGCCACCCTTGGACTCCTCGCAATCTTCCAGACTAGGGCATGTTCCCGCCCCCCGCCACCCACCACCAGGACCTTCATAGCTTATCTCCTTAAGTCCGAAGGGGTACTAAATCATGGACCTCAATACCGACGCCACAAAATTCGAAATCCGAACCACGGGCGAAGCATCCCGTAGGGATCAATTCGAAACAATTTCAAATGACCAAAATTCAAAACCCAATCTCTATTACTTTAAAAATGACTACGTCACCCCCTTCCTCGCCCTCCCCCCTTGAGGGGGAGGGTTAGGGCGGGGGGTTTACTTCATGGTTCGTGGATGACTAAGCTGTTATGACCCACTACTTTGAAAATTTGAATTTCGTATTTGTTTCGGATTTCGATATTCGAATTTCGGATTTCTCTTCTTTAGTGTCGGAAGTGCCTCATCCCCGTAAACACCATGGCGATGTTGTGCTCATCGGCAGCGGCAATTACCTCATCATCCCGGATGGAGCCGCCGGGTTGAATGATTGCAGAGGCGCCAGCTTCTGCACCGGTATCGACCCCATCCCTGAATGGAAACATGGCATCCGAGGCCAATACTGTTCCCTGGGTTGACGACTGCGCCTTCATGGCTGACAAACGAGTCGAATCGACCCGGCTCATTTGCCCAGCTCCGATTCCTACGGTCCTGTCTTCACGAACGAGGACAATGGCATTTGACTTGACATGTTTGGCTACCTTCCAACCGAAGGCCATGGCTTTCAACTCGCTCTCAGTGGGCTTTCTTTTTGTAACGACTTTCCATTGATCCATAGGGACTTTCCCGAGGTCACGGGTTTGAACCAGGAGGCCGCCGACCACCTTCTTCAGATCGAGGCCGGACCTTGGATAATTGGGATGAAGTGGCGGACTCTGGAGAATTCGAAGGTCCTTCTTTGTCCTCAAAACTTCCAATGCCTTTTTATCAAAATCAGGCGCAATAATGGCCTCGAGAAAGATTGGGGCCATCTCTCTCGCGGTCTCCTCATCAACGGCTCGATTGAAACCGATGACGCCGCCAAAGGCGGAAACCGGGTCGCAATCTCTCGCTTTCCGGTAGGCATCCACTAAGCCTGTTGAAGAGATTGCAGCGCCGCACGGGTTATTATGCTTGATAATGACGGTTGCGGCTTCTTCAAACTCCTTCACAGTTTCATAGGCGGAGTTGAGATCCAAGATGTTATTGAATGATAGCTCTTTGCCCTGGAGTTGAATGGCATTCGACACGGAAGGTTCCCCTACATTATGCTCCCGGTAGAAAGCCGCCCTCTGGTGAGGGTTTTCCCCGTAGCGCAAATCCTGGACTTTTACCACTTGAAACGTGAAGGTTTCTGGAAATTCGCAGACCGGCTTTCCCCTTTCGATCTGGCCCAGGTAGTTTGAAATGGCTCCATCATAACGAGCTGTATGTTGAAAGACCTTCTTTGCCAGTCTGAAGTTGGTCTCGGCCGACAATTCCCCCTTTTCTTTCAATTCAGCCAGGACCGCCTCATAATCCGCCGGATCAACAACAACCGTCACATCCGGGTAGTTTTTCGCCGCCGAACGGAGCATGGTTGGACCGCCAATGTCAATATTCTCAATCGCCTCTTCCAGGCTGCAATTCTCCTTGGCAATGGACGCCTCGAACGGATAAAGATTGACGGCCACAAGATCGATGGGCAGGATTCCATGTTCTTTCATCTTGTTCACATGACCTGGTTTGGACCGCTGGCCCAGAAGACCCCCATGGACCTTTGGGTGGAGTGTTTTCACCCGTCCGTCCAGCATCTCCGGAAAACCGGTATAATCGGAAATATCGGTCACGGTGACTCCTTGCTCCCTCAATGTTTTTGCCGTTCCTCCTGTAGAAAGAATCTCCACACCCATTTGCGCTAAACCTTTGGCAAATGGAACCACTCCTGATTTGTCTGATACGCTAACAATTGCTCTTTTGATCTTTCCCATCAGTCCTCCCCCAAAAAAGTTCTGAGTTCGGAGTAACAAGAGATAAGAAATTGGGTAGAAGATCTCCGAACTCCGAACTAATCACTCCGAACTATCTCTTAGTATCCTAAGTCTTCTCCCACCAGAATGACCAGCATGTCCGTCAATATCGGCTTCCGCTCGTGAATAACGATCACCCGGCAGATCCGGTTCGGGGAGTTGCAATCCACACATTTCCCCAGTTTGGCGCAGGGAACATCTATGTTCAGCCGCCTCGCATTAAGAGGGGCAGCAATCTCTTTCATTCGCCTTATCCCCTCCTCCACGTTCTCAACAATCTTCTGGTAACCCGCAACAAGAATCACTTTGCCCGGGCCGAAAATAGTCCCATTGACCCTGTTTCCGGCACCGTCAATATTTAATAATTCCCCGTTTAAAGTAACTGCATTCACACTGCTTAGGAAAAGATCACAGGTCAATTGTGCCTTTCGAATAGCATAGATCTCCTCTTTAGTAAGTCCAGGTTTCCAATGGTCGAGAATTGTATTCCCCTGTGTCTCCAACCCTTCTAATACCCCCAGTCCACGGATCGTGAGAGATCCACCCACTCCTACGCTCTGTCCCGGGAGGATATACTTCCGGATCTCCTGGGCAGCCTCCTCTTTGGTTTTGGCGAAAAGGGCCTTAAATCCGTGGGATCCCAGTTTCTCTACGGTCTTTCTTGCCCTTTCCTCTATCCACCACTCTTTGTTTGAATCCATGCGTCACCTCTTCCCTTTTATGCTCCCATCCTTATCCTCCTCTGATTTACCACAATCCCATGTTCCGGTCAACCCTGCTGAAAAAGTAGGTCTCTCACAGAGTTCACAAAGAACGCAGAGGGAATGATTTTTTGATTTGGCAGAGAAGAACGCCAAATCAAAAACCTCCTCCCTCTTGGAAAAAGGTTTATACTAAAGGTATCTTTCCCATCCAGAGCAGATTGTTTTTGGCCGGCCGCGGGTTCTTGATCGGCCAAAAATAACCTTTCTTCCCTTGATCTCTGTGGACTCTGCGAGAGATAAATCTTTTACCTGAAACTTTGCAAACATCTGTATTGACAAAGGTCAATCCTTCCATTAAATTGAATGCCACCATTACACGAGAGGCTTCCCCTTGCCCAAAAAGCCATCCTACGAAAAGCAGATCAAGGCCCTTTCGGAGATCAGTCAGGCTATCTCATCGGATCGATACCTGGATGATATTCTGAAACTCATTGTAACGGTTACCGCCAATGTCATGGATTCCAAGATCTGTTCTCTCTGGATTCTCGACGAGAAAGAGAAAGCCCTGAAAATCCGGGCAACCCAGACGATGAGCGAGGAATATCTTAAGGAACGGAGCCTCTCTCTCGGGGAGGGCGTAGTGGGTTACGTAGCCGAGCAAAAAAGGCCAATGTTCATTCTCGATGTCCTAAAGGAACCCCGCTATAAGGAGAAGGAACTGGCCCGAAAAGAAGGATTGGTCTCCATGCTCAGTGTCCCTTTGACGGTCAAGGATAGAGTGATCGGCGTGATTAATTGCTATACGTCTTATCCCCACGAATTTACAGAAACAGAACAGGCTGTCCTCACCACAGTCGCAAACCAGGCAGCCATCTGCATCGAAAACACAGAGCTGATGGTGAAGACCAAAGTGATTCAGGAAGAGTTGGAGACGCGAAAGCTGTTGGAGAAAGCCAAAGGAATACTCATGAAGCGGCATGACTTGAGTGAAGAGGAGGCTTTTAAACGGATCCGGAAAGCAAGCATGGACAGCCGGAAAACAATGCGCGAGATTGCCGACGCGATCCTCCTTGCAGAAAAAATGGCGGGGTAATCAAAGAGGGTCGTAATTGGGGTCAACGGAAACTCGGTATCTCTTTCACCCCTTGACCACATTTTCTTCTATCTGTTTTAATGCCTTCTCAAATGATTTATCACCCCGCATGAGATCTTCAACTTTGATAATTCCTTCGTCACCGCACCCCGTTTACTGTCAATACCGAATTACCGTTGCCTGACCCCAATTAGATCAAAGAGATAGATTTTGCATTATCATTTTGTAACAAGTTGATATTATTAACTTTATCCTTGTGAAAAAAATTGCTTTGACCCCTGGAAACAAGGGTATTATACTTAAACGGTGAACAAGGAGGCTGAAAGGAATGGATGAGATAAGTTACCAAAAATTTCTGACAACGAGGATTTGCGATCTCGAGTTAGACATCGATGATACCATGGCATATTCTTTCCGGAGATTGAAGAAAGAGCTGAAAGAGCATCGAATCCATCTTTGGCCGGATTTCTATTTCGGAAACGAATGGGGATGTGTGAACAAGAGGGTTTCAATCAGTCTTCCTTTTTACTTAGCTACTCCAGAATTGCAGGAACTGGAAGGGGATGTACCCAAGGATGAGGAGGTTATTAAAATCCTTCGTCATGAAACCGGCCATGCCATCAACTATGCTTACAAATTGTGGCAGAAAGAGGACTGGAAAGATACTTTTGGCGATTTCAAGAAAAAGTACCAGGACGGATACCTTTACCGGGTCAATCCCTGGTCGAGGAGCTACGTTCGGCATCTCCATTATCTGGGAGATCCTCATTACGCACAGAAGCACCCGGATGAAGATTGGGCCGAAACGATCGCAATCTGGCTCGATCCCCGCTCCCGCTGGGAAGAGAAATACCGGAATTGGCCCAATGCATTAGCCAAATTGTCCTGCGTCGACCGCTTGATGGAGGAGATTGGCGGAGAGGAACCTTCCAATCTGAGTAAAAAGCATGAGGAACCTTATACGACGATAGAGGACACTGTTTCGGAATGGTGGGGCCTGGACGGAGAGATCCTTGATCAGGAGCTTCAGGAATATCTCAATGACATGAGAGAAATTTTTACTAAACAGTTAGATGGCCGAAGAAATGTGCTTCCTGCATGGAAATTGATCCGGAAATATGCGAGGCTTTTGACAGAGCAGGTCAGCCTTTGGATTTCACGGTCGAACAAGCACACGGTTCGGAAGTGCTTGCGGCAATGGGAAGCGATCTGCCGGAACGAATCCCTCGGATATTCTCCAGAGCAGGAAGAGCGTTTACTTATTGAGTTAACCACTCTTCTTACCTACCACGTGATGGACGGGGTTCATCATCTCCACAATTAAATAAGGGTCTCGTCCAACGGTCACGGTATGGTTCGACAGGCTCACCATGATCCTTCGACAAGCTCAGGATGACCGGTCATGGTGAGCCTGTCGAACCATCGTCCTGAGCTTGTCGAAGGATGCCCGTATCGTCCCCTTCGACTCGCCGTTCGTCCTGAGGCTCTCGAAGGATGAATCCCGCGAAGCGCGGGGCTCGGGGCTGGATTCGGTTACGTTTGTAAATTCCCCATTCCGCATTTCGAATTCCGCATTGCTCTTAAAGGATGACCGTTTTTTTGATCGCCTTGACAATTTCCTCGGGTTCATCAATCAATTGAAGGATGTCCAGATCGGAGGGTGAGATCTTGCCCTCTTTCAAAACGACCTCCCTGATCCAGTCCAGAAGGCCTTTCCAGTAATTCGACCCCATCAAAAAAACAGGAAATGGCTTGATCTTGTGGGTCTGGATGAGGGTGATGGATTCGAAGAGCTCATCCATCGTCCCAAAGCCGCCGGGAAGAATGATATAGGCCACGGCATATTTTACGAACATCACTTTACGGACAAAAAAGTAACGAAACCGCAAGGTGATATTGGCATAGGGATTCGGTTTCTGTTCCAGCGGAAGCTCAATGTTGAGGCCAATCGATTTTCCTCCGGCCATGGCAGCCCCTTTATTGGCAGCCTCCATCACACCCGGACCTCCACCTGTAATCACGCCGAAGCCGTTCTCCGCCAGGAGTCTGCCGAGGTGTTCCGCTTTCCGATAGATTTCATCATCCGGAAGGACACGGGTCGATCCGAATATACTGACGGAAGGATGGTATCTTGAGAGGGCATCAAAGCCTTCAACGAATTCAGCCATGATATGAAACATTCTCCAAGATTCCTGAACGGTTATTTTGTCAACGACATACTGATGATTATTCGGCATACTTCCTCCTTATGTCTCACTGTTCATCATTATTTGTTTGCAATTTATTACCTCATTATTCTGTATATCTTCGATATCGTCAAATTTTATTGAAAAATAAAGGGAATTATAGTAATGAAAGAGGAATTTCACGGAGTAACAGAACAGATGAGAGTTGAATTCTTAGGCGGAGCAAGAACGGTTACAGGCTCATCCACGCTGCTGGAGAGAAGGGGCCTGGAATGGCTCGTCGACTGCGGAATGTTTCAGGGAGGGACAGAGCTTGAAGAACGAAACTGGAACGTACGACCCTACCACTCCAAAGAGCTCTCTTTTATCTTGCTGACCCATGCCCACATTGACCACAGCGGTCTAATTCCCAGGCTGGTAAAATATGGATTCCAGGGGAAAGTGATTTGCACAAAGCCGACGTTTGATCTCTGTGAAGTCATGCTCCGGGACAGCGGACACATTCAGGAGATGGAAACAGAATGGAGGAATCGCAAGGGGAAAAGATCCGGAGAAGATGAAACCGATCCCCTCTATACCGTCAGAGATGCGGAAAGGAGTCTCGAACACTTCCAGCCCGTCCCTTACGATGAAATCCTCCCTTTGACGGACGGCTTGAGGGTATGCTTTCGAGATGCAGGACATATCCTGGGGTCTGCTGTGATTGAACTCTGGATTGAGAAAGGAGATCAAAAGAAGAAGCTTGTCTTCTCGGGGGATTTGGGAGGCCTCAACCAGCCAATTGTGAAAGACCCGACTGTGATCGAAGAAGCGGATGTGCTCTGGCTGGAATCAACCTATGGAAATCGGCTCCATAAGTCAAAAGAAGAGACGGTTAACGAACTATTGAGAATTATTCAGGAGGCAATACGCTGTCAGGCAAAAGTCGTGATCCCCGCCTTTGCCATTGAACGGACCCAGGATATCATCTTTACAATCGGTCAATTTATCCGGGGGGGTCTGATCCCATTGATTCCGGTCTACATTGACAGCCCGCTGGCCATTTCAGCTACCCAGATCTTTCAAAGAAACTCGGACTCCTTTGACCGGGAAACGAGGGATCTCCTGTTAAGTGGCCAAAATCCCCTCGAATTACCGGAGATGATTTACACCCGTACCACGGAAGAATCGAAGAAGATCAATGACGATCTGAGACCGGGAATCATCATTGCTGCAAGCGGTATGTGTGAAGCGGGAAGGATCAAGCATCACCTGAAACATCACCTCTGGAGAAGGACATCTCATATTGTCATCATCGGATACCAGGCGGAAGGGACACTCGGGAGACGGATTGTGGAAGGGGCAAAGGGAGTCAAAATCTTCGGAGAGGAGATTGCGGTACGGGCACATATCCATACCCTGGGAGGATTTTCCGCCCATGCCGACCAGAAGGGACTCCTTGAGTGGCTTTCTCATTTCAAGAATCCGAAACTTCAAGTTCTTGTTAACCATGGCGAAGAGAAGATATCCCAGGAACTGGCCCGGATGATCGAGGAGCAGTTCCATTTGAAAACGGTCATCCCGCAATGGAAGGAGAAAATGGAACTCTTTCCAGTCAAGGAAAAGTTCGGTGGCACAAGAAATGACACTTAAAGAGTTTGCCAAAATGTGGCCTGTTTTGAAGAAAGAGGTTAGATCCCTCCGCTTGCCATGGATTGATCAGATGACCTCCACGGACCGGGATCCCTTCAAGGTCCTGATTTCCTGTATTCTGAGCCTCAGGACGCAAGATAAAGTAACTGCCGGGGCTTCTCAAAGACTCTTTCAATTGGGCCAAACTCCTCAGAAACTATCCAAGCTCTCGCCAGGGAAAATTGAAAAAGCTATTTATCCGGTTGGATTCTACCGGGTGAAGGCGCGCAGGATCACGAAAATCAGCAGGGAGATTGCGGAGAAATATGCCGCGAAGGTACCGGACACGATTGAAGAGCTTCTAAGACTGGAGGGGGTCGGGAGAAAGACGGCCAACCTTGTTGTCACAAGCGGTTACGGCAAAGATGGGATCTGTGTAGACACCCATGTGCACCGGATCACCAATCGATGGAGCCTCGTCAAGACAAAGACGCCTCACCAAACCGAATTCGCATTGAGAGAGTTATTGCCGGTACGGTACTGGAAGGAATTAAATGGTCATCTCGTTGCGTTTGGCCAGGGGATCTGCAAGCCTATTTCCCCTCTCTGCTCCCGATGTAAGATTAATCTCTTTTGCGCCAAAACCGGAGTCACCCACCACCGCTAAATCTTTGCTAATTCAATTCTCGCATCAACTGCCAGCGCACCTTTCGCCAGCACTTTAACCGGGTTGATGTCGATGCCTTCGACCTCCGGAAAGTCCGCTACCAGTTGAGAGAGCCGGAGCAGAGCCTCTTTTATAGCCTCCATATCAGAAGGCCGCTCTCCACGAACTCCCTTCAGGATTGCAGAAGCTTTCAATTCTGAGATCATCTCTTCCGCATCAAAACGGTTGATCGGCGCTACCCGGATAGAGCTTTCACGAAAGACCTCAACGTAGATTCCTCCCAAGCCGAATAGAACGACAGGTCCAAAGGAAGGGTCACGTTTTGAACCCAGGATGACTTCTTTCCCATCGGAAACCATTCTCTGAACAAGAATACCCAAGAAACCTTTGGGATCCAGTTTTTCCATTTTCGTATAGGCCTCTTCAGCTTTTGACAGCGAATCGATATTAAGAAAAATACCTCCCACATCCGACTTGTGAGATATCCCAGGAGAGATTACCTTGAGTGCAACAGGACCGGAAAGCTCTTCCATGGTTTTTTTCAGATCTTCTTTTCGACGAACCCATCGGTAGTCGGCCACAGGTATTCCATACGCCTTCAGGGTTTCAAGGGCCTCTGGAAGGAGAAGGTCCCTCTTCTCCTTTCCTGCTTTTTGAATAAGCTTACCGACCTGTTCCCGGTCCGCAGAAAAAGAGGGCGGCTTCTCTTTCAAAACATTCAATTTGCGATAATGATCTCTCGAAACGGCTAAGGCAGCGAGAGTTCCTTCGGGTTCTGTGAAGATCGGATAATCAATGGTCCTTTTGATGGAAGCCAGTTCGCCCTCATCTGTTAGGTACCATAGGGCTACAGGTTTTTGATATCCGAAAGAAAGCTCTTTTACCGCATTGATGAGCTTGCGGGAAGTCTCTTTCTCTTCGCCCGTTGATCCATGATAGAAGATAATTCCATCCACCTCTTTGATTTTCAGGACCTCTTCCAGGATAGTGAGATAGAGGTTGAAATCGAAGAGGTCTCCCAGGTCAAGCGGGTTGGTAGGCCGGATGACTTTCGCCCGGAAGAAACCGTGGATCCGGTCCTGGAAAGATTGATTCAAGGGGAGGAGTCGAAAACGATGCAGTTCCGCAGTGTCTGCAGCCACGATAGCGATCCCGCCGGAGCGGGAGATGATGACTAAGTTATTCCCTTTCATAGGAGGGAGGGAAAGAATCATGACAGCATTTGCAAAGGACCGGAAGTCTCTTGATCGGACGATGTCAGCCTGTTTTAACGCAGCCTCAACAATCTTGTCGTCATTGGCCAGGGCTGCCGTATGAAGCCTGGCAATCTCCCGGCTTCCCTCTCCTGTGTTTGATTTATGGAGGATGATGGGCTTGGTTGTGGACCGTGCCAGCTCCATCAATTCCCTCCCCCTTTCCAGGCTCTCAAGATAAAGCCCGATGATTTCCGTCTGTGGGTCTTGAATCAGATACTTCAGGTAGTCGATTTCATTGAGGTCCAGTTTGTTTCCCATGCTGACGATTTTGGCTATTCCCACATTGGCGCTGGAAAGAAGATTGACGTAACCAAATGAAACCCCGCCGCTCTGAGCCAAGATGGAGACCTTTCCTTTGCGGACGGACCCCCTTTTCAGATTGACGAAGGGAACGACGAAGCCGTTATCAACATTGATGATGCCTATTCCGTTGGGTCCCACAAGCCGAATTCCCCATTTCTTCGCAATTCGGAGAGTCTCTTCCTCAAGTTGTTTTCCCTCTGCGGAATATTCACTGAATCCCCCGGTTTCAATAATGGCCCAGGGAATTTTCTTTTTCCCACAGGATTCAAGGATGCCGGGCACAGTAGAGGCCGGAGTTAGGATGACTGCCACATCCACCCCTTCATGCAGGTCCTCTACGGAAGTGGATATTCTTCTCCCGAAGAGAATCCCCTCCTTCTGGCCTACCAGAAAGATCTCTCCGCCGAATTCGAACTCGAAAAGGTTCTTGACAATATTTCCGGCCAGATTATTGGGACTCTGAGAAACCCCAATAACAGCGACCGATTTGGGATAGAAGAGTTGATCCATGTTTGTCCTCCGGTGCAATCTCCATCATAGCTAAAGCCATGAGTTACAAGTCTCACATGAAAAGTAACGCAGGCCTTCAGGCCTGATCCTTTCAGATGCCTTTCGAAAAAGGTTTGGCATAGCCGGTCAATTCGACATATGCCATTCCCTTGACCGAGTTGTTCTGATATCTTCCATCGACCTTCACGCTTCCTTCCCAATAGGTGACCCGTGTGGAGGCCTCTGTAAGGAGCTCCTGATCACTTACCATGGGGGTAAGCGTTAATTCAATCCCATGGACCGGAACCTTTATTTTCCATCCCGAGGGGTAAGTTGCACCGCTCTTTTCACTCTTCCATTTTTTCAGGACATCAATCTGAAACATGTTCAAAGCAAGATGTTGAAAAGTGCCATTGGGTAGGATGATCGTTCCGCTCGAATAGGGGTCCGGCCTTCCGTCCCGGTGTCGTAACTGATAGAACATCAAATCAGTCCCGTCCTCCATCTGAATGCTGAACCAATCCCATCCTACCTGGTATTCCTGGAGCTGATTCGAGCCGAATTCATGGTCCATCCAGCTCAATCCCTGAACGGGGATTTCCCGTTCTTTGAGGAAAACCTGACCCGACGTCTTCAAACGTGTGATTGAATAGTAATGCGAGGCATGACCCTCCCCTTCCGCTTTCTGACTGATGCCGTTCTGGCCATGAATCACAGTGTTCTTTTCAGGAGAGAGGACCAGCTCGATCCCCAATTCCTGGTCGCCGCCTTTAAGATGATGCTCACGCAGTGCCAGCCCTTTTCCTTGAATAGACCAATTTTCAATCCAAACCCGGAAGGGCTCGCCATCCTTTTTATAAATAGAAGCTCCGGCTTCTCCAAGACTACCCCGGCTGATCTTTTCACGATACTCAAACTTATTTGCTGACTCATCCGTAATAGCAAGATGGGCAAAGAAAAGGTCTCGGATCGACCATTTTGATTTTTGACTCTTCACCTCCCTTGTCATGGCGGTCCGGAAAAAGGTGAGTTGGTAGCCGTAGGATTTTCTATTTTTTTCTAAAGAACGAAGATGGCCAGAATAGTACCACCATTCCGTTTTAAATTCAGGATGAGAGTAGTGGTCCTGAGGAAACGAGAAGACCTTGCCGGGAAGGGCCTGTCTGAACTCCTCTGCCTGTATTCCTATGGGGGACAAAAAAATAAAAAGAAGTCCAAAAATGATGAGGTTCCGTTTTCTCAAACACTCTGGATGGATAAGACTCATTTTTCGAGAAGACTCCTTACATCACAATTGGACCAATCCTTTTGTGCCTACGCACTGGAACTCTTCGGCGCACAGATACGATCTCTGCGCTTGCGGTGAATCCAGTATCCCTTCGTCATTTATACCGAAATAACAGCACCAATTCAATAGTTTTGAGCCAAGAATATCTTGACGCTACCCATCTACCTATATATAATTCTTCATCTATAGAACAAACTTAAAAAATAATGTTGAGCAAAGAAATGAAGAGCAAAATGAAACCTGAGACAAGAATCGCAATCATAGGAGATTTTGAGCCTGATCGCCTCTCACACAAGGCAACCCATGAGGCTTTGACTCATGCGGCAGACGCATTGTCGCTTGTGGTCAGTGCCGACTGGTTGCCCACGCAAGCACTGGAGACTGGAGCCGGCAGGGTGAAGCTGGAGGAGTATCATGCCATTTTCTGTGCTCCCGGTGGTCCGTATAGGAGCATGACCGGAGCGCTTGAATCAATCCGGTTTGCGAGGGAACGAGGATGGCCGTTTATTGGAACCTGAAGCGGCTTTCAACATGCTCTGGTAGAGTATGCGCGAAATGTGCTGGGGATACGAAATGCTGATTTCGAAGAAACTGCACCCGCTTCTCCTACCCTTATGATAATTCGACTTTCCTGTTCACTTGTCGGTGTTGAGCAAGGCGTCTCTATTACCCCGAACACTCTGACCTTCAAGGCATATGGGAAGGACCGTGTTGCCGAGCAGTTCACCTGCAATTTCGGACTCAATGAAGGGTATCGCAATGACATCATTCAAAAGGACCTTGGCATCGTAGGCAGCGATGATGACGGGAATGCAAGGATAGTAGAATTAGCTTCTCATCGTTTCTTCATTGCGACTCTTTTTCTTCCACAGCTTTCCTCGAAGCCTGGCAAGCCTCATCCGCTAATTGTCGCCTTTCTCCAGGCTGGCATCGCTTTTCGGGCTTTGCGACAACATAACGGAGTCAAAACATGAATTGCCCAACGAGCCGGTCCACCGGATCACTGATAAATTCGGCTCCCGGTGAACCTTGTGTTATGTTAGGAGTTAAGCAGCAGGATGCCAGAGACCTCGAAATTATCAATCGCCGTGCGGATCACCTAAACCAAGAAGCAATGGATGTCCTTACCTACCAGGTGGATCTGTGAAACGTGGTGAATTGTATTGACGAGCTTAACAGGGCCCTTAGCATAGCTTTGGATATTCGAGATCTTAAGGCGTGGCAAAGAGCTCCCAACCGGGTGGACAACTAAGAATACATCATGCAGATCCTGCTTAAAGTCACATTCAGTGTGGTCATTATCCTCATTGCTACGGCGATCGCAAAGAAGTTCCCATCCGCTGCCGGCTTGATCGCTGTCATGCCGCTGACTGGAGCCTTGGTTTTGTTGTGGGTGTATATGGAGAACAAGGGCAACGCCGAAGTCATGCAAGCCTTCGTGAAAGGAGCGCTTTGGGGTATTCTGCCCAGCATCCTCTTCTTTCTCGTTGCATTGCTCTGCTTCAAGAAACAAGTATCTCTGCCTGGTGTTCTGGCTGCGAGTTTCGGGATCTGGCTCCTTGCAGCGATATTCCACCAGTGGATCTTAAGATGAAGGATAGTTCTGCTCAGGAATACAGACATGACGCAAGGAAGATTGACAAAGACAAATGCGATTCGCACGCGGCTGATTTCCCCCTGCGGAATGAACTGCCGCCTCTGTCGCGCATATATAAGAGATAAGAAGGCATGCCCCGGTTGCCGAGGTGACGACAGTCTCAAATCGAAAGCCTGCGTCACGTGCCGAATCAAGAACTGTGAGAAGATAGTGAAAGGGAGAGCCAAGTACTGCTTCAGTTGTGGCAGCTATCCTTGCGCCAGGCTGAACCACCTGGATAAGCGCTATAGAGCAAAGTATGGTATGAGTATGATTGACAATCTTAAGAACATAGGGGAGTTCGGCATAAGACATTTCATCAAAAACGAAATGGAAAGGTGGACTTGTCCCGAGTGCGGCGAGTTAATTTGTGTTCATAAGCCGCAATGCCTTTCTTGCGAACACAAGTGGCGTTAAACATGTACCTTCATTCCCCTCATCGACAACGAAATAGACTTACTAAGGAGTCCATAATTGTGAAGACATATTTTTCCCCGTTCACCCTGAGCTTGTAGTTCGACAAGCTCACCACATTCGTCCGATCGCCCTGAGCCCGTCGAAGGGAGGGTGCGTGGCTATGCCATTCATGCTTCGACAGGCTCAGCACGAACGGCTTGTTTTCTGTGTCCATACAATTATGGACTGATTAGTATGTCTACTCCATCCTCAACGATTCAACCGTTTTCATTCTCGCAGCCCTCCGGGCCGGAAGAAGACCCGCCGCGGCGGATGCCACCATCACCACCAAGGCGGCCTCGACCAGACTCCGGACGGGAATGGAGAATTGGATTGTCCATCCAAAGGACTGTTTGTTGATGACGTAGATGAGAAGCAATGAGAGAAGAAAACCGCAGAGCAGACCCAGGATGAGACTCAAAAGACCGATCATTCCTGCCTCGATTAAGACGGTCTTCTCAATCTGCCTTCTGAGGGCTCCCACAGCCCTGAGAATGCCAATGTCCCGCTGTTTCTCGAGGATCAACGCATTCAGGGAGTTGATGATTCCAAGAACAGCCACAAGGATTGCAATGAATTCGAGGGAATAAGTAACGGCAAAGGTCTGGTCAAAAATGTTTAGGATTTCATTGCGTAGTTCGCGGTGGGAGACGATGAAGAGCTGATAGGGTTTTGAATATTTTTCCCGGATGATCTCTTTAAATTGATCAAGAGAAGTGCCCTCTTCCAGATAGATCCCCGCACTGTGAACGGTTTCGTCATTCCAAAGGGACTGAAAAATCTTCTTCTCGACTAAGACCATTCCCCAATCGGTTGAATAATCGTAAAAAACACCGGAAATAATAAAATCCTTTTCCCCTTGAGGGGTATTGAGTCTCACCCGGTCTCCTGCCTCCACTTGATGCCGAATGGAAAAGCTCTCTGTTACCAGGACGCCCTGACCGGCAGCAAACATATTGAGAATGGCTTTGGGGTTCCCCCGGGTGAAACGGATCACTTTCAAATTCAGAAAGACCTGTCCATCAACGGCAGCGATCAAAGCTGGCCGGCCCTGATATTCCACCTCCAGGGCCCGGAAGGAATCCACGGCCTTGACTCCCGGGAGGGAGGGGAGGGCCTTCGAGACCTCAAGGGGAAGGAGAGCGGAATAACCGGTGATGGAATAAGAGCCGGGAAAGATGAAAAGATCCCCATTCAACGACTGTTCCACCCAGAGATCTACGGTTTTTCGAAAACTGAGAATCATGATGGAGATACTGATAAGCATGGAGAGGGCGGTCATCAAGGCGGCAATGGTGATCGCCGTCCTTGCCAGGGAATTCAGGAGATATTGGTTCGCCAATTTTCCTTCCGCGCCAAATAAAAAACGAAGGAGCGGGGCGAGAAGACGGCATACCATGGATGTGATGGCAGGAATCAAGAATGAGATTCCGATGAGAATGAGGAGGGCTGCCAAAAAACCAAAAACCGGCCGTTGGAACACAGGTTTCTGCAGGGCAAACAAAAAGGAGAGGATGAGAAAGCCGGCCCCGATAAGGCTGAAAAGCTTGAGGCGAGTTTTCACTTTCGTTTCGAGAGTCCCCATCGAGAGCGCCTCTCTCGGTGCGATTCTGGAAGCCTCTCTCGCAGGTCCGATAGAAGATAAAAGGGAAGCGGCCAATCCCATCCCGAATCCCTGGATCAAGATGGACGGAGAAATAAAAAGATGTTCCGCTTTGACCAGGATGTAGAGGGCCGTGATCGTCCGTGAGACGAAATAGAGCATGACCTTCGCAAGACCTATGCCCATTCCTACTCCAACAAGGCTTCCGAGACAGCCAAGGAGTCCTGCTTCCCAAATGAAGAGACCGAGGATTTGAGGTCGGGAGCTGCCAATACTCCTGAGAATCCCAATCTCCCTTCGCCTCTGGATGACAGAGATAGAGATCGCATTATAAATTAAAAACATTCCCACAATGATCGAAATAAAGCTGAGGGCCGTCAGGTTGAGATGAAAAGCAGAGACCATCTTCTCAATCTGGCTCCCCCGGGCCTCGGCCCTCCGTATCTCAGTCCCCTTTGGCATGATTCGTCTCAGCTCCCTTTCCACCTCATCAAAAGGGACTGATTTTTCGATGATGAGATCGATCCTGTCGATCAACCCCATTTTCTCTAAGACCTCTTGCGCAGAGGCAATGTCCATAAGGCCGAAATTTCCCTCCAGGGATTGGGCAGGCCCCTCCATCTTCAAGACGTTCGTAATCGTGAGGTTGATCTTTTTGGACCCGAGGATGAGGGGAAGGTCCATCCCTTTTTTCAATCCGTGCCGGGCGGCCAACTTCTCGGTAATGGCGATAGCTTTCGGGTTTTTCAGGAAATCCAGGTCCTGCCCATCCATCTCATGGAATCGATAGCTCCTGAATTCCTGATCGCTGAAGATGTCGATACCCAGGAGATAGAGAGGCTCCCCAATAGGCTCGTCGATCTTCGAAACAAACTGGATTAGCGGCGTCGCGGCCCTGACTCCGGGAACTCTCTTGGCATTGAGATAGGCCTCTTCAGGGAAACCCCTTCCGGACGAAAGGACCTGGAGATTTGCTTTTCCAGAAACCTGATCGACCGAGGCATTGAAGGATCCGATGGCCGTATGGATGGCAAGCTGAACGCTAATAAATACGCCGACACCCAGAGCAATGCCCAAAGCTGAGAGAAGGGTTCTTCTCTTATTGAGGCAAAGGTGCCGGAGGGTGATGTTCTTGAGAAGGTGAAAGAGAGACATAAATTAAATATAGAAATTCGAATATCGAAACAAATTCGAAATTCAAATGTTGATATTCCCCCCAAATGCTTCGCTCGTCAGTTTTGAATTTTGTACTTATCTTATTTGAACTTGTTTCGGATTTCGGATTTCGTGCTTCGAATTTGGAAACTCCTCATAGAAGATCATTCTGTGAGGAGTTTCCCGTCCTGAATTCTCATGACCCGGTCGGCAATTGCAGCTCCTTCCTGGCTGTGGGTCACAAGGAGGATGGTTTTCCCCCAGTCTCTGTTTAATTGCTTTAGAATTTCCAGGACCTGCTTTCCGGAAACGGAGTCAAGGTTACCGGTGGGCTCGTCGGCCAGAATGATTTCAGGATCATTGATCAGGGCGCGGCATAAGGCTGCACGCTGCATTTCACCCCCTGAGAGCTCGTGAGGTTTATGATGCCTTCGCTCATGGAGACCCATTCCAAGAAGAAGAGAGTCCATTTTAGGAAGGGGGGGCTTTGAGTTCCCCTTGAGAAGATGGGGAAGAGCAATATTCTCTTCAACGGTCAGGATGGGAAGGAGATTGAAGAATTGAAAGATGATTCCGATTCGATTTCTTCGAAATAAAGTGAGTCTCCGGTCATCCATCCGATTAATAGGTTCCCCGTCAATAATCACCTCACCACTGTCGGGAGAGTCGAGTCCTCCGATGATGTTGATCAGAGTGGACTTCCCACACCCGCTCTTTCCAGTCACTGCTATGAATTCTCCTCTCGCTATGCTGAGGCTAATCCGGTCGAGGGCCACGACGGGATTGCTTCCCAGGTGATAAGTCTTTGTGACGTTGGACAATTGGATGAGGGAATCTTTGGCCATAACAAAAAGAGCAGAGAAGACAGTCTCTGCTTCTTTTTATATAAGGGAGGAAAGTAAGGTTGTCAACTTCGAAACATGCCAATTTCCCCGATTGAATCGCTTAGCTTCCGCTTGTTCTTTTAAGATGGTTGATCATAATGACCAGCATGATAGGGATAAGCGCTCCGGCTATGACGATGGCTCCTCCGACGATGTAGATCTTTGGACCCAAGTCGGGTACGGTCCTAATAATCTGCATGACTGCAATTGAAACCATTGCCGTCAGGACACCTATCAAAATAAATAATCCAACCGTAGTCGATGCATTTAACTTCATCTTTGATCCCTCCTTCACCGGTTCTTAAGATGAGGAATTTTGTTTCTTCTTTTTTAAGGGCTTTTGTGGCCCCACTCTGCTCTTCCGGAAGCACCCGGTTGATGCAACTGAAATCAATCCTTATAGTGAACCCCTCGGAGTTTTTCTGTATGAGACCTTACTTTTTTACACCAAGAGGTTCCACCCCCGGGAGAAGGACTTTTTCTTCAGCCTTCTTTTCTTTCTTCACGGCCATCGTAGTTGCTGTTCCGATGAAGCTGAAGAACAGGATTGCAGCCGGAATCAATTGGAGGAGCACGATGATCGCACCAACAATCAGAAAAACCCAGAGTGCTGCCCCGGCCCCTTCAAGTTCAATGGACCGTGCAAATGCTGGAGTGGCGAAAAGCGTTATTGCGGCTCCCGTAACCCCTGTTTTTAGAATCCCCCTTTTTTCTACCATGATTTATTCCTCCCTTCTCGTTTTGTTTTAACTTTCAAAATGCATATGAGATGCCAATTTCAACTGAATAATTGAAAATCGTTAACATATTAAAATCATTATATTTTTAACAAAGAATCTAATAGGAATAAAAAACAGAAGGGAGATAATGTATTTTATTTTTATACTATAAGTTAACTCTATTTCCTGAATATTTGTCTAACATATTGAATATCTAATATTATTTGTTTACGTGGAAAATATGCGGGTGTGTTAAAAATATATTCACTCTGTTTTCTGCAAACCCTAAATTCCCCCGCGGTCTTTTATTTCCCTGAAAGCAGAAAATGATCTTTTTTGTGTTAGTATGGTCTGTTGTTCATGGTCCCGAAGTCCGTTCTCTGGATTGGATACCGCTATTGACGCTAATTAAAGTGTTGACGCTCTTTGGGAATTAAATTTATAATGAATTAAAAATTCTTGGAGGGTTTTCTATGTGGGAATATACGGAAAAGGTGAAGGATCACTTCTTGAACCCGAGAAATGTGGGAGAGATTGAGAATCCGGATGGAGTGGGCGAAGTAGGCTCCCTCGCTTGTGGGGATGCGTTAAGGCTCTCCTTTAAATTAGATGAGAAGAAAAAAATCAAGGATGTGAAGTTCAAGACCTTCGGCTGCGCAAGCGCCATTGCCTCGTCCTCTGCCCTGACCGAGATCATTAAAGGGAAGTCCCTTGACGAAGCCATTAAGGTGACGAACCGCGATATCGCCGACTATCTGGGTGGATTGCCGGAAGAGAAGATGCACTGTTCGGTGATGGGAAGGGAAGCCCTTGAAGCGGCCATTGCCAATTATCGCGGCCAGAAGATAACGAAAGAAGACTTTGAGATCGTCTGTAAATGTTTCGGAGTGACGGACCGGGAGATCGAGAGGGCAACCCGGGAGAATAACCTCAAAACGGTGGAACAGGTCACATACTACACCAAGGCCGGAGGGGGGTGTGCGGGGTGTCATCCGAAGATCGAGGCCATTATCGAAAAGGTGAGAGCCGGGATGGAGAAAGAGGCCCCGCCTGCTAAACCGGAAAGAAGAAAGTTGACAAACATCCAGAAGATTAAGCTGATCGAAGAGACACTGGGAAGGGAGATTGTCCCGGCCTTGAAGGCCGACGGAGGAGACTTGGAATTAATCGACATTGAAGGGAACAAAGTCTATGTCGCACTGAGGGGGAAATGTTCCTTCTGCCCTAGTTCCGAAGTCACCTTGAAACAGTATGTTGAGACGAAATTGAAGGAGTTCGTGAGTGACGATATTGAGGTGGAGGAGGTCAGGCCGTGAAGACTGTCTATGTGGACAATAACGCGACGACGAAAGTGGCTCCCGAAGTCCTGGAAGCCATGTTGCCCTACTTTTCCGAGTTTTATGGCAATCCCTCCAGTATGCACTTTTTCGGGGGGCAAGTGCAGAGAAAGGTGAATGTGGCAAGAGATCAAGTGGCCGATTTCTTGGGAGCGGACCCCTCTGAGATCGTTTTCACCAGCTGCGGGACGGAGAGTGATAATGCAGCCCTCCTGGGAGCGCTCGACTCCTATCCCGAAAAGCGCCATTTGATCACCAGTCGTGTTGAGCACCCTGCCATCGGGAATCTCTGCTCTTACTTAGGCCGGAAGGGCCACCGGATTACCGAGCTCTCTGTCGACCGAGATGGAAGGCTGGATCTGGATGAGCTGAAGGAGTCTCTGACAGATGATACGGCTGTCGTATCGGTTATGTACGCCAATAATGAGACGGGGGTCATTTTCCCTATCGAGGAGATGGGGGAAATCGTAAAAGAAAAGGGGATCCCATTTCACACCGATGCCGTCCAGACGGCCGGAAAGATCCCCCTCAATATGAAAAAATCGACCATCGATATGCTTTCCATATCGGGTCATAAGCTCCACGCCCCCAAAGGGATCGGAGTTCTTTACATCCGGAAGGGAACCCGGTTTTCCCCGTTTATCATCGGCGGCCACCAGGAAAAAGGAAGGAGGGGGGGGACTGAGAATGTCCCTTACATCATCGGCCTGGGAAAGGCCTGCGAGCTGGCAAAGAAGCATCTGGAAGACGAAAACACCCGCGTCAGGGCTTTAAGGGACTATCTCGAGCAGAAGATCTTGGAAAAGATACCCAATGTATTAGTCAACGGCGATCGTAAAAGCAAGCTTCCGAATACCGTGAGTGTCAGTTTTGAGTATGTAGAGGGAGAGTCAATCCTCCTGCTTCTCTCCGACCTTGGGATCTGTGCCTCTTCAGGCTCTGCCTGCACTTCGGGTTCTCTGGAGCCTTCTCATGTACTGCGGGCCATGGGAGTGCCTTTTACCGCAGCCCACGGATCGATCCGCTTCAGCCTTTCGATCTATAACACCAAAGAGGAGATGGACTACATCATCGAGCATCTTCCCCCCATCATCCAGAGGCTGAGAGACATTTCGCCCTTCTGGAAGGATTATCTGAAGGCCCAAGGCAAAGGTTAAGAAGAGAAGCTTGAGGTTCAGGGGCTCTTCAAGGTAGAATTTTCTTGTAGCCGCAACCTTCAGGTTGCGTTGCAGGGCTGGTATTAATGAAAGCCCATACACGCAGGCTAAAGCCCTGCGGCTACCATGATATGGGCTTGCTAAGTGCCTAAACCTATCGGATCCAGAAAAAGACTCCTACGGCCATCAAACTCATTCCCACCACCCCCCAGTCCACCCACTTGAAACGGGGTTCATAGCGGAACCTACGTCCTGGAGCACCGAAACCACGGGCCTCCATGGCCTCGGCCAGCTCATCTGCCAGTTTAAATGCCTGGATCAACAGGGGGCCGGCCAGGGCCGGAAAGTTCCGAAGCCATCCAAGTGCACTGTCCAAAGAAATACCGCGGGATCGTTGGGCGTCACGAATATTAGCTGCACGGCGTACAAGAACATGAACGAACTGCATCGACGTACTCAGTACAAAGGCAAAGGGGTAAGGTATTCCCATCTTGATCAGGGCGTTCGAGAGGACTTCGGGTGATGTGGTTTGGAAGAAGAGGAAGAAGACTGTTCCCAATGTGAAGAGTCGAAGGCCTGCCATAATCCCTGTCATGAGATCGAATGCCAGCCAGGCAATGACGAAGAAGCTTGCCGTGGCAAATGCCAGGCCTTTGAGGAACTGTAACCAGGGAGAACCCAGACGAATAAGGAGTACGATAATTACCAGCACTACTCCAGCAGCCAGTAAGGACGGCCAGCGATGAATGGCCATCACCAGGATAGCCGCAGCAATGGCCATAACCAGCTTGGAACGAGGATCAAGAGAAAGGACTCTCAATGGGGATCACCTCTTAGAAATTCCAGCAATTAAATTTTCACAAATTAATCTGAGAATTTCCTTCTGATGTTTTGGAGATTCTGTCAAACCCTCCCCTCCCCTGGCGGGAGGGGATGAAGGGGAGGGGGACCAAATTCCTTTCGCCCACCCTCACCCTAACCCTCCCCCATCAAGGGGGAGGGAATTTGATCGGAAAAATTTCAATGACCTATGGATGGCTCTTTAAAGGGGACACCCAATTCAAGTTTTTTATTGCTTGGATCAGCTGAAACCTCTGGGTCGGACGTAGACCAGCTTTTAACATCGCTGTTTGATCGGCCATAACCGCATCGGGGGACCCATCGGCCACAATCTCTCCCTCCGCAAGAGCCACCCAGCGGTTAGCATTTTCAGCTGCGAACTCGATGTCATGGGTCACAAGGAGAATGGTCCTCCCTTCGGCCCGAAGCTCCGAAATCAGCCGGCCAAGCTCCCGGCGAAAGGATTCATCCTGGCCTGCTGTCGGTTCGTCGAGAACGACCAGCTCTGGCTGGACGGCTAAGGCAGCGGCAAAAGAAACCCGTTTCTTCTGCCCCTCGCTCAGCAAGAAAGGGGAGCGCTCAAGGAGCGGACCCAATTCAAACCGTTCAAATAGAAGGCTGCACCAATCGGGGTCGTAGGCACGAAGTGCCCGGGGACCTGTCATAACTTCTTCGCGTACGGTGGTCTGAAAAAGCTGGTCATTTGGATTCTGCCACGCGAAACCCACATGCCGGGCAAGCTTGGCCACGGGCGTCCGGAGGGTATTCTGACCGAAGACGGCTACTGTTCCTTTCTTAGGCCTGAGGAGTCCGTTGAGATGTTTGATCAGCGTGGTCTTTCCAGATCCATTCCGGCCCACCAGGGCAACACACTCGCCCTTTCTTAAAGACAAATTGATACCTCGAAGAACTGGAGAACCATTGTAACTAAACCAGACACCTTCCATTACTACAACTGAATCCCTATTCTGAGTTTCAGTCGCGGCCGGATACATAAGCCGTCTAACCCCACCCCCACCGTCCGGCGCCATAGTCCCAGTGCTGACCCCTAAGTGATGATCGCGGCTCTGGACGGCGGCGCCCTCTCCCTCCCCCTGAAGGGGAGGGAAATCGTTATATCCCTCCCCCTTCAAGGGGGAGGCCTGTCCTGAGCGAAGTCGAAGGGTCAGGAGGGGGATGGGTTTTCTGTCTGTCGGTTGTGAGGTTTCACCTGAAAGACCAAGATTCAATAAAGCAGAAAATGGAAGCTGTTGAGACCCTAACGCTTCGAGCGCTTCATCTACGCTGAGCGGATTTCCTGACCAACTCATGGAGCGAAAGAGGCGGACAAGTGGGGGCAGATTGAGTTCGTACTGCGAGATATCTGTGTTAAGGACCTGACGGGGCGGTCCATCGGCAACGATCTGTCCGTGACAGAGGACAACTAACCGGTCGAAATCCGCAATGACCTCGTGCAGCCTGTGTTCTACAACGATAATGGCAACGCCTTCTTTCTGAATGGTTCGGAGAACGGTCCGGAGCATTTCGGCCCCTTCCGGATCGAGGTGTGTAAAAGGTTCGTCGAGCAGGAGGAGCCGGGGCCGGAGCGCCAGGATAGCTCCAAGGACTACCCGCTGTTTCTCCCCTCCGGAAAGAGAGTGGGTCGGACGACTGAGAAGCGGCGCCAGACCGACGAGGTCGCTCGCCCAGACCAGGCGTTTCTCAATTTCAGCCGGAGCCAGGCCTAAGCTCTCCAACCCGTAGGCCAGTTCTGCTTCTACGGTCTGGTTAAAGAGCTGTGCGTCAGGGTTCTGGAAGACGAGTCCTGCATGATTGAACAACCTAAAAACCGGATGGTCCCGTGTATCCAGACCATCGACGAAGATATGCCCGTTCAATTCGCCGGCATGAAATTGGGGAATCAGGCCAATTGCAGAACGACAGAAGGTCGACTTGCCGCTTCCACTCGCACCGGCTAAAAGCACACGCTGGCCCGGGTGAACGGTCAGGTTGAGTTTTCGCAATGTCCAGGTATTAGCATTGGGGTAGCGATAAGAAACATTCTCAAATCGGAGAATCATCGGCCAGTTTGCACTCCAATTAACTTCAGTAGGATGCTAAAAAGGCATATCAGGCTGATCAAAAATACCCAGATGCAAGGCACTCGAAATGCTGTGTAGGGAACGGTTTCAAACCGTTCCCTACGGTGTACGCCGCAATAAGCCTGCCCCGTGCTTGACACGGGGAAGGATGAGGGGTGCCGTTGCGACGAGTAAGGAGCAACTCTTGGCACGCCCGCGAGAAGGTGAGCGGGCCGGATAACGCCGCAGATGGGTGTTTTTCATCAGCCTGGTGGTTTCACAAAGCCTGCCCGATCCAACAGCCTCAAGGCGAGGATTCCAATGATTGAGCCCAAGATCGTACTTCCGGAGAAAGCGATGATCAGTGCACCCATGGCCATCGCCTTGCCCATCAACATTGGCGCCACGATTAAAGCGCTTACCACGGCTCCGAAAAATCCTGTTCCAACAACCTCTCCAAGTGCACCCAGATAAATGTTTTTGGTATAACGAAAAACATAACCTGCGAAGAAGGCGCCGATCATGCCTCCTGGAAAGGCCAACAAGGTTCCCGTGCCCAGCATATTCCGAAGGATCCCGATGACCAGTGCAACCCCTGTTGCCCACCAGGGACCGAGGAGGATTGCACCCACAACATTGACGAAGTGCTGGGCAGGGTTGATTTTGGCGATCCCGATGGGAATACTGGTAAAGGGTGAAATGGCCACCCCAATGGCAACGAGAATGATTGCTCGCGCGATGGTACGAGTACTCATGGAATTCCTCCTTTGGTACAGGTCTTCTATTCTCTCACCTTGGCGCCGGTTTTCAAATCATCCGGACTTAATTCAGATAAGACATCGAGCAATGCCATCTTAAACGTTCCGGGTCCTTGTGATTTGAGAGCGGCATACTCCCCGGCGAGTCCAAAGAAAGCAATAGCTACCACCGTGGCGATGAAGGGGTCGGCTTCAACGGCGGCGAATGCGGCAACGATCGCCGACAGGATGCAGCCCGTTCCTGTCACCCGTGCCATGATCGGATGACCGTTCTCCACTACTACGCTCGTCTCCCCCCTCACAATGAGGTCGTGTGGCCCGGTGGCTGCAACCACGGCGCCTGTCCTTCGGGAGAGAATCCGGGCCGTAGAGAGTAAATCCGAAGGTCCGGTTTGGGCATCGATCCCGCGTAATTCCCCACCCATTTCTGTGATCGCCCCGATTTCCGCCCTATTTCCTCTGACGGCGGTGATACGGAGTTCAGAAAGAATTTCACGGGCTGCCTCCATGCGGAATGGGGATGCACCCACTCCAACAGGGTCGAAGACAATCGGTCGGCCAAGACTATTTGCACGATGTCCTGCCATGAGCATGGCTTTGACGCGGGTTGGATCAGGGGTTCCCAGATTCAGCACCAAGGCATCAGCCCCGGAGACAATATCGCTCACCTCTTCCGGAGCAGAAGCCATGACAGGCCGGGCGCCGATTGCATGAAGTGCGCTGGCTACGTCGCCAGCCGTCACCCAGTTCGTGATCGCATGGACAACGGGTCGACGTTCCCGTAAAAGAACGAGGGCTGTGGCTAATGCCTGAATTTGCACTTTCACGAATTCGTCTTCTCCGTGTCTGATATGTTGTTATGTGACCGAGGTACGCCGAATGTATTTTCCTCTTTGTCCGGCCTATCACAACGTGCCCCATCCCCACCCTCGCCCTCCCCTTGAAGGGGAGGGCGAGGGAGTAACTTTCCTCCCACCTCCCCCTTCGAGGGGGAGGTGGGAGGGGGATGGGGGGCAAAAAAAAACCGTCCACGAAGGGACGGTCACTATTTGCAAATGCTTTGTCGAT